>Ga0209541_10002678_pt1 | contig 33430 bp, 42 predicted proteins | sample RifCSPlowO2_01_FD_184027 | JGI IMG/M metagenome (GOLD analysis project Ga0209541, IMG submission 184027) | Groundwater microbial communities from Rifle, Colorado - Rifle CSP2_plank lowO2_0.1 (SPAdes) (version 2) | ecosystem: Environmental > Aquatic > Deep subsurface > Groundwater | place...
ATTGTGGTTTCAGGTAATTGTTTAGCTCGGTCGATACATTTTCTCAAACGGAGTTCATTTTGACCTTCGTTTCTGAAATTCTTAAAATTTTTATTCAAAAAGAAGCAAAAATTAGTCTCGGTTTAGGGTAGCTAAACAATTACCCTTCTCGTACATTGTAACGTAAGCGGGAGTTATTTGGCTCAAAAAAATTATTTCTTCTTCCTAGCTGGTTTATCCCAATAAGCAGATTTACAATTTGGGCATAAGATAGGGTATTCTTTTTTCCTTGGTATCCACTCATGGTTACATCTTTCACATTTGTAACCCTTAACTTCTATTTTTATTTCTGCCATATCTAAATATAGAGATTTATTCTTTATAAAACTTACTTTTCAAAGTAATAACTATATAGTTACTAATTAACTAACGAAACATTCATATAGTTCAACTTACTTATATAATTAGTAATTAGTTAAGTAAATATAAGAGGGCATAATGCCCTCTAGACTCCAAGTCGGCTACCAACCAAAATGAAATCCAAAGATATAATTCAGCAGAAGTATAAAAATGTAATCTGTATTAAATGTAATTCTAACCAAACTAAAAAGGATGGTAAAAGAAAAACACAGAACAGAGGAAAGATACAAAGATATAGATGTAATGAATGTAATTTTAGATTTGTTATTGATGATGGTTTTTATAGAATGAGGAATAATGAGAACAAAATTACTGCTGGAATTGACTTATATTACAAAGGCGTTTCATTAAGAAAGGTACAAGAGCATTTTCAAGCTTTTTATCCTCATAATTCAAGCCACATGTCTGTTTATCGTTGGATTGTTAAATATGCCGAAATGGTAGGCAATTTGGTTGATACTATTCCAATAAAATGTGGAAAAGAAATGCAAAGCGATGAAATGGAATATTATAGAAGAAAAAGCAAGTATCATAAAGGAAAAGAACAGAATTGGTTTGTTGATACTTTTGATGTTGAAACTAAATTTATGGTAACAGGAGAATACATGAGAAGTAGAACTAACGAAAATTTAATTAAAGTCATGAAAAGAGCAAGATTCAAAACAGGAGAACAGGTTGAGATTGTAACAACAGATGGATTAAGAGGTTACCCAAGAGTGTTAAGGAGAACGTTTAGTTTACAATCTCCTTATCATGCCTCTTCAAGAACTAAGAGTAAGATAATCCATAATGTAGTGATAGCTGATGAAAGAGGTTTTAATTATCCTATTGAAAGGTTACATAATACAATTAGAGAAAGAACAAAAGTCATGAGGGGTTTTCATGGTTGTTTAGAATCTGCTCACGCAATAATGAAAGGTCTAGAAATTAACTATAATTTCAATAGAAAACATATGTCTTTAGGCAAAAAGACACCTGCGGAAGTAGCTATACCTAAATTAGAGTTAGGAGTTAATAAGTGGTTAGACTTGATTAAGATGAGTAAGATATAAATTCAATGCTTATACATCTCCATACCAAGTCTTTCCATAAGAAAAGCCATTTCTTCAGAAGTTTGCTCTATATTTTTGGATATTGTTGTTCCTCCCCCATGACCAGAACTTTTTCTAACCAAGAGAAAAATAGGTTCCCCCTTAGGATTTACTTCTTGTAATTTAGCAACCATCTTTAAAGCGTGCATAGGATCAACCCTTGCATCATTTTCGCTTGTAGTTATTAACATAGCTGGATAATTTACGTTTTCTCTAACATTATGGTATGGAGAGTATTTGTAAATATATTTGAATTGTTCTGGATCATCAGAGCTACCATATTCCACAGCCCAAGTGTTTGCTATACTAAGTCTATGATACCTTAGCATATCAAGTAAGGGAACTGCACAATCAACAGCTCTAAACAATTCTGGTCTTTGCATAGTTGCTACTCCAACAAGCAATCCCCCATTACTCCCCCCAGAAATTGTTAATCTTTTAGGATTTGTATATCTCTGACTAATCAACCATTCTGCTGCAGCAATAAAATCATCAAAGACATTTTGCTTTTTTTCTAACTTTCCTGCTTCATGCCATTGTTTCCCGTATTCTCCTCCACCCCTCAAATTTGGTATTGCAACCATCCCTCCGACCTCAATCCATGTAACATCCCTTGCAGAAAAGCAAGGAACCATGGAAATATCAAAACCTCCATAACCAGTTAGTAAAACAGGATTACTTCCATCCTTCTTCATTTCCTTATTACTTAGAATAAACATTGTTATTTTTGTGCCATCTTTTGACTTATATTCAACTTGGTCTGTACTAAAATTATCAACATTAATTTTTATGGGAGGTTTGAAGAATAAATCCATTTTATTCTCGTCAAAGTTATATTTGTATGTTGTGAAAGGGAATAAGAAAGAAGAGAATATAACCCAAATATTTGCTTTTGAAAAGTATCCGTAAACATCCGCACTGCCAATCTCTGGAAGCTCTAAATCTTTAATATAATTCCCATCTAGAGAATAGATTTTTATTTTTGAATGCACCTTATGGATATACTCTAAATAGAGGTTTCCTGCGATAGCATTAATTCCATATAATTTATCTTCAGACTCTGGAATTAATTCTCTCCATTTACTTCTCTCTGGAGTTTCAATGTCCGTGACAAATACCTTTCCATTTGGCGCATCTAAGTCAGTCTTGATTATTATTTGGCCTTTAATTATAATTACTTGATAATCAGCATCAAATCCTTCTGCGATGGGTATAATTTTTTCAGAATCAATTTTTTTAGAGAAAACTTCTGTTTTCCCAAAGGTATTTCTATAGAAGATTACATAGTTTCCATTCTCACTTACATTAGCAGTATGATAATATTCTTTCTTATTTTTACAAAAGAAGATTCTTTCATCTTCTGATGGTGAAGTTCCAAGCCTATGAAAGTAAACTTCATCCCAATAATATTCCTCTCCTTTCTTAACTTCTCCTTTAAGTGGTTTTCTGGAATAATAAAATCCTGAATTATCATGTAGCCAAGAAACTCTATCTTGCTTCCATCCTCTAACAGAATCATCTAGTATCTTCTTCGTCTTTACTTCCATTATGTAAATTTTAGGATTTTCATCTCCTCCTTTATCTTTACCAAATGCCAAATATTCTCCGTCAATTGAAGGGACAGTAAAGCTCAAAGATTCGTCTTCAGACCATTTATTAGGATTAATTAACTCCACTTTTTCTGAATTTTCATCCTCTTGGGTGTAATAGACCCATTTTTCGTCGTCTTTTTTCCTCTCATGAAAAAATATTCTTTTCCCTTTGAGAACTTCCCAAGGAATGGTTCTCTCATCATATCTCCACAATTCGTCTAACCTTTTTTGGATAGCTGATTTTTGAGGAAGTTTATCTATAAAAGAATGAGTTAGCTTTTCTTGTTTATCTACCCAATCTTTGACAGATTTATTTGAATATTTTTCAAGCCATCGATAAGGATCAGAAACTTTTATCCCATGATAATTATCAGTTTTTTCTATTTTTTTGGTTTCTGGATATTTGAATTGCATAATCATAACTTTATTTCTTTATATAAAAGCTTTTAGGAAATTTAACTTAGTTAGCTCCCTTTAACGTTACAATGTATCTTCTCGAGTTTGTTCTTGTAATCGAGATTGCAACAGCTTTCTGAATTTAGGATACCCTCCGTAATATTTAGATATGGCGCTGTCTAAAACAAAACTCCACGACCTAACCTCTGTTGAACCTGGAAGTTCCTGACGGTTATGAGATCTCATATAGGTAAGAGCCACGTTGATTCCATGTTCGATATTCTTCCAATAGCCTCTGCCATGCATTTGCCTACTTTTCTGAGAGTGTATCTCTTTTGGTTCTATGGATGAAGTTGAGCCAAATTGTTCAGGATCGAGGTACGACTCCTCAAGGTAAGGTATTATCTCTCTAGGAATATCGTTTGAGCTTCTAAGCTGTGCAAGAAGTCCCTCTAAATCAGGAAGAGTTCGTGTTAAATAAGCATACCTTCTGTTTTCTGTCAATTGTGCTGGATCTGGGTATTTTACTTCTAAACTCTTGATCTGTTGCCTGATTCCTTCAATTAACCTTTCTGCTAGGTTCGCTGCTTTCAATGATTCATATTCTCTCTCTTGCGTCATGTGCACCTCCCAAGCGAATATGCAATGAAGCACATTTCATCTTGATTATCTTTGTAAAAATAAGGATCTGTAACCTCTTGAACGCAAATGTCTTTCAGTTTCATTATTTTTTCAAATTGTATTTGGGGGATTTGAGGAGTATCTCTTCCTTGGTTTATTCTTTGTGAAACATTGGTTGTTATTGCAACTACAGCTTTGTCATTGAGTTTTCTTATCAAACGTTGTAACACCCGATGTCGTTTTTCTGTATCTCCCCCCACATAATCCAGGAACACAATATCCAACTTACCTTCATAGCGATCAGACACCGCTTCAACAAATTGTTGGGAAACGCCAAATTCCTTGGCTAATCTTCGAGGATCTTCTTCTAGTCTCTCAGATAATTGGTGATACTGCTCTATAGGGAGGGATTCATCTTTATAAACTACACGTTCTGATTGGAAGGATTTTCTTTCAATATATACTTGGGGATTTCTGGCAAAATCAAGTAAAATCAAGTCATCAATATTTCTTCTTGCAACCGTGGTTTCTCGAAAAAAATGTCCATCTGCATGCGCTTGCACTACTGACTCCATGAGATTGGCTTCTCTATACTGATATTCTGGAATAAGCGCCTTTAATCTTTGTCCTTTAGATTCTGCAAGATCGAGGAGTGCAAAATAACTGTTGAAACTTGGGCCTTCTAATCCTAGATAAAATAAAGGAACTTGTTGACCTAAAACAGCATTTTGTCTTTGCAGATTTCTTCTCTGTTCCCTGAGTGCTTCTAACCCTAGATCCGGAATTAATCTTTTCTCTCTAATAGGAGTTATTGTGAGTCTGTTAAGTGCTTGTGCATTTGTTCTGTCGATTTCTTTCTTTAGCTCTGCCAATTGAGTTACATCGTCAACCTTCAAATCAAAGTACTTGTGGCTTCTTTCAACTTGCAGGTTACGAAATTTTGTTGTAATGCGAGGCATATCGGATCTATCAAACTTGATAAGAGAACCCCTCTCATTTTGAAAGCTTATGCGATATCCTGTTACCGTTTTTTCAGATGGTCTCCTTTGTAAAGATTCAATTTCAGCTTCCACTTCAATTAATTGAGCGGAAATTTTTTCTCTTCCATTATTCTCAGGTAAAAGATGTTTGTCAATAAAATCCATGAACAGCTTTCGTGAGAGAAGTTTCTGTTTTCCTTCCCAACATTTTGAGCCATCGATATTAAAGGATATTTCTTTTGCATCTGCTAATCGAAAATTTATAATAGGATACTCTCTTCTGATTATATCTGGATTTATTCGACCTGTAATTCTTCTTATAGTATCTAGGTCAAAATTGATTTTAAGTACGGCACATAAATCTTGTTCTGTAACAGGATCACTTATTTTTAATTTTCTTCTATTTGCTGGTTCTCTTTCTTTTCTGAATTTTTCTGATTGTGCTATTTCATAGAGGACTTCGCTCACATATCCTTCTAAAGGGCAGTTTAGGTCTGAGACCACTTCATACTCACGGAAGAGTTTCTGCGTTTCTCTTACGATTTCTTCTAATGGGTGTGTTGAACTACTAGATTTTCGAACTTTTGAAATCGCTCTTCGTATCAATGATTCGGGTTTAGGCCCTTCTAACTCCAGTATTCTTTCGGGTTGCTCTCTCTGTCTTAAGAATTCGTAAATATCTAAACCATTTTTGATACAATATTCTCTAATCCTTTGGAATTCTTCCGAGTTCATGATGTATAACAGAAGGTGTATAAAGGTTTATCCTCTCTGATTTCTATTGTAATCCTTGGTTGAATTAAGGATGCTGCTTCTTGAGCAAGTTCTTCTAAGGAAAATGGTTTTACCTCACTTACTCTAATCCCTGCGAGATCTCGGAAGCCCATTTTTGTTAATGCCTCATATCCTTTTTCCTTTAATGTTAACACTAATGCGTCATAAATTTGCGAACGTAGGGTTTGAGAAGAAACTTCTACATCTTTTTGATATAGAGGCAATAGCAATGCTAATTCAGGAGCATTGATTTTTCTTACTGATAGTGCATGAATCAATCCAGGATTTTTCGATTCGCTCGTTGGATTTGCTAAAAAATTTAAGATTCGCTCTCTTTGCGCGGGAGATAAATTCAGTAATTCCTTTGCTAAATCTGAAGATTGCAAGGATAGGTAGTGTGAAAAAGCATCATATTCTACTAGAGAATCTGCTTCTTGTCGTAAGAGTTTGTAGACTTGCGTTTCTCTTGCTTCAAGCGCAATTCTCATTCTATCTGTGTCATAAGCATCTATAGTTTCGTAAAAAGAAAGCACTCTTTTCTCAGGCACTTTTCTCTCCATAGGAACATGAACTACTGAATCCGCGGTTCTTAATCTTGCTTGTAATGCATCATGTATTCGCTCAAAACCTCTAACATCTAATTTCTTTGGTAATTGCGAAAGGTGTGCTGAAATCGTATTGGATTTTCTGACTCTTTTGCCTTCATGAAATTCTTTGTTTATCGTATCTGCCATTCCTTGAAGAGTAATACTCGGATCTGCATCTTTTAGCAGCCTTAATTTTACAATTCTTAAGGATTCTTCGTCTGCGAAAATTGTTCCTTTTGCTCGTGCCATTTTACTCACTGATACTTTGATTAAGTGGTACTATATAAATGTTACCATTTTTAAGTTGTTAATAAAGAAAGATTTAAATAGAAGATGCAATTTTAAAATTTATGGTAACTCGATATAATGTGCTAAAACTTGTGGAACAAGGAAAAACTGATACTACGATTTGCAGAGCATTACAAATTAGTACAGGTTCTTTAGCTGCTTATAAAGCACATTTAACCAGAAATGATGAATGGCATCAAGCAGATCCTCTTCAACCATATATCAATGGCAGTGGAAGATTTATTGTCATTCCTGTTGAAAAAGCTCGAAGATTAGATCAGAGTAAAACACGACAACTTGTGGAGATTTTAGCTGAGGTAGATGTTGAAATCCCAGAAAAGATTGATGTGAGTTATGTCCATGGTCGAACGAGATCTGAAAACCATAAAGCTTCTTTAGAAAGAATTAGAAGAAGAGTTTTGAGCTTAATCAAGAAAGGAGAGACTCCTGAAGAAATTTACACTCGATTTCCAGAATCACAACTAGGAACTGTAAGAGCAATTCGAGCCCATTATACTATGGGGCATTATGATTAGAACTAATTCTTTACTTTTTTATTCTCGTCATTGCTATCGCATAATTGAAACAAATTTTCATGTGACCTACAGGACTACAGGTGATGCCTAACTGTAATGCTTGTCCATGCATATACGAAAATTGCTCATTGACAATCTCTTGCAACGGTAGTGTATCTTCATCATTCTCTTGGACATCCCAACATAATAGAGTAGTTCCATTCGTTTTAACAAGATTGGACTGTACAAGAAAGAGACTTGATAGATTATCAGTTCCAACAAACATAGAATGAGCAAATAGTGCGCCATCAATAGTACTTCCTTGCTCTTGCATTATCTTTTTTATTGTTTCTGGATCATTATAGTCTCCGTGAACAGGTTGGATTCTTTCTTTTAATCCCTTGTTATATCTTCTTGCTTGCTCAGTAATATTCTCAACACAATTTTCTATGGCAAAAGGGTTGGCATCTATCGCATATACCTTTTGTAGGTTATTGCGAAAGAGTGCTAATCCAATCGTAATCATACCATCACCACATCCGCAATCTGCGAGAGTTAAAGGTGATGCCCCCAGGGAATTTCTGGGTGGTAAATACAGTGCAATATAAATCTTAGTGTTTCTCTTGATCTAATTATAGTATATTCGTCTATATCTGCAGTCATTCTTTCTCTAAAAACTAAGGTGTGTAACGCATGAAAATTCTCTGCAGAGGGATCATCTTTGAATACTTGGGCTAGCTTTTTGTATTCCCCTAAGAGAAGATGGCCATATTTTCTTTCTAAGAAAGAATTGTATTCTGCGAGCTCAGCAGTTATTTTTCTTTCATAGATTCTTGTTTCTAATTGATCAAAGTTTTCCTCTATATCAAGAATTCTTCCCAAATTATGAGGGAGTGGCCAGTACTCCTAGATAAATTGATCTATCTTTTCATTGTAATTCATAGTATTTTAAAATATATCTTATAGTATATAAGTTTTACTTTTAAGAACTATTCTATCTGTACTTTTTTTCCTAATGCTTGTCCTGGTAAACCTTTTTCGAAAATAGCTCGGACAGCTCCTGAATTTCCGTGAGGAGCAACTATTTTTCCTAGAATTTCTTTTCCAGAAGGAGTTTTCCAGCTTACTTTCTTATTCTCTAACGTTTTGGCTTTTGTTATTGAAGAGATAGCATTTACTCTGATGATAATATGATTCATTGTTCTTGTTCTTCTGCTTCCTCTAAAGCTTGCTATTGTTCCTTCCATGTTGTTGAGTGAAAGCTTGTGGTTTAAAAAGGTTTTGGAAAGGGATTTGTTACATAACTTGGGAACATACCCTAGCCAGTATCTCACAAAAAATTGAAAGACACTCTTATCTAAAAAAATCGAGTCCTGTAGCAGAGTAAGATCATTCTTGCTTGTTTATTCCTTTCTAAACCTGTATTAGATTAAGGCAAGAGTATCTGTTTAGCTCGGTTAATTAAGGGCTGATTTAGTCTCCTTTTTGTGAATATAACTTCCAAATTTTCTAAAAGAAGGATAAAATTAATTCCGTTTCAAAAACAGCTAAATGGTTACATTACAGGCAAGAGGGGTTGGTGCGAAATAGGTAAGAAGGGTATATTGCTGCAGGTTTAAAAGAACTAATCCAGACGATTAAAAATCTACACTGAGTAGTTAAATGCTTAGAAGTTTTAGTTTCGCACCAACCCCCAGGCAAGAGAAAATTTTAAATAGTTGATTGGATTATTAAATGTTATGGGAAAAGATGCACCTAATGCAAGTTTAGAAAAGGCAATTGCAAAGCGGATGAAAAAGGAAGGAATTACTTTTAACGAAGCAGTACAAGATAAAAACGCTGAAATAGAAAGAAAACTCGATAGAAGCCTAAAATCTGCAACCAGGAACAGATAGTTCCGGGCGTTATAACTCCTTTTCTTAAAGAATACATTAGATTAATTAGGATTTTTTTAATTGTTCTAGAGTCTGAATTTTCAAAAGCTTAAACGCATCAAGCCGCCCCCTACATCCGGCACATTTTCCGCAAGGTTTTGCTTTCCCTTTATAACAAGAATAGGTTAGCTCAAACGGAAATTTGTTTTTGTATGCGAAAACAAGAATTTCATTTTTTGATAGATTAATAAAAGGTAGGAAAAGCTTTATCTTACTCTTTACAGAATTGTCAATTACTTTTTGCATATCTTGCAAAAAAGATTTAGAAGTGTCTGGATAAGCCTCAGTAGCAGTTGGTTTGATGATTCCCATAGATAAGAGATTAGCTCTTATCTTGGAAGCGTAAATTGTTCCCAAGAGTAACAAATAGGCATTTCTGCACGGAAAAAATCCGTTTTTATCAGATAGGTTCAATTGCGAAATATTGCTCACCTCTACCTCTTCTAAGTTTAAGCGAAGATATTTGCAGATTTTTTGAATAGCTTGTTTTTCCTGTGCATAATAGGGCTGACCATAATTCACAAAGAGAGGATACACTGTAAGCTCTTTTTTGATTAAGAAATAGAGCATTACTGATGAATCAAAACCTCCAGATGCCAAAACAACAACCTTGGATTTCATTAGTTTAAAAGGATTTTTTAGTTTTATAAAACTATCTCTTTCTTGGATCTCACATTACTTATTTTTTATTTCTAAAAGTGATCCTTTTTTTAGAGATTATCTTTTTAGAAACGGTTTAAATTTAGGAAACATAAAAGAATAACTTACTCCTTTTTGAAAATTTTATGTATTTTGTTTCAAATAATTAAGTTAGCTTTCTGTTTCATACACGGGAGAATATAGCTGTTGATTTCTTGAACTAGAGTTTACCTCTCGCAAACAGCAAACGTGTAATCAGCGTGATCAGATTTAGAAATTATTAAATACTTAAAGAAGCGTGGAGTGTCATGCGCAAGATTGGTGTTGCCGTAATTGGTTTGGGCTTCGCAGGGAGTAACCTTCATCTTGTAAGTTATTTAGAGAATAAAAATTGTAAGATTAAAGCAATTTGTGATGTGAATAGAAATTATTCAAAAAAATTTCCTCCCACATTGTTTGGAGAGTTTACTACTGACTACAGAGAGATTCTAGGGCGAGTGGATGTTGATGCAGTGAGTATTGCGACACCTCCAAAATTTCATTATCTCATAACACTTGATGCATTGAAAGCTGGAAAACATGTCTTATGCGAGAAACCATTTGTGATGACTCTTAGCCAAGCTAAAGATATAATGGTGGCTGAAAAAAAATATGGAAAACATGTAATGGTTGGGCTTACTTTTCGCTATCTCAAACCCTTTTTTGAATTCAAAAAAATTTTATCAGATAACAAGAACCCTTTAATTAGCATAAGATGTACAGAATTTGAACTACTTCTCAAAAATCATAAGTGGGACAAATGGGAAGATTGGCAATTTAATCCGGCTATGTCTCCGGGTGCTGCTCTTTCTGAGTCAGGTACCCATTTGATTGATAGGATGAGGTGGTTACTTGGAAGTGAAGTTAGAAAAGTTTATGCTACAACTTCGGGATATGAGAATAACCATAAAAAAGACCATAGTGCATTTGTTATTCTACATTTTGCAAATGGAGTTATTGGTGAAATTTCATTGTCTTATCAGGTTTTTAGTCAATATCAGAATGATAAAGCTTTGTGTCTTACTGAGATTTTTGGAAACGATTTTTATGCTTGTGTCAATTATCAAGACTATTTCAAGAGTAATCCTTCTATCACGCTTTATGACAACTATCAATGGAAGAACCTAAAACTGGATGTAGATCCAAAGAATCCTGCTCAACACGAGATAGATGCATTTATTCAGAGTATAATCCAAAATAAAAAACCACCAATAACAAGCTATGATGGGTACAAGAATTTAGAAGTTCTTTTAGCCGCATATAAATCTTCAAAAACTGGAAAACCGGTAACCCTAAATGAATAATGAAAAAAGGCAATTAGCATCACTTTTGACCAATGTAGGATTTTTTACTGGAAAGAGTATTGTGTATAACACAAAAAAAATGTATGAAAATCCCAAAGTGTATAAAAAATTTATAGTTATTGTTTCAAAATGTATAAAAAAAAACTTTGTCTTATGTGCTTGTGATGAAGGAGTATTCCCTTTTGTAGGTGGTTTGTCCTTATATTCTGGAGTCCCAGCCCTTTTTCTGAGAAAAACAAAAAAGAATTACTCTACATCATTCAAGGGAGTAAAGGATAATCTTATTTTTGGGAGCAAAACCCAGAAGAATGTTCAAATTTTTGATGATATCTCTAAATCTGGTAAGTCTTTATTACGAGCAATAAAGATATTAAGAGCTAAGGGTTATGTTCCAAAAGAAGTATTAATTTTGCTTAATCTAAATAAAACAAACGAAAACATTATCGCCTTAAAAAAAGAAGGTATATCTGTGAAAACAATTATAAATGCAGAGGAATTGGAAGCATATGAAAAATCCTTCTTTACAAATAAAAAACGCTAAACTATTTACTGAAAATGGTTTGATAAAGAAAAAGATATACCTAACTTCCGATGGTCTGATTTCTTTTAAAAAAATTGATGTAGAAGGTATTTTAGATGCTCATGGTTGGGTGATTTTTCCTAATTTTGTAAATGCTCATACGCACTTAAATGAAGCATTCTGCCCGCTCCCTACAGATAAAGATTCAAGAGATCTTTGGGTAAATCAAGTATATGCTCTTACCTCTGTGATGGACAAAAAGGTGCATGAAAATGCTGTTACATTTTTTTGTTTGGAAATGATTAGCTCTGGAATGAGTTATGTGTTTTCACAGGAACTTAATTTTGCAACAAAATACTTCGGAAATACTCTTGACATCTTAAACAAATTTGGATTAAAGGGGGTAATTTCGAAAGATTATACTGACTTAGATACTCTTGAACATTTTAAGAATCGTGAAAAATTTTTGCATAGTCTGCAACAGATTGAAAAGAAGTATTGCCGAAAAATTGCATTAGCAATTGGACTCATAGGAAACTTAAAACTAGAGGAAAGCTGGCAAATGTTAAAATATTTACAGGACAATGGTTACTACATTCATACTCACTTGGCTGAAAGACCACAAACGAAATCAAGAGAATTGCAAATATTGCTTGCAAAAGGAATATTAAACAAAAATTTGTTACTGTCTCACGGCATTTATTTAAACAATCTGGAATTAGCCTTGATTAAAAAAAATGGGGGCTTACTCTGTTTGAATCTCACAAGCAATAAAAACTTAGTTAAAAAATTACCTCCCCTAAAAAAAATTGTGAATAAAGATATCCCTATCTTGTTTGGAACTGATGGTGGTGCTTCATATACTGATTTTTTTCTTGAGTTAAATCTATTTGGAAGTTCTACTAAAATGAAAATTATTGATATTGAGAAGAAAATTTTGCATAACTCTCTTTTGAAATCGCTCAAGATAGGGCGATTGTCGGAAGGATATCCGGCAGATATCTTCCTGGTGGAAGAATCTCATATTGAAAATCTTCGTCCAAATAACATTCGAATGATGTGGATTGATGGAAAGATAGTGATATCAGATTATAAATTTACTATGGATGTTATCGGTATGTTTAAAAATGCCAGTTCGAGCATGAAAACATTATCCAAAAAAACAGGTATATATCTTCAAACTGATTTCAATGAAAGAATTGAGAGGTTAAAATTTCGCATATGATATCAAAATCAAAGAAGATTATTTTTTTTGATTTAGATGGAACTTTGATAGATACTAATTTAGCCATAGGATTATCTGTTCAAGTAGCCCTAAAAAAAATCGGAATTAGACGAGAGTTAAATGAATTATTCGGTTTTGAAGGAAAGAATATTGAAACTTATCTTGAATGGGTGTTAAGAGAAGATAAACAGAATAATCGCGCTAAATTGCATATTTGTATTTCTGAATACAAGAAAATTGCTCCAAGATTGCATTTAGAATTTAGTGAAATTGAAGATGGTCTTTTTGAAATTTTAGAAAAGTTAGATAGTAAGGCGAATTTAGTAATAATTTCAGATAAACCTATAGGGGCAATTACTAGCTTATTGTGCCATTTCAAAATTTTGCATTTTTTCCCAAATATATTCTCATCTTCTGAGATTAAAGAGCCGAAACCAAGTCCAAAGATTCTTATAGATGCAATAAAATTCCTTGAAGTTAAAAAGGAGAACTGTGTCTTTGTAGGGAATACATTATCTGATATTATCACAGGTAACAAGGCTGGAGTTAATGTAGTGTTGATTGGATCAAATTCAATTAATAGAGATGAACTAAAAGATTGGAAGTATACTTTCAAAAAAAACTTAAAACATTTTTGTTTAGACTACTAAACATTTTTCAATCCAGACTCTTGAATCTGCTAAAAGACTAAAAAAAGCCTCGAAATCAAAATCTGATTTGTATTTCTTTTTGATTTCCTGCATTTGTTTATTCTCACTAATTGTAATAGCGGCTTCCTTCGGCATATGCCAGATACTTCCATTGTAGCGTGATAAATTGATAATAGGCAAAGAATACAGATATGCATAAACTAAATTTCCTTCTTCTTCTGTTTGAATTTCTGAGAATCTCTTGGCAGTGTCTGCAATTAACTCGTGTAAAATAGTTTCAATGTCTTCCAAGTCCTTAGTCCTTAAAGAGGCATCTCCTAGTTTAACTAACCATTCCTCGGTTTCTAACAGTGGAGGTCTATCTTCGCGAAATTCAGAATCTTGCAATGTTCTGTGCATAAATATGTGTGCGTTCGAGGGTTCAACTTTTACGCGGTACAACCTATCTGATATTGTAGTTACAACCTTAATGGTTCCTGGAAGGACTTTTTTCCCCAATAGATGATGACTTCCAAAGTTTAGATCGAATTCTTGGTACAAAGACCAACGGTCCTCTTCTCTTGCTAAACCAAATGAAGGAAATCCCAAATATTGTTCTCCAAAATAAAGATATTCACAAGCTTCTTCCAAGGTAGGTACAAAACTGCTTAAGGCTTTTTTTTGAGGTTGCTTAGCATCTTTAGCTTCCAGTAAAATATTTAGATTAAATCTTCTTGGGGTGGCCCTTTGTAGAGAACATATCTCGTTAAGAAATCTCAATTTTTCTTCTGTTTGAATTTCTGTGTCTAAATAAGCACCGGGGATTAGACATCTAAACAGATACCGCATCATAAATGCGTCATTTCCAAGCAAAGGAGAGGAATTAGCTTCATGGTTGCTTCTGTAGGTTGTATACTCTCGAAAAAATTCTCGAAAGTAGAAAGGGGAAAAATTCACCCATGTCTGGTACCTATTACAAAGATTGTAAGGAAAATCTCTTTTTTTAAATTCTGGAATTCCCCATTTTCTCAGAGTTTCTCCTATTTTTTGCTGACCAGGATGAGTCAGTTTTATACTAGAATCAAGAGAGTGTTCAAGATAATTTTTTAAGTGAGGATAATTTTGCACCATTTGTAACTATTATTGAATGAATAACAGGTATATAAATTCTGCTATGTGTAGCTGTGATACTGACTTCCATGAGAATATAGTTGAAAGATAGTTAAAGAGGGGCTTTAGGATTATAGAAGAGAGTCTTATTTTTGGATTTTTTGTAGTTTGTTCCGGCTATAGATGTTTATTTTTTGTGTATAATCCACCGATTCAGATACATTAAGGGGAGATCAATAACTCCAACGATCCACTTTATTACAAGAACTCCTAGGATCAAAGGTGCTAGTGGTTGAATTCCATAGAACGCGATTGTTACAAAGATTGAAGTATCTAAAGCCATTGAAGGGATAGAAGAAAATAAGTTTCTAATCCAAAGATGTTTTCCGTTTGTAATTTTCTTAAACCATGCAAAGAGATATGCGTCAGTATTTTCGCTTATTAAAAATGCAATCCAACTGCCAAACCCATTGATGTATTAACAGGATAAAAAACAAAGCCACCTCTTTCAATTACTTTAAGAACCATTTCAATTTCAACAGGACTTATAGATTGATCAGTATAAGTGTCTATAGAAGCTCTAAAGGGTGATCCTTTAATGTTCGGCTTAAAAGTGGATTCTGTTATTCCATGAAGTCTTTTATCTAACGCTAAGAGTAGTTCCAAATCTTTTGTATTAACAGTTCTTAAAGTTGCCATCAGCATGAAAAAGATAGTATTTATATAAATTATTTCTTTTCTCAGAAGCTCGAAGTTAACTTTATATATCTTAACGCTAAACTTAACCTATGCAAAAAAGCAAGGTAATTATCGAACTGCAAAATGTCTGTAAATACTACAAGATGGGAGAAAATATTCTCAAAGCAGTTGATGGTGTTTCTTTACAGATTAGAGAAGGTGAATTTGTTGCTATTATGGGTCCTTCTGGCTCAGGAAAATCTACGATGATGAATTTAATAGGATCTTTAGATGTTCCAACAAAAGGAAAGATCCTCTTAGAAAACCAAGATATCTCAACGTTAACAGAATCTGACCTAGCACAAATTAGAGGAAAAAAAATCGGTTTTATCTTTCAATCTTTCAATCTTATCAATAACTTGACAGCAAAAGAAAATGTCTCTTTACCTATGATCTTCCAAGGATATTCAGATGAAGAACGAGAATTTAGGACAGCAAAACTTTTGGCTTTAGTCACTCTCAAAGACAGGATGGATCATCTTCCAACAGAACTTTCAGGCGGTCAACAACAAAGAGTAGCAATTGCACGAGCACTATCAAACTCTCCCGAAGTAATTTTAGCTGATGAACCTACAGGAAACTTAGATACAAAAACAGGAGAAACCGTCATGGATTTCCTTAAAGACCTAAATAAAAAAGGAAAAACCATTGTCATGGTAACCCACGATCCTAATTTAGCAAAGCATTTTGCAAAAATTGTCTACTGGTTAAAAGACGGAAAAGTTGAGAAAGTAACAAAACATGATTAAGGATTTTTTTTCACTAGCTTTTAAGAATCTTAAGAGCAGAGGGATTCGATCTTACCTAACGTTATTAGGAATCGCTATTGGAGTCATGGCAGTTGTTTCTTTAATTTCTTTAGGAAATGGTTTGCAAATGGCAGTTGCTGCTCAATTTGGAGTAAGTGCTAATCAATTAATTACTGTACAAGCTGGTGGCTTAACCGGCTATGGCCCACCAGGAAGTGCAGTAGTAGATCCTTTAACGAAAGAAGATGCTGATGCTTTAGCAAGACTAAGTAGTGTTGAAAATACTGTAACAAGAAATATTCGCTCAGCGCAAGTAGAATACAATGATAGAATTCAATTTCGTTATGTAGGAAGCATGCCAAATGAAAAAAATGATCTAGACCTTGTCTATACCTCTTTAGATGTAGAAACAGTCTCTGGAAAAAAACTCAAGCCAGGGGATATGGGAAAAGTTATGCTTGGATATAATTTTTATGGAAAGCCTGAAGAATGGGACGGAAAACAGATTACAGCAGGAAAAAGCATTTTAATCAATAATAAAAAATTCGAAGTTGTAGGTATTTTTGAAAAGAAAGGTTCTTTAATTTTAGATAATGTTGTATTCATGCCTGAAGATGATATGAGGCATTTACTAGAAATGGATGATATCGCTGACTTAATTGTCGTTGAACCTAAAGACAAAGACCAAATTGATAAAACAAAGGAAGATATTGAAAAACTTCTGCGCAATAGGAGAAACGTAAAAGAGGGAGAAGAAAATTTCGAAGTAAGCACTCCAGAAGCTTCCTTAGCAACGATTAACAGCGTACTAAATGGAGTGCAGATTTTCATTATCATTGTAGCTTCAATTTCAATCTTTATTGGTTCTTTAGGGATTGTCAATACAATGACAACTTCCGTATTAGAAAGAAAAAGAGATATTGGTATTACAAAATCTGTTGGAGCTAAAAATGAGCATATTTTCTTGCAATTCTTTATCGAATCAAGCTTACTGGGATTAGTAGGTGGTCTAGCAGGAGCTCTCTTAGGCATTACAATTGGTGTTTTAGGAATTTATGGCATCAATAATGCTCTTGGTACACAACTAAAACCACATATTGATTTCTTATTAATCTTCTTTGCACTCCTTGGCAGCTTTATTATCGGAGGGGTTGCTGGAATTATACCTGCAATGAAAGCAGCAAAGCAAAATCCAGTCGAGGCTTTACGAGGATGAATGAAAGCATCAATTATTCGTTAAAACACTTGAAGAAGCATAAAGGAAGAAGTTTTCTTACGGTCTTCTCTATACTCATAGGTATTGCAACGATATTTATCTTCATCAGTTTTGGATTAGGATTATATAAATATGTAGATGAACTCTCATCAAGTTCCTCAGCTGATAAAGTCTTGATTACTCCTCAATCAGCGGGTGGCATTGGAATCTCGAATGCAATTGCTCTAAATGATTCTGATATCAAAGCGATAGAAAAAACTCCTGGAGTCTCAGAAGCATCAGGATTATACTTTAGCGCTGCTCAGGTAAAGCAGAATAAAGAGATAAAGTATGTTTTTCTCATTTCGTATGATCCAAAAAAACCTCTTGTCCTTGATTCATATAACGTAGATGTAGAACAAGGAAGAACACTGCGTGCAGGAGACTTAAATGCTGTGCTTCTTGGCCATAACTATGCAATTCCAAATAAAGTATTTCCTAAAGCATTTCAAGTGAATGATAATATTGAAGTGAATGGGGAAAAATTAAAGGTTATTGGCTTTTTAAATGAAATTGGTAACCCACAAGATGATTCTCAAATTTATGTAACAAATGAACAATACATAAAGATGTATCCTGATGAAAAATCCTATGGAGAGATTTTTGCAAGAGTTGATACCAAAAATGTTGAAAGAGTTGTATTAGATATTGAAAGAAGTTTAAGAAAAGTAAGAAACTTAGAAGAAGGCAAAGAAGATTTTGCAGTGCAATCTTTTAATTCTTTAATTGAATCATTCTCAACTGCTTTAGATATTATTATTGGCTTCGTTGTCCTTATTGCCTTAATCTCTGTCTTAGTCTCAACGATTAACACTGCAAATACAATGATTACTTCTGTCTTAGAAAGATACAAAGAAATTGGAGTTTTAAAAGCAGTAGGAGCAAAAAACTCAGAAATCTTTAAGATATTTTTATTTGAAAGTTCATTCTTAGGATTTATTGCCGGAATCTTAGGATGTATCTTAGGATGGATCGTAGCAGGGACAGCAGGAGCTTTGCTAAAAACCCTTGGCTGGGGATTTTTAAGTCCTTATTTCCCTCCCTATTTGTTTATAGGCTTAATACTCTTTGCTGTTTTAACCGGAGCAATTTCAGGAGTACTGCCTGCAATGAAAGCTTCTAAGATTAACACGATAGATGCTCTACGCTACGAATAGCCAAAACATTTAAATAACTGAAAAATTAAGAAAATACTATGAATTATGTAAAGAGGTGTCTATTAGTAGTATTCTTATTAGTATTTATAGGAAGTGTTTCTGCTGCCTGTGACCTCGATGCTCAATTTGTCTCTCAAGATCCCTACCCAGCAACTCCTGGAAGTTATGTAGATGCTGTTTTCCAGATTACAGGATTAGGAAAAGGCTGTACAGAAGGAGCTTCTGTTGACTTAATATTAGAATATCCCTTTTCTTTAGATGAATCATCTACGAAGAGTATTGCCTCAAACGCGTATATAGGAAAAGATTCCTTATCCAATTGGAATGTACTCTATAAGATAAGAGTAGATGACCGAGCTTTAGAAGATGAATATGTTTTTGAACTACGTTATAAAGAAGGCTCTAGTGTTACTTGGGAACAATACGAGTATAAGAAATTTAATATCACTTTAGAAAAAGCAAAAACCAATTTTGAACTCCATATCCAAGATTATAAAATACTTGATAAAAAAATCTCATTCCAAATTCTTAACACGGGAAATAAAGATATTGAAGCAGTTACAATCGAAGTTCCAAAGCAAGAGCATATCACAATAAAAGGCTCAAATAGGAATATTATAGGTTCTTTAGATGCGAATGAATACGCGTCAGCTGACTTCGAAGCTATTCCAACGGAAGGGAATATCACACTCAATGTCTACTACACCGATTCGGTAGATGAACGAAGAATGGTGCAGAAAACTATTTACTATGATCCGAGTTATTTTATTGACTCAACAGAAAATATACAGCCAAAGAACAATACAAAGTACTTCATTATCGCAGTTGTTATCATCCTTGTGGGTTTATTCTTCTTAAGAAGACACAAGAAAAAGAAGCAGAAAAACAAGAAAGATTTTAAATTATAAATATTTTTTTCTGTACGCAGCTTCATCACCATACTCGACAAATTTTTTGTGATACGGAGGCTCAATAAGATCTGAAGTTTTTTGATGTTTAATCCCACACCAATAGGTTTCTGTGCGTGCAATTATTTCAGAAGTATACGCTAATAATCCACTTGCGTATCCACAATACGTGCATCCTATTTTGTTTCTCCAATTGAGATATTTCAATTTATGCCTGTCAAATTTAATATAACTTGATCTCTTCACTAAGGGTATCCCACATAAAGGAAAACCCGTCCTATGGTACAGTTCAATAGAGACATCAAGAAATACTGCTGTAATCAATTGAAATGAAAGAATTGGTGCATTAAGAAGATGTCTAAAATAGGTTCCTTTCTTTCTTTTATATTCCATTACGCTAGGAAAGGGAGGTGTTATTTAAGGTTTGCTTCTCAAAAGCTGAATAAGACTAAATGTATACGAAGAATAGATATAACTTCTTATTGGTGCATTCTTCTTCCTGCTTGAAGTAAAATGTTCTCAAGGTCATCTCTTGGAATAGCAACTAAAGGATTTCCTCTTCCAAAAACTCCAGTGTTTCTATAGGCGTTCTGTAACAAAAGGTGGGGTTTACTCTGTACTCCATTAATATTCGTTTGCATTTCCTCAGTAATAGGAATTGCATAAAAAGAATTCTTACCACCATAGATCAAAGTATTCCCAGCCAAAGCAATCATTTGAGGATGACCAAATCCTGATGTTCCGGCAGGGAAATAGGTCATTCTAAAAAGGTCAGGTAAACCTAAAACAGCTACACCATCAGGATTAACAAGAGGTCCCTGGTCGTAAACAGCCAGAACCTGATCTCCATTAGTAGCAAGATAAATAGAATCAGCTAAAGATTCATTGAGTCTTTCAGCACTAACTTTTCCTCCGTCAAGTTTAACCTTGATAATATTTTGGCTTGACAAATACAAATTATGTCTATCAGAAGCAATGAAAAATGAGTGCCCTCGAGGATTCAAAGGATAACCTTCAGATTCAAAAGGCATAGCAAAGAGTGTTTTGTTTGTTGGAACATCATAGAGGACCTTCATGGAAGCACTAAACTTCCTGCCTTCTCTTATTGCTAGCATCTTTCCATCAAATTGAGCCAATCCAAAAATGAAATCTCGCTGCGGTTCTCCGATCTCTTCTCCAGTAGTAGTATCTCTAACTACTCCTTGATATCCTGCGTCAAACACCCTTCCATCAAATACGCAAAAAGAAGTGATGTATCCATAGTCTACATCCTGATTTCGATTAAAACGATCAGCAATTACCCTAGGCAAAGACATTTCTTCATGCCATCCAAGAATCATTGATCCAGATCCAAAAACAATTCCGTTATCCTTAAGCATAAACAAGAGAAACGAAGAAAAACTTAAATAGTTATCGAATAAAAGCTTTATAAGCTATAATCTTCTAAAAAAACCATGCACATTACCTGGAAAGACAAGTTTGTTGAAAGATATTCCAAACTAACAGATTTTGAAATCTTTAAAGAGTACTCTATGAAGCCTTTAAGAAAATCAATAAGAGTAAACACATTAAAAATATCAATTCCAGATCTTAAAAAAAGAATTCCTTATCCGCTAACTCCCATTCCTTGGTGCAAAGAAGGATTCTTTATTGAAGGGCGAGGCATAGGTAATTTAGTAGAACATACCTTAGGGTATTTCTATATGCAAGAAGCAGCTTCAATGATTCCTCCGTTAGTCTTAGAGCCTAAAGAAAATGAAATTGTTTTAGACATGGCAGCTGCTCCCGGGTCAAAAACAACGCAAATAGCAGCAATGATGAAAAATACAGGCGTTTTAATTGCAAATGATGTTGAAGTTCCAAGGCTAAAAGCGCTAAGCATTAATTTACAAAGATGTGGCATTCTCAATACAGTAATGACCTTTCAACAAGGAAAGAATTTTAGAAATTTAGAGTGTGATAAAATTCTCTTAGATGCCCCTTGTTCAGGTACAGGAACAATTAGAAAATCTCCAAAAACTCCTTTGATATGGAATCCAAATGCGATTAAAAGATTAGCAGGAATGCAACGCCAATTGATTAAAGTGGCATTTGAAAACTTGAAACATTAGTCTATTCCACCTGTTCCTTAGAGCCAGAAGAAAACGAAGGTGTTATTGATTTCTTATTGAAAGAATATAAAAATGCAAAACTTGAAAAAATAGAGCTTAACATAAAAAGATCTCCTGCAATTTTAGCATTTGAAAAACATACGTTTGATCCCTCAATAAAATACTGCTTGCGTTTATGGCCGCAAGATAATGACACAGAAGGGTTCTTTGTTGCTAAGATTAGGAAAATTACTTCCTAGGTATTAAAGCAGTTCCTGCATACGATGTAATAAGCGCACAATGTTCTTTATTGATAGGTACTGAAGAAACAAGGGGTCCACTATATCCAATAACCCATGCTGTATTCTCCGGAATCTTCTTAAGAAAGTCTAAAAGAGAGGTAGCAATAGATGTTCTAATCAGTTCAGGAGTATTTTTGAGGGCAAAATCTGCAACATTTACTTTCATTGCAATTCCACCCTGAAGACCACTCAAAGGGATGATCTCCACTCTTGTATGGTACACACCCACATGGTTGTACTCACTCCCTAAAGGAGAATTACTCAATTCAGGGACAACAGTTACAATTTTTTCTAAAGAAAATGTCATAAGAATTGAAATCAAGGAATAAATATAAAGCTATTGTTTTCGAAGTTTTAAAGAGGAGAAAAAGATTACGCAATACATAATTAATCCATAAATGCAGGTAGGCAATCCTAAACTATAGACACATTTTCCTCCAGGACAACTACTTAAAAAAACTTCCTTAATAGTTGAAGAGATTGCAAAGATAATCCCAAAAGCAGATACTCCGAGAAGCCAAGGAACAAGTTTTTTCTCTTGAACATTCTTCTTAAACAATAAGAATCCACTAATGATTAAAAGGATTGTATACAGAATAAAACCATAGAAACACGCTGGCTGTCCAAAGAAGATAGGACAAGGTTCAAGCAAAGGACATACTCCTAAAGCTATTTTTGAAAACGTCAAGTATCCTGCAAATAAAAATCCAGCTAAAGAAAATAAAAATGCAATCCAAAGAATAGTTTTCTTCTGCATAAATTATTTGAAGATTAAGGATTTAAAAAGATATCTATTTTTTGAGCTGTTAAGTAAACGTCTGGTAAATAGATAGAAAACAGAATCGCCAACTAAAAATTAGTTTATATCAAAACTTCTTCTGTGATTAAAAAACACTCCTCTCCAATATTATCTCTATCTCTAACAAATAAAACTATTTTTCCATCTTCCACATACACATTTATATCTCCATCCAGTCCTACAATAGTTTTATTCTTCATTTTCTCGAAATCTTTGAAATATCTCTTAGTCTTAAAAGAGCCATATTTGTTCTTGTATAAGTTAATTACTTTTACTATTGCAGGGTTATTTTTCTGGAGAAGAGTTTTATCTTCAATAGCTTTGTAATAAACTAAGAAATTTATTATAGCTTTTTCAGCAATATCCTGAGTATCCGGGTCATTAACATATCCACACTCAAAACAAAAACCTGGCTTATTCTGTAAATTCATGTATCTATCAGTTGAACCAGGGTGAAATTTATCTATATTACAAACTATCTTTTTTGGATTTAATAATCTGGCTATTTCTATATTTGATTCATCGCAGATTACAAAAGGAACAGAGTCTTTAGTCAAACTTGCATGTATATCTAAAAGAGCATCCGCTTTATCCAAATAGAGCATAATCTCTCTTGCAGTCTTTCCTTCTAAACTTTGTTTTACATCAGATGATTGTTCATTAAAAAAACATCTATTCAGATTTTGTTCCACAAATCTTTTATTTTGTTTAATTGCTTCAAGATTTGCATAGATGAATGTAACTGTTCCTGATTTTATTTTCAATTTAGGAAGCAAAAGGTCTGCAGCTTTAACACCACAGACCTCATTGCCGTGTACACCTACAAGTACGACTAAGTTCTTTCCTTCTTTAATTCCTTGTTTTTCAACAACTCTTATGTTACTTTTCATAATCTTACTCCAGTGTTAGACCAGAAAGAAGGTCTGAAATTTTATCTTCATCAAAAGATTCAAACTTCCATGTATACCATGGTGCATTTTTTCCAGAGTCAACAAAAAGCATTCTTCCTTCCTGTCCAGAGAATATTCTCTTCAAAATAGATAATACTCTTCCATTTTTAGTTCTTACTACAAAATTTTCATAATCTTGTAATCTAGCACCATTAAGTCTTACAGCAGAAGCTAATAATCCTCTTCCTGAACCTTGTTTGTCTTCAACTATACCCAATTCGGCACCATAGAAAGTTCTTTCCAAGTTTATTCCTGCCGAATCTAACATTGGAGCAACTATTGGAAAATTAACGGATTTTGTTCTTGTTTTTGTAGGAACTTTGTAACCCCAACTGAATCCAAAGGGAGTTTTTCCATCTTCCAATAAATAACCTATAAAACCTTCTTTAGATAAAGCTTCTCGAATTAAGTCATCTTGGTTTACTAAGTTGGGATAGAAGTCAATTAAATTTCTTCCGCATACAATACAAAATTCTAACCCTCCTGCATTTCCTACTACGCCCTGTTTCTTCGCTTTATCAAAAACCCATTGGTAATCTTGAGGAATTTGTCTTGAAGTATATTGCACATTACATCTTTGAGCTTCATCTTGCAATATAGCACCTGAGCAAACTCTTTCTTCATACCAAGGAAAACCACTGAATACTGCTTTGTAGACAGAAGATAGTTTTTCAACATCTGTAGGAGATATTTTTCTTACAACTATAGATTCCATTTCAAAATATCTCCTTTCAATAAATTAAGGCCAATAGGAGAGAATCGAACTCTCGTCTCCGAAACCACAATCCGTTGCTCTGCCACTGAGCTACTAATGCCTATGAAAAAATAATTAGTTTTAGAAGTGATGAAAACAACCAGCACTTAGATTTGTGCCTTTCGCCCCACAATATTTCAATAATAAATTAATAGAAGTACAACTACCAACAGTGAATACAACCAGCGCTTGAGAACGCCTTTGCTCCTATAAGTGTTTGAGTCTCCATAATTTAGTTGATTTTTTATTATTTATAAAGCTTTCTTTTTGGTTTAGGTTCCTAAATAACACTTAATTTTATCAAATCTAACCACCTATTTTCTCCTAGATATAAATTAACTCCTGCTCTTTCAGAAGGGACTTCATCAGTAGTTGAGTGATTTTCTATGAAGTTATGTTGGATAACAATAGCAGTCATTAGGATAGGAGCAGACCATAATGCCTTTAACCCTCTAAAATCTAGAACTCTATCTTTAATTTTCATAAATACGGTTTCAATTCTATAATTATGAACTTTTATGGTTTGATAATTTTGAATTTTATGCTCTATTGTTAAACCCCCAATCTTATTAGAATAAAAGAGCTTTCTAAATGCTCTTGGATAGAAAACTCCTGCATCAGTTTGAATATACTTTAGCTTACCTTTACCTATCGCTTTTTTCAGAAATTCTTGAGCTTCGACGGGATTAGCAGACAAACTATAATGAAATCCTGTAATCAATCTCGTATCCCAATCCAAACAGCACCAAAATCTGTCTAATTTACCTTCTCGATTAATTATAGTTTCATCGGCATAAAAACTATTACCAAGATTGTAACCTTGCTTCTCTATGAATTTGTGAACTTTCAATGTATATCTCCTTACCCAGTCCAAGACAGAAACGTGACTAATTTTGTGGCTAAGATGTCTTTTCAATTGATTTCTCATTTTTCTACTTGACAAATTAGAAACATACATATCAATAGACATTGTTATTATTTCTGGCTTATTTCTCATTCTGTAAAAACCATCATCATTAGTAAAATATTTATGACAATCCTTACAATAAAATTTCTGGATTCTTCCTCTATTATCGGTTTTTCTAGTTCCTTCTCTTCTGAAATTCTGACTTTTACAATGCTTACATTTAATCTCAATCTCCATACATCTATTAGGTACCTACTCTTTATATACCTTTCGGTACCTAATTAACTACTCTAAAGTTGGTACCTAAAAGTTTATATATAAGTCAATTCTACTTTAGATTATGAAACTGCAAAAACAACTTTCTAGGAAGGTTGGAGATGTAGAATATGCTAAGTGGGTTTTAGTTATACCTCCAAATATCGTAGAAGAATTAAAATGGAAAGAGGGACAGGAATTAGAAGCTGAAATTAAAGAAACTAAATTGGTTGTGAAGAAAACTTAATTTTTTTGTTCAAAATTCCAGACGTTTACTTAACAGCTCACTATTTTTTGAGCTATGTATAAGACCATAACATACATCACTACCACATGCACTATATTAACTTTAGGAAAAGTTTTTATAGCTCAAAAAGAAAAAAAGACTATGAAGATTTATTTATTCCGTCATGGAGAAACCATGTTTAACAGGGATCACAAATTTACGGGCTGGAAGGAAGCAAACCTTACACCAAAAGGAATAAAGCAAGCAAAGCTCATTGCGCAAAAGCTTAAACATAAAAAAATTGACATTGCCTATCAATCTCATTTATCACGGTCAAAAGATACGCTAAAAGAAGTTCTTAAGTTTCATCCAGAATGTAAAGAGATCATTACAGATGATAGAATGATTGAACGAAGCTACGGAAAACTACAAGGATATTCTCATAACTGGCTAATTAAAAAATCAGGCGAGAAAGACTACAAAACAATGCTACACTGGCATAAGATTGATCAATTACATGGAAAAGAGAAACAAGAATTTATTCAAAAGCATGGAGAAGCTGATTTTAAAGTTATACACAGAAGTTATAATATTCCTCCACCAAATGGAGAAAGTGTAAAAATGGTAGAAAAAAGAGTCAATGCTTTCATCAAAGACTTAATCAAAAAGATGAAAAAAGAAAAGATTAACGTAGCCATAGCTACTCACGGAAATTCCATGCGTCCTTTCAGAAGATATTTTGAAAAATTAACCATAAAAGAAATGATGCAACTTGAAAATCCCTGGGACGATTATTTTGAATACACAATAAAATGAAACTTAAAAGAAAACAGCAAACAATCACCTTTGAGCCAGAGAAGAAACTCCTTGATTACTTAGCTCCAAAAATCTGCAAATATGTCAATGCTGATGCACTCTCCTTATTAGCGCTGTTAGGAGCAATATTGATAGGCATCTCATATATCCTTGCAGTAAGAAATTTATCATTTTTATTGCTTGCCAGTGTAGGTTTTTTTATCCATTGGTTGGGAGACAGCTTAGATGGAAGAGTTGCTAGGCTTAGAAATGAAAACAGACCAAAGTATGGTCATTACTTAGACCATATCTTAGATGCGATCTCAACCGTAATAATAATTTTTTGTCTAACTTTCTCTGGCCTAACAATGCAAACCTCCTGGATTTGGGTGTTAGTATTTTATCTTCTTATGATGTCACATTCTTATTTGAAAAGCAGTGTAACAGGAGTTTTTGAAATGTCCTTTGAAAGAGTGGGTCCTACTGAAGCAAGAATAGGTATGATTCTTATGAATTCCCTAGTGTTTTTTACAAGAAATCCAGTAATCATGAAAAAACCAATATCATTTAATCTCTTAGATGCTATCGGATTCCTCGCAGCATGTATACTTGCAATGCTTCTCGCAAAATCAATAGCAACTTCACTATGGGGTAAGAATAAAATCAAAGGATAATCTCCTTAAGGATCTTCAGAGTTTTCACACTATCTCCGATAGGATCAGGACTCTCATTAACAATAGTAATATCCACTTTATGTTTCTGAATTAAGGCAAGAAGGTCTTTAATCTTCTTCTCTTCTGTCAAAATATGATGCTTCTCTCCTTTTTCTCCATAGACAATCCCTGAGAAATGAGCATGAATATGTTTCAACTCCTTTGTTTTTTGAAAGACCCCTTCATAATCAACTTTTCCATTGTTTCTTGCTAATAGATGAGCATAATCAATGCATAAATGACATCCTGTCTCTTTTCTTAATCTTAATAATTCATCTAAACTTCCAAACTGAGTCTCTTTTCCTGTAGTTTCTGGAGCGAGTTGAATATTCCAATGATTCTTTTTAATAACAGATAATAAATCAAGAATTTCTGTTTTAATGAGTTGGAAAATTTCTTCTTTATCTTGTCCCTGATAAAAACCAGGATGAAACACAACATACGATGCCTGCAAATAATGGCCCCTTTCACAACAAAGCAAAATTCTTTTCTTGCTCTGTTCCACTTTTATTTTTTCTTTTGAAGCTAGGTTAATAAAATAAGGAGCATGAATACTTAATTCAATGCCTAGTTCTTTAGCTTTTTTTCCTATAATGGTAGCTTGCTCATTACTAAGATAAACGCTGTATGTAAAAGCTAATTCACAGCAACTAAGGCCTAATTTTTTATAGTATTCGAGATTAGTCTCAGCCTCTTTTGCTCCTCCTAAACCTGCAGGACCTAAATGAATCATAAACAAGAATTATTCTTGGGATATATAAACATTTAGAAAGGAGAAACCTTTTTATTCTCCAATCTCAAAAAAGTTCTATGATTCTTGAGAAGATCAAACCAACAAAAGAAGAAACACTCGAATTACAAAAAGAAGCAAAACTCTTTACAGGAGAACTCACAAAAAGGCTGAAGTTGGCAAAAGCAGTAGTTGGTGGCTCTGTAAAGAAAAATACTTTTCTTAAAGGTACAAAAGAAATTGACATCTTCATAAAGTTTGATTACAAAACATACAAAGTTCAGTCTAATAAACTTTCAGACTATCTAGCAAAAGTACTCCCTAAAGCATTACGTATCCATGGCTCAAGGGATTATTTTCAAATTGAGAAAAATGGAGTGTTATTTGAAGTTGTTCCTGTATTAGACATAAAATCTGCTAAACAAGCAATAAATGTTACTGATATCTCTCCTTTACATACCAATTATGTAACAAAACATCTTTCAGAGAAGCAAGCAAACGAAGTAAGAGTATTAAAGCAATTCTGCAAATCAAATAACTTGTATGGTGCAGAATCTTATATTCAAGGATTCTCTGGATATGTACTCGAGATTTTAATTGTTCACTATAAAACATTTCAGAATGTACTAAAACAAGTTTCAAATTGGCCAGATAAAGTAGTATTAGACACAACAAAAGCATTCAAGAGCAAGCAAGATGTCTTATTCTCTCTAAACTCCTCAAAAACATACTCTCCATTAGTATTACTTGATCCAGTTCAACCAGAAAGAAATATTGCAGCAGCTCTTTCAAAAGAAAAATTCGATTTGTTAAGAAAGATTGCTAAAGATTATTTGAAAAAACCAAATCAATCATACTTTGAAGAGAAGAAATTCGCACCTAAAGATGGTTCAATAATTTTCAGAGTAATTCCTTTAGAAGGCAAAAGAGATGTAGTTGGGTCTCAATTGATGAAAGCCTTTACGTTTCTTAAAGAAGAAGCAGAAAGAGAGGGTTTTCGCTTTAAAGAAGCTTCTTGGTACTGGGAAAAAGAGTGTTATTTCTCCTTCCTTCCAAAAATAGCAAAGCTTCCTGAGACAAAGAAACATCTTGGTCCTTTATTAAAAGAAGAAGTTCATGTTAAAATCTTTAAGAAGAAATGGAAGCAAGTTAAAATTGAGAAAAACAGAGTCATTGCTATGATTCCAAGAAAGCATCCAGAGATTAATCAATTTCTTAATGCACTGCTCAAGCATCCCTATCTCAAACAAAAACTTGATTCTATCAAGCAAGAAAAAAATGTAGTCATTAAAAAGTAGATACAAATAGCAAGATTTAAATAGCCAAAAAACAACAAAAATATATGAAAATTCCACACTCATTAACTGCAATTGTAGCTGCACTTGCCTTGGAAGGATGTACTACATTAGCAAAGATGCAAGATGCTCCTCCTCATGCTATCACAAAGCAATACGGAGATACGCTCAAAGTGTACTATGCTTCCTATGGAGGGCAATTGATAGGAGTAACATTAAAGTATCCTGTACACATAGTCATTGAAGGTAAAGATGTTATTTTTGACACAGAAAGAAGCTTTATGTACGGAGATAGGATAAATGGTTTCTCATTAACCACTTCAGCAAATACCATAACAAGAGAAGAAATGAAACAAGAAGAAAAAAACTATAAGAAGCTCCTCCACGAAAACGGAAACCATACTGCCAAATAATGCGTTGTGTTGCATAACCAGAGGCATACAACAAAGCTCACACGAGTTCTAGTCAAATAATCTTAAGAGATGCTGTTTATATAATATGTCCAGAATTTCAACTTAGCTTCATGAAACATGTTCTTCTTTGTGCTTCTCACAAATTCGCCAAAGAGAATATGCCTTTAGTACAAACATTTTTAACATAATATTTATAAAGTTCTTAGTGTGATTCAATGTCAAGCCGAGATCGCCTAATCTGGTATGGCACAGAATAAGGATAACTTATGTGCAAGCCTGGAAAGCCTGGCCCTTGCGGCATCTGGGTTCGAATCCCAGTCTCGGCGTTCTTTTATCCTCAATAAAATCGATATCTTTATAAAGAAAAAGATTTAGGTGTACTTTAGAGATGGTAATCGTTCTATGAAACAAAAAAGCACTATTCAACATGTAGAGAAATTGCTCCTTGATATTGCAATTAAAATTGCAAAGCAAGGAAAAGGCTGCTTACTTGTCATCAAAAAAGATGGAGTTGTGTATGAACCTTTACTTCCTCAGGATGTTAAACCTTTCACTATTCAAGAAAACCAGAGAAGATTTGAAACTTTAGCATTACTTGATGGGGCTTGCATCATTGATGTGAAAGGAAAGCTTGTTGCGTATGCTGCTCATATTAAAAATACGAAAACCTTTAAAGGATATGGAACAAGGCATTCAGCAGCGTATACAGCTTCTTTACATAATAACACTGCAATTCTAGCAAGTGAAGAAGATAAGAAGATTAGAGTCTTTAAGAATGGAAAATTAGTTATGCAATTAGATCCTTTTGCAAAAGATATTGAGAAACATACGAAACAAGCTGTCAATGTGCTTGAGAGTGTTGGCGCTGGATCAATTGCAACCATTGGAACCTCAATCTTAGCTCCTACTTTAGGCATTACTCTTCTTCCAGGTATCGTTATCTTCGGATCTACTTATTTCCTTATAAAATTAATACGAAAGAAACAGAACGAATTTTAGCGAAATAATTGAAGTGTTCTTGGCAAAATTGTACTGTAAAAAATATGATCTATGGAAGCGGTCCCATCAATCGTAACAACTCTTTTTGGGTTTCTTCGAGCAATTTCTCTGTATTCTTTTATGGTTCTTTCGAAAAACTCTTTTCCTAATGATTCCATATAATCCGGTTTTCCTCTTGTAATCATTCTCGTATTCATGAATTCAATAGGAATATCAAGAAAGAAAGTGATATCAGGAGTGTTTCCTTGTAAGATTAAATCGTGAACTCGTTCGATAAATGCAATGACTCTATGGTCACTATGAAACCGACCCCCTCCTTGATAGGCTTGTGTACAATCAGCATATCTATCTACTATGAGTATTGTGCCTTTCTCTCTTGCCGGAATAACTACATGATTAATAAATTCAGCACGAGCTGCGAAGAACATTAACATTTCCGCTTCAGCTGTTCTTAATTGTTCAGGAGAAATTTGAGTAAAATCAGTATCGCTTGCATATGTTTGATTGAATAAGTAATAGACTTCTTGCGGATGCTTAAGTATTCTTCGCAAGGTTTCTCCGAGAGCAGTTCCTCCTGGTTCTTTCGTAACTAAAACATCAATATTCTGCTCATCTCTTAGCTTATCCGCTAATTTTTCAATTTGTGTTGTTTTACCGCAACATTCTATTCCTGTAAAAGTGATGAGCTTTCCTAACATTGTGTTAAGAATTTGCGCATTCTTAAAAAGATTACTGTTTTTTACTCTCTTTTTCTAGATCAACACCAAGCTCTTGCAATGACTTAATGTGCATTTGTATTATTTGCTCTACCATCTGAATCATTTTCAATAGTTCTTGCCGTTCTTTCACTAGAGTTGTTAATGCTCCTTTATGAAAGCCAATTACTTCTTCATTTGCCATGCTTCCTCCTACATATTTTTTAGTTTACTCATTTGCTTGATAATAGATTGCTCAATAAAATCACTTTCATCTTTAAACATGTTTGTGTTTTTAATAAGACTTCTAATGTTATCAATCAATTGTTTCGGTAAATGGATTGCTTCTGTTTGCATAGCATTTCCTTCGATTTTATTTAATAGCCAAGCTTTAAATGCTTTTTCAGTATGGTATTCAGATGCTTCCAGAACTTAAAGAGGATAAAAACCTTGAAGAAATAGTATTATATCTTACAAGAGAGGATTTTCCTGGGTTAGCTAGGTATCTAGAGGTAGGAGCGACACACTTTGTTAGATCTTTAGCAGGAAAGCTTTTGACGCCTTATGAAGATATCGAGACAATATTTAAACATCCACATACATTTACAGCACTAAAACAATCTTTGGGCAATAGATATGGTAAAAGAATTCTTGAGTATGCTCATGAGTGCGGAATCTTTGCTTTAGGTTTTATTGGAAAGTCTCCGAGAAAAGGAATTCCTCTTAAGGGAGTTCCCTATCGAGTAGATGGAAGAGCACTTAGAGAATATAGTGATAGTATTGGGATTAGACCTTGTTATTTTATGAATGGTCTTCTTGATTTATCAGATGATATACAGCTTTTATTCTATGAAATGGGTACAAGGAGATTACAAGGAAGTTTTGATGCTTTTGGACCTTACACAAAATATTTTCTTAAGCATTTGGAAATTAGGAAGGGAATTATTACACATGCTGAATCTATAAGAAGTGGAGTTTTAGAGGCAGAAGACTTGAGACCTACTCAAACAGGGAACTTACTGATTCTCCCTCGTGAATACGCCGAATAGCTTCTCCGAGTAGTGGAGCAATAGAAATCATAATAACATTGGGTATTTCTGCTCGTAATGGAATTGTGTTTGTTACAATAACTTCTGTTATTGCAGGATCGCTCATTCTTTCTGTTGCAGGTCCAGCAAAGATGGGATGAGTACAAGCAAGATGAATCTCTTTAGCTCCATTTTCTTTAAGAATTTTTACAGCATTATAGAGAGTCCCTCCTGTTTGTATCTGGTCATCAATCATAATAACATGTTTATCTTTTACTTCCCCTAGAATCTTAATCATCTCAAAAGTATCTAAATGTTTTTTAGAGCGTTGTTTTGCTATAATTACTAATGGGAGATGCAACTTTTCAGCGAGATCAAAATTTTCTTTTACTCTTCCTTCATCGGGAGCTACAACAACAAAGTCATTGAGCTTTTTTTGTTTCAAGTAATCGACAATTACGGGCTGAGCTCTTAGATGATCTAAAGGAATATCGAAGAATCCCTGAATCTGATCTGCATGCAAATCAACAGTTAAAACTCTGTTGACACCGGCAGCTACAAGAAGATTTGCTACTAATTTTGCAGTAATAGGCTCTCGAGAGGTTGCTTTTCTATCCTGTCTTGCATACCCATAATATGGGATAACAGCCGTAATTCTCTTTGCAGAGGCCCTTCTTAGAGCATCAACCATTATCAAAAGTTGCATTAAGTTTTCATTAACAGGATAACATGTAGATTGGATTACGAAAACATCTGCTTCTCGCATATTCTCTTCAATTTTAACATAGGTTTCCCCGTCAATAAAATTCGAAACTTTAACTTTAGTTAGAGGAACATGCAAATGTTGCGCAATCTCTGCAGCTAGTGAAGGGTTTGAGCTTCCTGCTATAAGCTTGATATTATTGTGCATAGTCTTGGAAAAATGCTTATTATTTAAATATTTCTGATTTTGCATGTGTTAAGTTAATTAATGCTGACACTCTCTTTTTAGTCAAAAGAGTGTGAGGGGGTCACACTCCCCAAAAGGAG
>Ga0209541_10002680_pt1 | contig 33417 bp, 37 predicted proteins | sample RifCSPlowO2_01_FD_184027 | JGI IMG/M metagenome (GOLD analysis project Ga0209541, IMG submission 184027) | Groundwater microbial communities from Rifle, Colorado - Rifle CSP2_plank lowO2_0.1 (SPAdes) (version 2) | ecosystem: Environmental > Aquatic > Deep subsurface > Groundwater | place...
TTCAAGGAGCAGGGGAGCATCGATGACGACGGTTTTTTTTGACTTCCCGATGAGCTTTTTCGTCTCCTTGAGGATGAGGGGATGGGTGATGCTATTGAGCAATCTCAGCTTCCTGGGGTCCTTGAACACGATGGCCTTGAGCGTTGCCCGGTCAATGGAACCGTTTTTGAGCAGCACTTCTTTCCCGAAATGACGGGCAATCCTTTTCGCGATGGCGCTGCCCGGCCGGGAAATCCTGCGGTAGAGCCTGTCAACGTTGATGACCGCGAAGCCGTGCCTGCCGAGATGGCGCGCAGCCGCGGTCTTCCCCGTCCCGATGGAGCCGGTGATGCCGATGACCATTCTCTTTTTCATGGCTTGTGCGGGGCTTTCGGTGTTTTTAAGGGTTTTGCGGCATTGCCGTCAATGGCCCACAGCCAGGACAATCAAGGACAATCAGAATTTGACCGGAGAAGAGGCAAAATACACATTCACGCACAAATCATCGGGGTTCTGAGAGATATTCAGCGCTACCGCACATTGATGTCCCCAATAGATACCTATTTTGAGTGGCGGCGCTTCCAGGCCAGCCTTCAGCCCGTTGCGGACATAGTCCTTGAGTGAAACTGGCTCCCACAATCCTTCGCGCTGATCCGGTTCAAGCGCATTGTACATCTTCCTTGCCCGGGTAAGCCTGGCGCCGTAACCCGAAATTTTCTGTTCGGCCGGCAGGAGCCCTTGCATCTCAGATATGCTCCGCTTCAACTTAGTGGCATACTCATCTTGCAACCGTATTCTTGCCTTTTGCCAGTCTTTGGTCACCATGTCCACCGCTTGCATGCCTTTCCAGAATCTCTTTCCTGCCCACGGTGTCTTGCCCTCCTCGATCCTGCCGTAAGCAGCATCCTCCCATCGGCCAATGCCTTCCAAGTCTTTCGGCACCTTGCCCAGGTAGGAAACCGCGGACATCATCCCCTGGATCGCTGTCCCTGTCCCCGAGAGATCCCTATCCACGGCAGCCACCGCCTCTGAAAGCGATAGCCAGTACCCGTCGCCCCCATTTTTTCCTCCCGCTGCCCCAAGCCCGTCAATAACCGGCCCGAAAATCCTTTCGACGTGGCCGAGATTATGTTTGAGCGCATCCACCAATGTCCCTTGCAATCCGGCAAAGGCGCTGTCGGAAGGCATTTGTTTCATGCGTTCATATGCCTGCATCACTCCATTCAACCCCCGGATATTGTCCCCGATATCAGTGCTCTTCATCAGCCCATCGATGTCCCCGAAAATACCGGAGAGTTCCTCCACGGCCTTTTTTGCCCTGTCCTCCCTCAGTTCTGATGCTGCCTGGCGGATGGCCTCTCTCGCGGCAAGAACATAGGATTTTCCCAATCCCGAGTACAGGGCAAAGAATCTTGAGATGGCCTCAATATCCCCCTGCTTGGCGCTCTCCCCGCCCATCAACGAGCTTACCAAAGAATCCAAGGGCAGGTTAGAGGATATGCTGAAGGCAGCTTCGACTTGCGTTTTGTCCATGGTTGGAAAAGAGACAGCAGAACGCATTATTTAAACCTTTCCAAAGAGTGACCACTAAAAAGTAATGAATAAAAATCGGACGTAATCTTACTGCAGCACCACCAAAATCACGGCCATCACGAGCAGCGACACGAGGTTGTACGCCGTGTTGATGAGGTACAGCGTCCACGACTTGCGCTCGAAGAAGACCGGCTGCAGCATGACCGTCGCCACGAAGCCGACCCAGATCCAGCTGCCTGCCCACAGCGCCTCCCGGGCATCCGTCGCGCCGAGATAATCCACGAAGTGGGCGAGGACGTACGCCATCACGAGAGTGGCGAGGAACATGAACCCCATGGCCTTCACGCCTTCCTGCTGCGCCCTGGCCGCATCCTTCGGCTTCATGCCGACTTCCTTCATCCACCGCTTCTGGAACATGACGGGGGAGTACCACAGCCAGCCTAGTGCCATGGCGGCAAGAGCCGCCAATGCGACCGCGAGATAGTTGATGGTTGCTTCCATGAGGCCTCCGCTGCCGTGGGCAGCACCCTCTCTTTTGCTTTTTGGATTTTAAAGGTTTCTATGGGAACCGGCTCTGTCCCGAATCTGGCGGGAGCTCCGAGTGAGTTCATCTCGCTCGCTTTCCTAGAGAATTCTTAAGTTCCTCGCTAACATGTAATCCATCTGGGAAACTTCGACGCAATAGTTAGCAGGCAAATTTTCTGACAGTTTTCCAAATGGGGTGCCCCATAAGCAGCTTCTGACGGATCCTGAAAGCAGGCCAAACTCGTTGTCCCGTGCATCTGCCGGATGATGTGGTCCTTTTTGCCCAATGAAATGTGCGGACTTGAAGCCGCTCTCGACATAAGGAAAATGGGAGGAAAAGGCTCTTATTGCCCTATTCCTGAAGTACGCCTCTTGGTCAAGATAATCTCCATATGGTTTTCTTATCTCCCGGTAATTTTTCCACCCATCAGAAAATCTCTCCAATTGGTCATTCTCCTCGATGGCGTGCTTATAGGCTGCTTCCTTACCATCATCGATGGCAAAAACCAGCCCCAAATCGTCTGGATACGCAATCCTCCCTGTTTTTTCCAGGTGGAAGAGAATGGATTCTGTGTTGGGTTTGAGGTCGAGAAAATGGAACACCCTCCCATCATCCTTGATCACCCTGACCATTTCCGAAACGGCGCTTTCAAGGTCAAAAAGCACGTCAAAAGACCCATAGCCACACACCACGTCCATGCTTTTGTCCGGAAAAGGCAATGCGTAGGCCGTGCCAATGCGCGTCTCCCCCATAGCATGGTACAGCAAATGCTCTTCCCTATCCAGCTGAATCCACTTTCCACTGTACTGCTTCGGCCAATTTCGGTATAAGAACCCCTGGCCAGCGCCAATTTCAAGGACGGTTTCGTTCCCCCGGAAATGCTCACGATAAAAATCTTCAAGCAGCCTTCTTGTTGCCCTGATGACCGGCCTTCTGGCTTTGCCAAAGCCTTCAAAGGCCTGATCCACCAAGCTGCCATTCCACCTTTCTGCACGAATATCCATGAGAAGGATATCATGCCTCTCTTTTTAAATATTTCTAAATATAACCACTTTAAAATAGTAAAATAATTGAATTCCCACGGCACCACCGCATCGCTCACGACACTGCGCTGCCCTGCATGCTGAACGCTGCCTGTGAGAACCCCTCACGACAACGCTTCCCTTGCGTCCTTGTAGCGCTGCCCCATGCCCAGCGCCTCGGCCACCGGCCGGTACGTCAGGAACCCCCTGCAGGTGTTGAGGCCTTTCAGGAATCCTTCATCCTCTTTCACTGCATCCAATCCTCTCTCCACGAGCCTCTTTACGTAGGGCAATGTCGCGGACGTCAGCGCCACCGTGGATGTCCGCGGATACGCTCCCGGCATGTTGGTGACGCAGTAATGGATGACGCCATGCTCGGTGAACACGGGCTCTGAATGGCTGGTCGGCCTTGACGTCTCGATGCACCCGCCCTGGTCGATGCTCACGTCGACGATGACCGCGCCCGGCTGCATCGCCTTCACCATCTCCCTTGTCACCACCCACGGCGCCTTGGCGCCGTGCAGGAGCACGCCTCCGACAACCAGGTCAGCATCTTTCAGGTGGGAGGAGATGGTTTCGGGGGCCGAATGCGCCACTTCGATCTTATCCGAAATTTCCCTTTTCAATTGGGCAGCCTTTTCCGGGTGCCTCGTGAACATCACGACGTGCGCGCCCATGGCTGCTGCCGTATGGGCTGCATGATGGCCCACCACCCCATCCCCGATGACCACGACCTTCCCATGGCTCTTGCCCAGCACCGAGCCCAGCTGCATGCCGCGGCCGTTGTTGAACTTCGCAAGATAATAGCTTCCCATGACGACGGCCATGTTGCCCGCGACCGCGCTCATGGGCGCCAATAACGGAAGTTTCCCCTTCTCATCTTCCACCGTTTCGTAGGCAATGGCTGTCGTCTTCTTTTTGAGGAGTTCTTCGGTCAGAGATTTTGGAACACCGGCCAGATGGAAATAAGTGAACACGATCTGGTCCTTGAGGAACCGGAATTCCTTCTCCAGCGGCTCCTTTATCTTGACGACAAGCCCAGCATCCCATGTTTCCCCGACAGAAACCAATTGCGCGCCGGCTTTCCGGTAGTCGTCATCGGGGAATCCCGAGCCGATGCCCGCGCCTTTCTCGACGAGCACCTCATGGCCCCCTGCCACAAGCTCCCTGACGCCGGCGGGAGCCATCCCCACCCTGTTTTCTTTGTCCTTGATTTCCCTGGGAACGCCGATGCGCATGTGTTCACCCTCTATCCCCCAAAGGAAATACACTATTTATGGATTGTGGTCAAAAATAACTGTGCAGGAATGCTACTTGCCAATCTCCGCCAGCACCCGCTGGTGCATCTTCCTCAAGAATTCCACCTTGTCCTCTATCTTCATGATGTCCGTGTGGCCGGACAGCACGAGGTTGAAGGAAAAGGGAGAGGGCATGCTCAGGCTGATCTCCTTGACCAGTATCTTCTTCTGCTCGACGCCTTCCAGCACCTTGATGGTGTTGGCGATGTCCATCAGGTCTTCCAGCACCTCCCGCCGTGCCTCTTTCAGGATGCAGAAATTAGGGGAAATCCTCTTCACCGCATTGATGAGGATCATGGACGAGACCTGCTGCCTTCCCACGCGCTTCTCGCGGCCCATGTAATTCCTCAGGATCATAAGCGAGCGCGTCGCGCAATGCCGGAACCGCCTCTTGAGCACCTCGCTCTGGTCGATGGCGTTGTCGAGCACCTTGGGCAGCTCCGCGGACTTGAGCAGCCTGAACGCGTGCATCACGTTGGCGGGCCTCTCCGAGGCGATGTAGAACCCGTTGTCCGTGATGCCGATCTCGACGTCATGGTGCTGGGTGCGGGCGATGGCGAAGGCGATGGCCCGCGAGAGGCAGTCATTCACCCTCCTGCCGTACAGGGCGTGGAACACCGCGTATGTCCTCTTCCCCTGGCTGTAATGCTCGACGACGATGCGCGAATGGGAAGGGATCTCCGCGAACCTGAACTGCTCCCCGAAGTAGCGGCAGATGGACTGCGCGGCGTTTTTGTCCACGTAGAGATACCCGTCGATGAACGCCATGATCTCTTCCTCAGTTTTCTTCGCGCAGAACAGCTCGTTCATGTGCTTCCTGAACCGGCCGATCTCCAGCGCAAGGTCGAAGCTCAGCGGGAGCATCTCCGATATCCACGACGGAATGGTCGGGGGGCGCTGCTCTGCCGCCTTGACCTGCGCCACCATGCCGCGCGCGAACTGGAACTCGTACTTCTCCCCTCCAAGGACGAAGACATCCCCCCGCTTCAGCCGCTCGAGGAATCCCTCGTCGATGTGGCCGATGGGCTGCTCGCCCACTTTCACCGTGATGAAGGACTCGTCCGGGATGGTGCCGATGTTGGTCATGTGGATGACCCGGCTCATCTTCCCCCTGCGGCCGATCTCGCCCGTGCCCTCGTCGTACCATATCTTGGCGTAGATGTGCCTGTCCTCAAGGGAGATGTACCTTCCGGCGAGATACTCGACGATCTCGATGAACTCTTTCCGGTCGAGGCGGTGGTAGCAATAACTTTGCCTGATGAGGCTGAACAGCTCGCTGATTTTCCATCTCCGTTCGATGGCCATGCCCATGACCTGCTGCGCGAGCACGTCCAGCGCATGCGTGGGGATGTGGATGGTGTCGATCTTCCGCTCGATGGCGGCCTTGAGGAGAACGGCGCACTCGACGAGGTCGTCCCTGTCCAGGACGATGATCCGCGCCTTGACCGTGGAATGGAGGCGGTGGCCGGCCCTCCCTGCCCGCTGCAGGAACCGCGCCACGGATTTCGGCGAGCCGAGGCAGATCACCAAATCGATGTAGCCGATGTCGATGCCCAGCTCGAGGGAAGTCGAGGAGACAATCACCTTGAGCTCCCCCTTCCTCAGGCGGTCCTCTATGCCGTGGCGGTGCTGCTTGCTCAATGAGCCATGGTGGGCGCCGATGTTTTCCGCGTATTTCCTGGGGAATTTCTCCTTGAGGTAATTGACCACCCTCTCCGTGGCAGAGCGGGTATTGGTGAAAATCAGCGTGGTCTTGTGGCTCTGCACGAGGTCGTCAATGAGCGTGTACATCTCCTGGTGCATCTCCTTATGGTCGACGTCGATGAGGTCAGGCACCGGCGACAGGACTTTCAGGTCCATCTGCTTGAGGAACTGCACGTCCACGATCTTGCACTCCCTCAATTCATTGCTCTTTTCGTAGCCGACGAGGAACTTCGCGATCTCCTCCAGCGGCGCGATGGTCGCGCTGAGGCCGACCCGTGTCATGGCCGGGGCGAGGCGCTGGAGGCGTTCCAGGGACAATGACAGGTGCACCCCCCTCTTGTTCTCCGCCAGCGCATGGATCTCGTCCACGATGCACCAGTCTGCTGACCTGATGTGCTGGATGAACTTCAGGGAAGCGAGGACGATGGCCAGGCTCTCCGGCGTGGTGATCAGAATATGGGGGGGCTTCTCCAGCATGCGCGACTTCTCGGAAGCGGTCGTGTCCCCCGTCCTCACCCCGACGCGGATGCCGAGCTTCTTCCCCGCGATCTTCTCCATCTCCTTCAATGGCTCCACGAGATTGACCCTGATGTCCTCGTTCAACGCCTTGAGGGGGGAGATGTAGATGCAGTACACCTTGTTCTCGAGGATGCCTTTCTCCGCGTTGTCTATCAGCTCGTTGAGGATTGACAGGAACGCGGTCAGCGTCTTGGTCGCCCCTGTCGGTGCGGAGATGAGAATATTGCTCCTGCTGTGGATGTGCATCACCCCGTAGAGCTGCGGCAGGGAGAACTCCCTGAACCGGGAGAAGAACCACTGCTTCACCAGGGGATGCAGGATGTGCTCGATCTCCTTCGCACCAAACGGCTTGCTGACGCGCTCAATCATGGTTAGGGTGTGTTTAGCAGCCTGAGGTCGAATGTCCTCGACTTGAGCTGCCAGGGCGTCGCCGGGGGTTGTCCCTGCTCGGAAGCGAGCTTCCGGCATCCACTGCGTGGACTACGGGGAGGCAGCCCCTCAGAATTACGGCTGCGGCACATTCGAAGCTGCTACACCCCTGGGAAGGAAGGGGCTATAAAAAGGTTGCACAGGGCTGTCCAGTGGGCAGTTCTGATGGAGAGATTTTCCACTAAAAACCACTAAAGAGTAGATATCTCAGGCTCTGTCCCGAAAGTGGTTACTGGCATGAGGTCGAGCCTTAGCGATGCAACAGCAAGGGCGTCGTTGGGGGATGCCCCCTACGGGGAAACAGCCCCATCCATGACAGGAGCAAAAGGCGAGAAGCCAGTAACCCGTAGCGAAGCGGAGATTCGGGACAGAGCCGATATCTCAAGAAGATTTAAAAGCGGCAAGAGGCTCCCCGTCCGCATGAATCCACCTGCCCAGTCAAGTTCACTTATCCTTACCGGCCCCCGATGTAGCGGGAAAACGACAATAGGGCAGCTTATTGCCAACGAGTATGCCCTCCCTTTTGTTGATGCCGACAAGGTCTTTGAGAGGAAGCATGGTCCTATCGCCGATTACTTTCCGAAAAATGCCACTCCCGAGGTGAGAGCGCAGAAGGAATACGAATTTCGTGTAATGGAAACCGCGGAGGCACAATCCATCTTCCTTTTTTACTTGGCTCGGCATAGCCTCCCCATTGTCTATGCGGCAGGCGGAGGCGGGCCTGCCCATCGCTTTGACGACCTGCGCAGGCGCTACACACGGACCATCCGCGAATATGGCACGGTCATCTGCCTCCTTCCCTCGAACGATATTGAGGAAAGCGTGCGCATTCTGGCTGCCAGGAGCAGGGGCGACCAGAACAAGCGGCCTGCGCTCACCGGCGCGAAGAATGATGAAGACGAAATCCGCGCCGTCCTTGGAGAGCGCCTGCCGCGCTACAGGGAGTCCGCGCACCACATGGTCATCACCGGAGAAAAAACCCCGGCGGAGATAGCGGATGACATCCGGCCCCTCATCACTTTGCGCCCCTCATTCCTGTAGTGATCCCCTTCTCACTTCTTCTCCACCATAATTTTTATAAAGAACGGAAATTAGGGATGCCCAAGTGTCCTTACTATTCAAAGGTGATACCCATCGAGCGCAACACCGACGTCCGCATCAAGTGCTACAAGTGCGGGGGCGAGTACACGATGGACATGATGCGCATGGATCCCAAGAGCGCGCGCCTGTCGTGCAGGAACTGCCTTGAGCGCAAGGTATCCGCCCCCGCCGGCGAGGACACGGGGAATGCCCCGCTCAGGCCTTCGCCGAATCCCTCCGCTTCCCAGAAGGGCCAGGACAAGACCTCCTATTTCTGCAAGGCGTGCAGGTACAGCTTCACGAGGGCCCCCCATATCAGAGTGGACGACTGCCCCTACTGCGGCCAGTCCGGCATGCTGGCGAAAAAAGGCTCCGCTTCCTCCCTGGTGAGGGAAGTCGAGGACATGGCCGGGGACGAGGAATAAGATGACGAGCGAAGTGCTGGTGGTGTGCAGGAAGTGCGGCAGCAAGGCCCCCTCTTCCGTCATGAAGCTCGACTTGGACGAGGGGCTCATGATCTGCCCGAACTGCATCAAGAGCAAGCAGCAGCCGAAGAGGCTTTCCGAGGTGCTCTCCTCGCAGCCGGAGCCCACCATGGTGTTCTCCAGGCCATCCCGGCCGGGCGTCGAGTCGATGGACAAGGTGAAGCAGAAGTGCAAGCGCTGCCAGTTCGAGTTCAAGGTCAACACGGAGACTAAAACCCCTAAGTATTGCCCGTACTGCAACGCGCCGGTCTTTTCACTATACTAATTTCACTATACTAATCTCTATTCTCTTTTTCTCTTTCATCCCTTGCAATACCTTCATCATTACCCGCTTCGCGGGAGGAAGCTACGCGCCGCGCACAGTGCTGCACGCGCGGCGCTTCCTTTGCGCCCCGCATTGGGGGCGCACTATCGAGGCGCGCCCGTCGCAGCGCTGGAGGGCGCGCCTTTCGTTCTCCGCCCGCAGGCGGCCATGATGAAGATTTATAAACGGACAGAAAAACCAATCCTTCATTGCGGCGGTGCCGGAGCGGTCAAACGGGGTAGGTTCAGGGCCTACTAGCTTAGTGCTTACGCAGGTTCGAATCCTGTCCGCCGCATCCCACTTTTTCTTTCCCCTTCCCTGCGGTCGGGCAAAGAAAACCTGGACCAAACGAAAATGCCTCCGGCGGACGACTGTCTTCCATCGTTTCTTGCAGGATGGTTGCCTCTGGGCCCTTAGGTTATAAATTAACTACTAAAAAGTGATAAATTATAGAAAGATTTATAAATGGAAGTGGTTGTTCATCAGAGGTTCTATCATGAAATGGCCCCAAACTTCCGCAGGAAAATTTTTAGGATTCATAGGGCGGCAGGCCCGGGATATTGGGAGGACCTCCTTTGTACACCCGATAAAGACCGCCAAAGTCGCAAGCGCAGCGATAGCGCCGGTCCTCGCTGTTGAATACTTCATGCCGGAACTTGTTGATTTCACCGCTAATATGCTTCCGGTTGTGGATATCAGCATCGGAAACCTGGAGCTGGAGGATATATTGTCCAATAGCGCCCAAGGCATTGTCCGCGGCTTGGAAATCGCAGCGGGGGCGGCTGCCGGCGCATACATCAATTCCCGCGCAAACAAAGAAGGCCATAAGGCACGGTACACTGGGATGGCCCAGTGGGCCAAAATGGGTGCTGTTGCCGCTGTTGCCGGCATTCTCGCATTTCCTTCTCTCGAATACCGGGCAAGGACTGCCCTCTATGCGCTTCAAGAACCAATCCAGCCGGCTAATCAGGCACCTCCTTTCGGAAAGCAAAAGATACGGGATATGAGCACGAAAGACTTCGGCAACGGCCTCCTGAGCAAACTGACAGGGATACGGGGGAAATTTTCAGACGATAAAGTAGTCGACTACCGCCATCAGCTCCTTGACGTGCTCTGGGCGGAAAAATTGCGCAAATTCCCCAATCGCCCGGGCATCAGGACGGCATTCGAAGAACGGGCGAAAAATATAACCAGAAAAACGCCACGACGATGTCTCTTGACGGATATATCGCCGAGGCGCAACGGTCAATCGACCTTGTCAATGTACACCTCGATTGGGACAAAGTGGGCGAGATGTATGGATTGAAGGGGCATAAGCTGCGCCTGGCCAAGGCAATCAGCACCTCATTGGATGGACGGGACCTCATTGCCTATGCGCTGACAGAACTGATGCCGACGACCAACGGGGAACTGAACAAGAAAGTGTTTGATACCCTTCTCAGGAAAGCGGGAAGGGAATATATTGAGCTGATTCCCGCGCTCTACGACAAATATGTCTCGTTCGGACAGTATCAATTCACCTCATTTGCCCTGTACAGCGTCGGGACAAGCCACCGGGGCGCATCGAAAGTCAATCAGGCACTTCCTTCCAACTACCGCATTCCGGACAGCATGATCCGGCTGGAGGGAAACGACCATCATAAGGCAGCATATCTATTCTCTATCCACAATATCGCTTCTTTGATCAGCACCTTGAACGGCTCAAACTATGGCACTCTTGATAAAGTATGGAAGCACAACAAGAGCAACATCGTCAAATACATTGCAACCGCGCATAATAGGCCGGCAAGCGCATCGAAGGCGGCCAAGCGGTGGCTTTCCAATGGGGCACGATACGACTTTACGAGTTCAACAGACCGGCATATCAGAGGATACGCCATCAAAACAGGCCAAAACTGGAAAGCGCTCCAGCGATAGCTTGCCCCGGCTCTGTCCCGAATCTCGGCTCGGGCAGCGCCGGGCTCGCTCTTCAATATCGCAATGGCACATGTGGCGCCTCCCCATAGGGGTCGTCCCCCTCCACATCCGCTGTTGCAGTTGCCGATACGCTCACGGGAGGGGCGCTGCCTTCATTCGGGACAGAGCCGCTTGCCCCCACCAGTTTTTAGAAACACGCTGTATTCTGACCACATTCGGGTAAATCTATTTAAACAATGCAATGGCTGATTCCCCATGGCATCGCCAAAGACCGAGAAAGCCACCTTCGCCTGCGGCTGCTTCTGGGGCGTGCAGGCAGCCTTCGACCGCGTCAAGGGGGTGGTGAAGACCACCGTCGGCTACACCGGCGGCCACCTGGGCAAGCCGACGTACGAGGATGTCTGCACCGGCCGCACCGGGCACGCGGAAGCCATTGAGGTCGAGTTCGATCCCAAGAGAACAACGTATGAAAAACTCCTCGGGACGTTCTTCAGCTCCCATGACCCTACCCAGGTCAACAGGCAGGGCCCTGACGCCGGAAGCCAGTACCGCTCGGCCATCTTCTACCATGATGGGGCGCAAAAGAAGGCGGCATCGAAGGCAAAAGACGCATTGGAAAAACAGAAAAAATACTCAAAGCCGATCGCCACGGAAGTCGTCAAGGCATCCGCGTTCTATCCGGCGGAAGAGCACCACCAGAAATACCTCGAGAAGCGCGGGCAGTTGGTGTGCCATTAGGGTCCTGCCATCATTTTCCTTATCCCTTTGCCCTCTTTTCAGGATGATGCAAACATTAAAATAGGTGCAGTAAAGGGGAATGCCCATGGCGCTCACCCTGACGCTCGTCCTCATCTACATCGTAGCCATCGTGCTGGCGTTCTGGCTCATCAAGAGGATCATCAAGGTGGTCATCGCCATCGCCATCATCACGCTCATCTTCTTCGCCCTCATGGGAACGCTGGTGTACAAGGACCTCGTGGATGTGACGTTCAACGTCAAGGATGACATCATGGTGGTGCTGACGGAGAACGGCGACATCCTCTCCGGTTTCCAGGTGAAGGGAGGGGAGCCGCAATTCTTCGATAGGCAGCAGCGGGCAGCCCTCGCAGCGCCATACGGCGAAAAGGACTATGCCGCCATGCTCGGCGACAACAGGCGCCTGTTCCTCATGGACATGAACGGCGTCATCCAGGTCGAGGAACCGGAAATCAGGGCGGGGACATCGGTGTTCAAGGGAACTGATGTCATTACTGCCCTCCGCTCCCCCACAGTCTCCGATGACGTGAAGGGAAAAATCACCCTCGCCCTCTTCACCACGTATTATCTCCAAAGCCCGGGCTTTGAGATCGACCGCATCAAGGACGGCACCTTCGATTCCCACCCGCGCACGGCGTCCTTCAAAGCCCTGTCCTATGCCCCGCTCGGTCTTGTGAAAGCGCTGGCCAAGAAGGCGGCGGAGAAGGGCAGCCAGGCGAAGAACGCCCTCACCCAGCGCCTCACCGAGGAGTTTAAGAGCATGAAGGAACAGCAGAATGCATCGGTCTCTGCGTAAAAGATAAAACTATATAAACAGACAACGAGAGGAAAGCACAAAAGAGGTGTCCGTTGGCCGTATTAGATAAGCTGATGTTCTGGAAGAAGAAGGACGAGTTGGATGACCTCGGCAAGGACTTCGGGGCTGACCTGTCCAAGGACATGCCTCTCGGAGGGGATTTCACGCCAAGCTCGCAGGGCTTCGGCGAGCCGTGGAGCCAGCAAGGCGAGCAGCAGCCGCCGTTCGGGCAGCCTTCCTTCGGCCAGCAGGGGCAGAATTCCTTCGGCCAAGGCTCATTCGGCAATTCTTTCAGCCAGCAGCAGCAACCTTCGCCCTCATTCGGGCAGTCCTCGTTCTCCACCCCGAACCTCTCACAGCCGGGCCTCTCCCAACCAAGCTACTCACAGCCCAGCTACGCTTCCCCAGCCCAGCCACCCTATGCGCAGGGCAGCAACTCCGACTACATCAACGCCAAGAGCCTGGAGGTCATCTCCAGCAAGATAGATGCCCTGAGGGCGGCCATCGACAGCATGAACGCGCGGCTGGCGAACATCGAAAGGATTGCCGGGCAGGAAGAGGACACGAGGAGAAGGAGATACTACTAGCATTGCTCTTTTTCGGATTATCGTCATAATATTTTTAAGCGGTGCCGTTCTCGCATGGTCATGCGCCGCCATCCCTCCTTTTACCAGGCCATCTCCCTCTTCACTTCCCACGCTCCCGCCTGGGCCGCGCTGGCACTCGTTTTGATCCTCGACAGGGCCACCAAGATGCTCGTCCTCGCCACTATGCAGCCCGGCCAGAGCATCCCCGTCATCGCCAACGTCTTCCATCTCACATTCCTGCGGAACACCGGCATCGCCTTCAGCTTCTTCCAGGACGCCAATGCGGCCTTTATCGCCATATCGTCCGCCATCATCGTCATGATTGGATTTTTCCTCTCCCAGGTGAAAAAAGAAGAGAGGCTCCTGAACATCTGTCTGGGAGCGCTGCTCGGCGGCGCCCTCGGCAACCTCATCGACCGCATCCTATACGGCTCTGTCATCGATTTCCTTGACTTCCGCGTCTGGCCGGTGTTCAACGCGGCGGACTCGGCCATCACCATTTCTGCCATCTGCTTAGTTGTTCTTTTGTGGAAAAAATAGGAAATATGCTTGCCTGCACCCATGGAAAAAACAATCCCCGTGTGCCCTTACTTCGGGCAATGCGGCGGCTGCACTGCCCAGCACATCCCCTACGAAACGCAGGTCGCGAACAAGAAGAAGCTGGTGCTCGACCACCTGCGCATCAACGGCATCGCTGTGCTGGAGGATATCCCTGTTTTCTCCGACAAGCCGTTCCACTACCGGAACAGGATGGATTTCGCGTTCTGCAATGATGGCCTGTCATTGAGGAAAAAAGGGCATTTCGACCAGCTGGTTGCCGTCGACCACTGCCCCATCTCCAATGACAGGATCAACACACTCATGAAGGAAGTCAATGGATGGTTCAACTCCAACAAATCTCTCCTTGAACCCTTCCGCCGCCGGGGCCACGCGGGCTGCCTGAAGTATGCCACCATCCGCGCTTCGGAGTTTGCCGATTCCAGCACCATCACGCTTGTCCTCAATGAGGACTCCCCCCAACTGGGCAGGCACATTGACGCCATCAGAGAATTCTCAACGAACACAACCGCCCTGAACGTCTGCATCGCCTCTGTCCCGAAGACCCTCGACACCAGCACCTCCCCTGACGCCTTCGCGGTGAAAGGCTCCCTTGGGATGCGGGAAACGCTGCTCGGCAAGACGCTCTCCTTCTCGAGCCAGGGATTCTTCCAGAACAACAGCACGATGGCCGATAAGATGGCCCATCACTGCCGGTCCATCATCCAAGAAAGATATGCAGAAAATCAAACAAAAAATTCCATACTCATCGACCTCTACGGCGGGGCAGGGACATTCGGCATCACTTCAGGAGACCTTTTTGAAAAAACAATCATCATCGACAATGAGGGGCCCAACATTGAATGGGCGAAGCACAACCTGAAAGCCAACAAACTCGACGGGGAGGCTATCGCCGGAGATGCCTCCCTCCTCGGAAAACTGCCGCTGCCTTCCGACAAGGAGACGTTTCTCGTTATTGACCCTCCCCGCTCCGGCATGAGCCCCAAAGTCATCAATCATATCCTTGCCCTCAACCCCAAGGCGTTCCTCTACGTCTCCTGCAATCCCATCCAGATGGCCAGGGAGCTGAGGCAGTTCATGAAGCGCTATGGGCTGGCATCCGCCGCTGCCTTCGACCTCTTTCCCCAGACGCCGCATGTGGAGGCGGTGGTGGAGATGCGGAGAAAAGGTTAGAGCGATTTCAAGACCACCAGCGTCTGGGTGCGCTCTATCCCCGCGATGGTCCTCAGATAGTGGATGACGAAGTTGTTGAGGTCCTCCACGGTGTTTGCCCTTACCTTCGCGATGAGATCCATGGATCCGGTGATGATGCTCACTTCCTCCACCATCTCATGCGTCGCCACTTTTTTGGCAAGCTCCTCCTGGTTGATGACCTCTCCTCCGGGAAGGCGGTACATGACCGAGATCAGGACAAAGGAGATCACATTTCCCGTCAATTGGTTGTCCAGCACGACCGTATAGCCCTTGATGATGCCGCTGCCCTCCATCCTCTTCATGCGGTTATGGATGGTGGTGATGGGGATTTTTGTCTTTCTTGAGAGCTCCTTCGTGGAGAGCTTCGCCTCCTTCCTCAGCACGTTCAGGATGATGCGGTCTTTCTCGTCGAGCGGTTTCATTTTTGCCTTTTGAATGGTATAAATATTCCATTTTATATATAAATATTTCCTTTTTTTCCATTATTTTTGGAATAAAAATATAAATAAATGGAATTTTATTTTTTAATTAAAACTACCATCAAGTGATAACAATGCTTCAACCCTCTTATTCCGCCTGCAGCAAGGTTATTGCAGCGCTAGGGCACGGGAACAGGCCCCATCTCGTTGCCGCTTATCACGCGGCAACAACGACGGCGCAGGAGAAGGCATGCGCCGTGGAGGAAGCGATGGGGCTGGGACGCCTCCCTCGGGGAGAATACGGCATCGTCAAGTCATTGGTCCTCACCCATCCAGGCGCAGAGAGACCGTTCCTGTGCGCTTATGACAGCAGCGACAAGCTCGACTTCAGGGTCATCGGCGGCGCGCTCCATGCCCCCAGCCGCGTCTATGCCTATCCCCGGGAACGGCTTGAGCAGCTCGTCGGCGTCTCTGCCGGAGCGGTCTCGCCGCTTGTCGACCCCTCCGGATTATCAGGCGTTTATTTCGATACTTCCCTCTTGGAAGCTGCTGATCAGCGCAGGGACAAGATGTGGGACTTTCCGCTGTCCCTCTGTTCATCCCTGTTGGCCAACCCAAGAGATGTCTATGACGCCCTTCGTGCGCTTGACAGCAGGAAATACGCCGAATTGACCATGCGGCCGTGGGACTTTGGAGAATAAAGTTACATCTTTATAGTAGTAACAAAATAGAAAGATTTATAAAGTGGTAAGACCAAGGGGTGCTTATGGGAAGCCCTGAACCATTCGTCTATTATCAGCATCCTACCGTCTGGAACTCTGCCATGGATAACGTGCTTACTATGCTGGCGCAGGGAGACCTCAAGGCAGCTATTTTCCCAGCCAACGAGGCATTCACCCATGAGGGGCCTTCTTCAATTCTAGACACCATCAAAACACTTTCTGGAAATGGAGTGGTCTCCATCCTCCAACCGAAAGAACGGCTTAACGGCGAGCATGTGCGCAAGGCCGTAGAAGCGGGAGCCATCACCCTGGGGCACAATGTCGATGAGCCACTTGATCTTGTGGGCAAGGTCACCAAACTGATAAAAGAAAACCCGAACCCTGATGCGGCCAAGCGGGCGATTGTCCGCGACCTTTACCGGCACCCTGATGCCTCGAATTTCTGGTTCCCCACTACGGGAATGGACTATCGGCTTGCTTTTTTGGACCAAGGGAAAATCCCTCATGCATCAGTGCGCGAATATGCGGATGCCCTGCCATTGGGATCATCCATCGTCATCAACGCCGGCCATTTTGATAATCCTGCCATGAAGCCGGACGCGCTGAGCACGAAGACCTTCGAGGAAGGCGTCAAGCTCTTCAAGTACCTTGAGGCAAAAGGCCACCGCGATGTCAAGCTTTCCGTGCTTGTCAACGACATGTATGAGTTCAACGCAGATCCTGGGGCGGCGCGCACGGCATTCCATAGGAGAAGGGAACAGTACCGGAAGACCGGCGTCCATGACCTGTTTCCGGAAGAATACAAGGCAATCCTGCGCTCATACGGCGTCGATCTCGGCAGACGGCCCCAGGTCGTGCAATCACGGACGGAGACCGGCATCCTGTTCGCTGCCAGGCAGGCGCTTCCCTTGCTCAATGCTGCAGGAGAAGACATCTCAATTTTTGCTTCGGAAAACGGCGCACCGGTCTGCAGGACAGTCGCCGGCACCTATTTCCACCAGCTTGAGAAGAAGGGCGCGGATACCATCATCCACCTCTATCCGTTCGAGCACGAATGCTCCACCAGAGGAGGGATCATGACGGCAACCCAGGCCTATGGAGGCAGCGCAAAGCACGCGCTGTTCCTGTACGCGCCTTCCCCGGACCCGAAACGCGACGCGCCAATTGTCCTGAGAAGCGGCTTCATGTAAGGTTGTCCCACATGAACTGATATATCTTTCTGAACCCCTCGCTGATGTCCTTGCTCTTTATCACGAAGACCGTCGGCTCTTCCTTCAGTTTGCCGAACCCTTCGCCGGTGTAGATGACCGTGTAGTCCCCGAAGAACTCTATCGTAAGGTTGCTGCAATATTTTTTTGGCAGGAACTTGTAGACGCCCTGCCTGAACCTGAGGGGGTCGGTGAGATGCCTCTTCATCTCCTCATCGAAGATATGGCTGAACTCGACATGCGACTTCTGCCGCTCCCGGTCGAACTTCAACCGGAAGAACTTCAACCGCGGGTCGAACCACATCCCCTTGCCGCCGATGCAGTAGTAGGGCCTCTTTTCCTTTAAAATGTCAAACATGTAGTTCTTGTACGCCTCCACCCCACGGTGGAAATACGCCTCTTCCTCTGCCTTGTGGAATTCGAATTTTTTCGCCAATTCCGGGAGTATGGACTCCACTTCCTCCTGCTTCTCCTTCAGGAGCTCCAGCAGCCGCCTTGGGTGCATGGCCTTGTAGTGCTTCTGGCTCTTGATGAACAATTCCGATGCCAGCCCTTTCTCGCAGAGGCGCTCCATGGCATCATAGACGTTGCTCCGGTTGATCTTCGTCTTCACGGAGAGGGTGTTTGCCGAGGCCTCCCCCACATCGACCAACGCCTCGTAGATTCTGGCCTCGTTGAGGCTCAATCCCAATTCCATGAGGAGTTTCTCGTTCATTACCGGAGAGAGTTATCCTTGAATATTTAATATTTTCGTTGTGTTCACCACGAACAAGATTAATATAGTTGCTCAATTATTCTTTACTATTAAGGGGTAAAATTGATTAATTCATTGTCTTTGGCGATACAAATGACCAACGAAGCGACAATCAAGGTGCTGGAAAGACTCCTGGAGATGAAAACCCTCGAATCAAGGTTGGCCACTCTCTGCAACGAGCTAAGCAACAATGCAGACTCATACGCCATAGCGAAAGGCGTTCAGGCAGGTCTTGCCGATGCGACCAGATCTCTCTTAGGGGAGTATCAAAACAAAATCAGGGGGACGCCGGAACAACGCTATCTGGAAGGACTGCTGGCACATTACGAGAATCCCTATCTGGGAATGAGCCCCAACCAAAAATACAACCTAAAGATCAAGGACCTGAAATTGCCGGAAACAGTCGTCAGTCTCCTGGAAAATCATTTTCCTGACAGGTATGTGGGGGAACTTGTTCAGCGGACAGAAAGGGAAGTACTGGGAATTGATGGATTCGGCCCCAGAACCTTTGACAAAGTAAACACAGAACTGGCAAGAATGAGCTTGCGCTTTAGCATGGAGATTCCCGGCTATCGGCCGCCGGGCAAATAATGACTATGACTGGAGGCGAAGCACCATGGTACGCATCTACATTCCACGTAAAGACGTTGACATGACGGGAGGGCGGGATAAAGCAAAAGTCACCCATGACGACCTTGCCATCCTCATCAAAAAATCGTATCGCACCAAAGACGAGCTCATTAAAGGGTACAATCTCAACGAAAAACCATCCCCCGACTCTATTTTCGCAACCAAGTACTTCAACGATGTGATGATGTCAATTGCGGATGAGGAGAGGGGGCATCACAAATCTTTCCCGCAGGAGACCCTTGTTGGACTCAGTTCCCTCCATTATTACTGGGCGGCCATAGACCATCTGAAGGAGCACGACCATCCTGCCCGTTTTGACACCATCATCAACAATCAAGCCAAAAGCGGACTGGACAAGGTGGCAGGCATCAAACCGAAAATGGCGTTTTACACCGCGGGAAGGCCGGATTATCTCACCATGAACCAGAATCCCATGAACCATGCGATGAGCTATGTGTTCCGAGGGAAGGACCTTGGCGTCCCAGAAGAGAAATCCGTGCTCGTCAGAACGGGAAACAAGTATTACGGCTTCGAGCCGGTCGTCCGCGCCATCGATGAGATAGAAACGTATGATAACGTCCGGACATGGTTCCGGACAAGATCACTTCCTGACAAGACGGTTTCAGGCATCACCGCCAAGCTCAAACCGGAACTGAGCATCTGACCTTAAGGTAACTCAAAATGGCTGTTGGAATGATACCATGTACGCCCTTGAAAAGCAGCTCGCCGCATATCTGCGCAAAGGAGATTATGTCACCCTTGACGCGGCGGGAGCCCGGGAGAGGTGTCATTGGGTCCAGCATCATTTCGCCGAGCAGTACATTGCGGAGCACAAGATGGAGGACGGCGACCGATACGAGGTATCGCAGGCAGTGCCCATCATGAAGTCGGGGGAAGGCACCGTCCTGGGATGGGGCATCAAGATAAAAGGGGACAACTCCGTCATAGGACAGATGAATTATCCCCATCTGGAGCACGAGATGGATTGCATCATCTCGGAGGGACTTGTCTTCGAGTATTTCACGGTAGACAAAGCGACAAAAATGGCGCTCAAGCGAAGGCGGGCATCGACAAAAGAGCAGAGGCGAGGCCAGCTTGCCGGCGCGACGAATGTTGATGATTTGGTTTAGATGCGGAGGAAATGATGTTGACGGAAAAAGTCATTGAACTGGCAAAGGAACACGAGCTGACACTGAAGGCCTCTGCGGAAGACCCAGCCACATTAATCGGCGCGCGGAAGCAATACATAGACTTCCTTTTCGATGAGATTCTTCCAAAGAAGGAAATCTTTGATTCATTCAGCATCATGGGGGCCAGCGATCATGGTGAAAAGAGGATTGTCCTGAGATACGAGGATAAGCCGGGCCACTTCTTTTTGCAGAGTGAATCAGGAACAGTATTCCATTATCAATTTGCTATCTTCCAATACAATCATTCCGACTATGTATTGCTGAGAGACGATACTGCATCCAAGACGCAATTGTATGTTGCATCGGGCGGCATATATCCACAGATAAAAGATGAGCCCAATCCCCGCATCGGTACGGGGGACATTGAGCTTCTTTGTCGAGTAAAAGGTACACGCTATGGGAGTTCTGGAGACCCAAAAGCACCAACAAAAAGGGTAAATTACGATGACTTCACAAAAATGTCCGTAAGGGAAATCACCCGCGAGGAATTGATTGACCCCCAATCATATACAGGATACTACAAGTTTGATTGGACAAGAGGGAGGTTATTTGATGAATTTTATCGGGGACTATCAACTTTCGCTCATGAGTGCCACAAAAAGCTCGAACCCTTAAAGGGAAAAATGGCCCCACAAGACATCAACAAGGCCTATCAGGCGCTCCAGACGCTCGCCGGAAGGCTATAATCACATAATTTATAAATAACCTCTTTCTGGATTCCCCTATGGGGTGGGCAACGGCCATCATGCGCTGGCACCTCTACAAACCCTCATGGAACTCGGCTTCATCGGACTCGGGAGGATGGGCGGCAGCATGGCCGCGAGGATGCTGAAAAGCAAGGGAATGCGCGTTGTTGTCTGGAACAGGTCTCCAGAGCCCGTCAAGGAAGCCGTCGCGAAAGGGGCCATCGGCAGCGCGTCCCTCAGGGAGCTGGTAGGGCTTCTCAAGCAGAAGAGGAAAATAGTCTGGATGATGCTGCCCTCCGGAGACGTGACGGAAAAAGCGTTCAGGGAACTGCTCACGTTGCTCAAGAAGGGGGACATCATCATCGAAGGGGCGAACTCCAACTTCAACGATTCCATCAGGAGGCACAAGGAGGCCGCGAAGAAAGGCATCGAGATGCTGGACGTCGGCGTCTCCGGCGGCGTCGTGGCGGCAAAGAGGGGCTATGCCCTGATGGCAGGGGGAACCAAGCAGACCTATGGCCATTGCAAGCCGTTGTTCGACGCCATCGGCTATCCCGAAGGGTACGGCCTTGTCGGCGGGCCTGGCGCGGGCCATTATGTCAAGATGGTCCACAACGCCATCGAGTACGGCATGATGCAGTCCATCGCCGAGGGGTTTGACTTATTGAAGAAAGGAAGCTATCCGCATGTCGATGCGAAGCAGGTGGCCCATCTCTGGAACCATGGCACGATCGTGCAGTCATTCCTCATGGAGATGGTGGAGAATGCGCTCTCAAAAGACGGGAATCTCACTGCCCTGCAGCCATTCGTCGCGGATTCCGGCGAAGGGAAATGGGCGGCCGTCGAGGCCATGGACAAGTCCATCCCCTTCGTCGCGAACACCTACGCCCTGCACGCGCGCTACCTCTCGAGGGACAAGGACTCCTTCGCCTTTAAGCTCCTGGCGGCCATGCGCAATGAGTTCGGCGGGCATGAAGTGAAGAAAAGATGAGAATCATCCGGCATTGAAAACCTTACCTCGCTCCGCCCGGCCCGTTGGCGGGCAAAACGCCCGCTGTCCGAACCGAGGACGCTGCCTCCCCGGATGGCCGACGCAGTTGGTGCCGGAGGCGTTACGCCTCCGAGCAGGTGCCCGGAAATCGGAGATTTCCGGCATCGTCTGCGGCGACATCCCCCGGCGACGCGTTCATAGCCGGAATTGAATGCGTTTTGCAGAAGCCAACGGAGGTTTTCAATGCCGCTGATAGAACGCGCCCAATGCGGGGCGCCTGGACATTGCGAGCCGAAGGCGAGCACTATTTTCCTTTTCAAATTAAAAAACAAATTCCTAAAATCTTAAACTAGCCAAAATGGAAACCAACTGCCCAACCATCTTCACCATCTTCGGCGCGACCGGGGACCTGACCCAGCGCAAGCTCCTCCCGGCATTGTATTTCCTCGAGTCCCAGAGGGAGCTGGACGGCCAGTTCAGGATACTCTGCGTTGCCAGGAGGCAGGTCTCTGAGGAGGGATTCAGGAAAGAGGCCGCGGCTTCCGTCAGGAAATACTCCCGCATCAAGGTCAATGACGAGCTTTTGGAGAAATTCTTAGGAAGGATCTCCTATGCTCCCTTCCATTTCTCGAAGGAAGGGGACTATGCCCTCCTCAAGGAGCGTCTCGAGCGCATGGCAGGGACGCACTGCCAGTCCATCGACCGCATCTTCTACCTGGCCATCCCTTCGGAGCTCATCGGCACCGTGGTGCAGGGCATGGAGAAGGCAAGCCTCACCAAGCAGGCGCAGGGGGGCGGCTACACCCGGGTGGTGTTCGAGAAGCCCTTCGGCAGCGACCTCCGCTCCGCGAAAAGGCTCAACAGGACCATCCTCTCGGTCTTCGACGAGAGCCAGATCTACCGCATCGACCACTACCTCGCCAAGGAGCTTGTCCAGAATCTCCTGGTGATGCGCTTCGGCAACTCGATTTTCGAGCCCCTGTGGAACAAGAGATACATCGACCACATCCAGATCACCGTGGCCGAGACCATCGGGGTGGAGAACCGCGCCCATTATTATGACACGGCCGGCTCGCTGAGGGACGTGGTGCAGAACCACATCATGCAGCTCCTCTGCCTCGTGGCCATGGCTTCTCCAAAAACATTGAACGCGGAAGACATCCGCAACGAGAAGGTCAAGGTCCTCACACGGATCGCGCGGAGCAAGGACATGCTTTCCTATTCCGTCAAGGGGCAGTATGCCTCTGGAGAAATTGAAGGCAAGGAACTGCCCGCTTACCGGCAGGAGAAGGATATTTCCCGCAGCTCGCTGACGGACACCTATTTCGCCATGAAGCTCTTCATCAGGAACAGGCTCTGGAGAGGGGTGCCGTTCTACGTCCGCACGGGAAAGCGCCTCAAGGATCGCGCCACGGAAATCGTGCTGGTCTACAAGCAGCCGGAATCGAGGCTGTTCAAGGAGAGGGGGCTGGAGCTGGAGAGCAACCTCCTGTTCATCCGCGTGCAGCCGGACGAGGGCATCACCCTGCAGTTCAACGCCAAGGTGCCGGGGAACAAGGTCCTCATCGAGCCGGTGGACATGGACTTCTGCCACGAGTGCAAGTTCGGCCCCAATTCGCCGGAGTCATACGAGCGGCTGCTCCATGACGTCATGCACGGCGACCAGACGCTCTTCACGCGCTGGGACGAGGTGGAGCATTCCTGGAAGATCATCGACCGGATCGCGAAGCCCTGGAAGAACAGGCAGCCGCACCTGTATGGGGCAGGCACGTGGGGCCCGAAGGAGGCGGACGAGCTCATCGGGCAGGACGGCCGGAAATGGATCAACCCCTCGAAGCCGGGATACGTGGCGCTGCTGGGGAGATGACCTCCGAGGCTGCCTCCTCCCTTTATAAAGCCATAGCCCACTTTTCCTCTTAATGTTACCTTTCTAGAGTGGTAAAAATAGAAAGATTTATAAAGGCCACAGATGCTTTCTGGCATCTCTACGTGTGCGCACCATGGCTGAATACGGCATCAAGGTAGGCGGAAGTTCTGTGTCCAGTGCCAGGAATATCGATATTGTCGCCGACCTCATCGTCAAGCAATATCTGAGCAATCCCACGGACAACATCAACGTGGTCGTCTCCGCAATCGGCAAGGATCCTGCCGGCACCCGGGCAGAAAAAGTGACGGATATGCTGCTTGATCTTGCGAAGCTCATTCTTGAAAAAAAATCGCCTAAAAAAAAGGCGCTGGCAGTTGAAAAGAAGCTCGCGGAAACAAGCGGGGTCCATACGGATATCATCCATCACCTCCATATAGATTATCGGACAGCCGACTATCCCCTGTCCAATCTTGGCCTTGCCGTGGCCGATGCAATGAGCAAAATCAAAAGGAAGGAAAACATCAATCCGCATCAGATCAAAGACGCTCTGGCTGCAATGGGCGAATTATCCTCGACGCCCATCGTCGCCGCTGTGGTCCAGCACAAGCTGGAGAAAAAACGGGAATCCCTTGAAACAAAACTGGCCAAGGAGAACATGCTTCGGCCGGAAGAACAAGCTGTCCTGAATCGCCTGCGCGCTGCCAATGGAGAATATGTCCATGTCGTGGACTCCAGGCACGCGGGATTCATCACGGATTCCAATTTCACCAAAGCCACCCTGCTGGACAGCAGCCTCGATACGGAAATTGCGAAGCATCACGCGAGCCTGCGGGCACAGTATCCTCACGGCATCCTGATGTATTCCGGCTTCGTCGGCAGGGATATCGAAGGAAATACGACCACCATCGGCAGGGACGGCTCCAACACCACGAAAACAGCCCTGGCGGCCGCGGCGAACGAACAGGCCATCACCATCTATTCCGACACCGATGGCGTGCTGCTCGTCAATCCGAAAATAGTGCCTAACAGCCAGACTGCGCGCTCTCTCGACTACATAGAAACCGTCCTCCTGGCCAAGTTCGGCGGCATGAAGGTGCTGGAAGAGGCCGGCCTCTACCCGCTCATCAGGGCGAAAAAATATATCCCGATTACTGTCAAAAACACCTTCAATCCGGACGACCCCGGAACCCTCATCACCCATGAAGCCCCCCCTTCGGTCCCGACGATGAAAGGGTTGGGCATTCTCCATGGCATGCACTACAGGGAGTTTGCTGTGCAGGATCCTAGGGCGTTCCAACAACTGGAAAGGACCTTGGCGAGCTACAATGGCGTGAACATACTGAAAAGCACCTTGGAGTCCAATGGCGCGAAAAAGATCGGGAAATTCGTGTTCGCCGCAGACAGGAAGCTTGAAAAGAGGCACGGGGCCGAATATTTTGCCGGCGCCCTCACGGACAGGATCATCAAGAAGGTCTTTGGCGGGCAGGCGCCCAAGTCATTCCACCATTCAGCGGGCTCGCTCGTCACCATCGTGGGCAGGGAACTGGGAAATTCCCACAAGGACATGTCCCGGGTGTATGACATCCTCAGCAAGGCCAACGGCGGTGGGACCGACACCAACACGCACAAGCTTCCCGTCTGGACAACGCCGGACTCGATCCATCTTTACATGGACCAGGGAACTACAAACAATGTCGTCAATATGCTGTACAACAAGCTCAAAAAAATCAACGTCGTCCTCTACGGCCTGGGCAACATCGGCCCGGCATTCCTGCAAAAGGCGATCGAAAACTACGACGAGCTTGGCATCACGGTCACCGGCATCGTCGATTCCAGCGGCGGGTACGCAAAGATAGGGGGGTTCACCACCCATGATTTGGAGGCCATCATCGCGGCGAAAAAAGGCAAGACCAGCCTGAAGGAGGCAGCGGAACGCAGCCTGGTCGAGGGAGGCATTTACCTGGCTCCTGAAGCCGCGAAGAACTTCAGGAACCTCCGTGATTTCTGTAAGGGAGACACCGTCCTTGTTGATGCCACCTCAGAATCCTCGATGATCCATAGGCTGGCGTACGCGCTCCACTTGGGAGCCAAGGTGATCTCCGTCAACAAGGCGCCTTATGCGGTGGATAAGGATAATGGGCATGCCAAGCGACAAATCCCACAGCTATTCGAAGCCCTTCTTGAAAATCGCCTCTTCAACAGGGGAACGGTTGGCGCGGATATTGGCGTGCCCGGGAAATTGCTGGATATCCTCATAAAAAACCCGGCCTATGTGACGGTAAGAGGATGCTCAAGCGGCACATTAGGATATACCACCTCCCTTATCGAAGAAGGAAAGCCGCTCTCTGACGGCGTCCAGGGAGCTATTGCTGAAGGATTCACCGAACCAAATCCCTACAAAGACTTCTCAGGAAATGACGTGCTCAACAAGATGGTCGTCCTCTGGCGCACCATCGCCACCAAATACGGTCTCGATCCCTTCGACATCAAGGTCAGTCATGAGAGCTATCTTGCTCCTGCCATCAGGAAATACGAGGAACTCACCGGCGAACCATTTGAAACATCCGGTCTCTCCGGATTGACAAAAACGGCGTTTGTGGAGCGGATGAAAATGCTTGACGGGCCGTTCAAGGCCCTGCAAAAAGGGCTTCCTGAAGGGTATGTGTTGAGGTATGTGGGGGAAATATCGTACGACGAGGCCACTAAAAAATATTCCATCTCCGTAGGCATGAGGGAAGTCCACAAAACAAATTCCCTCGGCTCCCTCAAGGGCCCGGATAACCGCATCCTGTTCGGCATCAACAGCTCTCCTGACGATCTTCAGGACTTCGCCTCCGGCAAGGGCGCCGGAATCGTGGAAACAGCCAACGCCATCATGCGCGACTTGAAGGAGATTGTGAGCATGGCAAGGGGAGAATACGGGGGAAGAAAAATAGGATATGTGAAAAGGCCCCTGTCCGAACGCCCCGCCCACCTGCCTATGGTCAACTGGCACCGTCCTTCGCGGAAAGCCACTGCCCTTATGGGATATTCTCAATTCTTGAAGTAAGGGTGATTGCGGTACATTTAAATAAGCCCGTTTCTAATGGTGTGCCATGAAACTCCACGACATCTCGATGATGATCCACAACGGCATGCCCGTGTACAAGGACAAGCCGGAGAAGAAGCCGCACATCCGCAGGACGCGGACGCTGGAGGACGGCGCCAACGAGTCCTATCTCGGCATGGAGAGCCACACCGGCACCCACATGGACGCGTTCTACCACATGCTCAACGCCGGGAAGAAGATGCATGAGATGCCGCTGGAGAAATGCATGGGCGAGGCCATCGTGCTTGATTTCACCCACGTCAGGGGACCCATCACTGAAAAAGAATTGTCAAAAAAATCTATTGGAAAAACCGCTATTGCAAGAAATTCCATCATCCTTATAAAAACCTGGACGAAACCGATGAAGAAATTCGACTTCGGCTTCACGTTCCTTGAAAAAACCGGCGCAGCCTACCTTGCGAAGAAAGGCGTCAGGGCGGTGGGCATCGACCAGTTGGGGATAGAGCGCGGCCAACCCGGGCACGAGACGCACGGCATCCTGTTCAGGAAAGGCATCGCCGTCTTCGAGGGCCTTGAACTCTCGTCGATAAGGCAGGGCAGCTATTTCTTCATTGGGCTGCCGCTGAAAATAAAAGACGGGGACGGGGCGCCGGCGCGGTGCGTCCTCGTAGAAGGATTCGGGAAATAGGATATTCTCATGGCTTCGGCGCCGTCATCTGGGCGAATTTGTTGCCTCTCGGGAACTGCCGGGGATAGCGCTTTCTCAGCGCCAGGAGGATGGCTTCGATGTACCTCTCCTGGTTGCGCAGGGACTCTATCATCAAATCGATGTTGAAGCGCACCTTATCGCCCCTCGCGGGGTGCTGGCCCTTGCTGCCGGGGTTGATCTCCATCACTTGGCCTTCTTTCCGCTGGAGGTATTCGTCCGTGAGCCCTTCTGTCAGTTCCCACAGCTTGTAGTAGTAGGATATCACCTCGCTGATGGAGGACAGCTCATGGTAGTGGATGGTGGCGATGATCTCGCCGGAATACTTGAAATCAGAAAGGCTGCGCTCTATGTCCGCGATTGCTTCTTCCCGTGTCATGAGCGCTCAAAAGGAAGTCAGAATATATACTTTTGCCTCTAATTTTATATAGGTTATATAATGAGTTGTATACATCTTCAAAGCTGCAGCATGCCTTCCAGCACTCCCACTGTTCCGTAACTTGCCCGGAGCATGGTGGTTTGTTGGATGATATACGGGGGCTGAAATTCAGACGACCTCCCTTTGAGATATCCCACCATCCGTCCAGGGGTGAATGGGGAATTTCTGTTAATGGGAGATTCCGCAATGATGTTCTTGAGCGTAGCCAAGAAATCAGCACCGGTCATTCCAGCACTGTCCGCTATGGACACTTTGATGACCCTTGCGTTTCCCTCCCCCCTCTTGGCCATCATGTCGGCATAACATCCGGGATATACGCCATAAGACCCATCATCGTGGGGGCGGACAATGACGTGGTGATAAAATGGTGCTGCTGCCATCATGCTCTCAGAGGAGAAACCAACAAGCGTTTTTAAAAATTCCTATTTCAGCCGCGAGACAGAAAGGTCAAGCAGTTGATGAAGCGCCTGCCGGCACGGGGACGCGGGGAGGGAATCAAGCGCCTGCTCCGCCTTCCGCATCTCCTCATTCACCGCTTTCCGCACGCTCTCCCCGACATGGCGCATGGCTATCATCCTCCTCAAGAGGCGCATATCCTCCATGCATCTTCCTGCCGTGGACGCACGCGACGCTTTCGGCACCTGTTGAAGCAGCAGCAGCGCAGGCAGGGTCAATTCCCCCTGCCGGATGTTTTCCCCCGGCCTCTTGCCCAGCGTCTTCTCGTCGGAGACGATGTCGAGATAATCGTCGATCATCTGGAACCCCCTGCCGAAATGGAAGCCGAAAAAGGGCAAGGCGCTTCCTTCCAGCCCCGCAGCACAAGCCCCCATCCCGCACGCCGCCCGGAAGAGCGCAGCCGTTTTCCTGTCGATGATGGCATCGTATTCTTTCAGGCCCATGGCCTTGCCCCTTCTCCAGACCTGGAGCACCTGGCCTTCGCAGACATCCTTTACGGCACGCGAGGCGATGCCGATGAGCGCGGGATTTCCTGTCTCCGCGAGCAGCATGAACGCGCGGGCAAGCAGGTAGTCCCCCGCGCAGATGGCCACATTGTCCCCATGGAGGGCGTTGACGGTCGGCTTGCGGTGCCTGAGAAGGGAAGCATCCATCACGTCATCGTGGACGAGGGTGGAGACGTGTATCAGCTCGACTGCCGCGGCGGTCTTGGCAATACTCTCCCTGCGGCCCCTGCCATCATTTCTTCGGCGGTAGGCACCGGCATGGGCCGAAAGCAGCACCATGGCCGGGCGGAGGCGTTTCCCAGGGGATGCCCGCAGGGCGCGGTTGATCTTCCTCAGCTCCGGCACCGTGCCTTCCGAGAGGGAAGCGGCGATGATGCGCTCCACGTCCTCCATCTCTTTCCGGACTGGCCTGTAAACATCCTGGAGCGTCGCCATGGTGCTACAAGAGCCTGTCGAGGACAAAGCTCAGGCTGAGGAGCAACCCAAAAGAAAGGTGGAGCATGATGGTGGAGGCGTTCGCCGGCAGCAATGCCCTGAGGTCCTCCCCCTCCCGGATGTAGCGCCGTGAGGCCAGGAACGCCCTGATGGCCAGCGGAAGGGTGAGGAAGACAAGCAGCGCGAACAGGGGAAGCAGCCCCACCACGATGAAGATGGCGGCGAACCCATAGGTGAAGAACAGGAGGTTATGGTAGGCGCCCATGGCCTCGCGCTTTCCCAGCAGCACAACCGCGGTTTTTTTCCCAACACTCCTGTCGGCGTCATAGTCGGGGAATTCGTTGACGTACAGCACCAGCCCGATCAGGAGGCCGACGGGGACGGACGCGAGCAGCGACACGCGGTCAACAGCCCCCGAGTGCACGGCGTAGCTGCCCATCACCACCAGAGGGCCGAAGCAGACGCCTGTGAGCAGCTCGCCGAAGCCGCGGTAGCCGAGCTTCAGGGGAGGAGCCGTGTAGAAGAACCCGATCAGCCCGCCGGCGATGCCGATGATCACCAGCACGATATAGCGGGTTTCCCCATAGAGCCATGCCATGGCCGCCAGCGCCAGGACAAAAAACGTGAAGGAGACGTTCCTGACGCTCTCCGCCTTGATGAGGCCATCCTGGATGACCCTGCTCCCGCCGCTGAACGGCGTGGGGGTGGTGTTCGCCTCGTCATTTCCCGACTTGTGGTCGTAATAGTCATTGGCGAGGTTCGTGCCCAGGTGGGCGAATGAGACGCCCAGCAGCGTCACCGCGAACAGGAGCCAGCCAAAGGGAAAGCCCTGCTGCCAGGCGATTGCGCTGCCCAGTATGACCGGGACTGCGGTCGCGGTCAAAAAAGGAAGGCGCATTGCCTTTGCCCATGTCTTCAGCGATGCCATCCATTCACCATCCGTAAAATCTTTCCATCCTTCTCTGCACGGTTTTTCTCAGCCGAGCGGCCTTCCTGCCATCGAATGCCGTGCAGCTCCCGAACTGGCACACACTGGTCTTTATGCCGCAGAAGCCGAGCGTGTCCTTGGCCATGATCTTGGCCGCCCTGTCGCGCAGGAAAATCCACGCCAGGATGCGGTTCGTGCCTCCGGTGATGAACAGGAGGGCTTTCCTGCCCTTGAGCAGCTTGACGGGAATCCCATAAGGGAGGAACCTGAACGCGAAATGGGATGTCAGCACGCGGTCGAGCCAGCCCTTGAGGATGGCAGGCATGGAATTCCACCAGATGGGATAGATGAATATCAGCCTCTCCGCCCTTTTTATCTTCTGCTGGAACGCCTTGTTCCGGGGGGAGATGGCGCGGCCGCCTGCCGTGTAATGCTCCTTCTCGTGAAGGAGGGGATCATATTTCATCGCGTAGAGATCGATAAGCTCGTAGCCTTCCCCCTTCTCTTTCATCAATCGTTCCACCTCGTCCCTGATCGTGGAACAATAGCCCCTGGTCCTGGGATGCGCGTAGATGATGAGTGTCTTTGCCATGCCGTGCTTTCCTATTCTTTACCCTGCCGGGCTATGATAATCCAATAATAAAAATAATAAAAAAAGAAGAATGGGCCTGCCTAGAACTTGTCGTGCCTCAGGATGGCCTTCTCCAGGCTCCAGGCCCGCGCGCCGTTCACCATGATGACGAGGAACGATGCCAGGAAGAGCAGGGGCAATTCCCCCTGATTCGCCAGCGGGTTGATCCCGTTCGGGAAATGGACTATCGCCAAGGCAGTGATCATCACGACAGACCCCAGGAACGCCGCGCTTCTGGTGAACAGGCCGAGCAGGATGCACGCTCCCCCGACGAGCTCAATGGTGGCCGCGGCATAGGCAAGCGCCAGCGGCAGATGGAACAGGCCGGCGAACTTTGCTATGGTCGTGCCGTCCCCCATCAGGCCGTACTTCTGCGCGCCGTGCAGCATGAACAGCAGCCCGACAATAACGCGGAACGCCAGATAAGGGTAGTCGCCGCATCTCTTCATCAGCTTTCCAATTGTCATATTGTACCACCTCACGGATACTGTTATGCCTTTGCCTTGCTTTTTCGGCTCTTGCTATTTAATAATTTCTCTTTTCCCGGCCTTTTTCCCGTTGATGCGGCGACGCCGGCCACATAGCCGATGACTCCCGCGACGAGCACGCCAGCAGCCATGAACAGCACGCCCCACGCATTGGTGAGCATGCTCCCTTGCGCTGCCGCGCCGTTGACCGTGAGGGGGATATCAGCGGCAGCGACGGCCTCTGGGTTGTCGCCGTCATAGAACCGCACCGCGAGCGTGTACTCCCCTCCCCTTGGAAAGATGAGGCTCATCGGCGCCACGCCGTTCTCCGGCAGGTACGTTCCCGCGTAGACGACGCCCTGGTCGGTGGAGAGGCGCATCCACATCTTGTCCGTCTCCGCCGCCTCCTTGGTAGTGGCGTTGAACAGGCCGATGCTCAGGTAGGCCGGATGCTGCGCAAGGAGGGGATCGGGATCATAGCCCACGTCGATGGTGTAGCCATTGGCTTCCTTGTCGATGCCCCCTCCCAGGTGGGCGGAGGAAAGGGGCAGGGCCAGCAGGAGCATTACCCATGCGGCGATGCCAAGGAAAACGCTGTTGCCCTTCAACATCCGAATTCACCTTCTATGGGGCACGCTTTCGATGCCGCTTTTTTCGGTGCCCCGGGCTCCTTGCCTGAAACGATATAATCCTCCGCCCAGGTGAGATTCCATTCATGCTCATGGTTCCAGAGCGTCCACTGGTAGCGCCACTCGTTCCAGCCGATGCCGAGGTGCTTGACGTAGATTCCCCTTTCCGCGAGCATCTTCCCTATCTTCCTGCCGGTCATGCACGGCATGCTGTAGCAATAGACGATGGTGCCTTTATCCTTGGGCAGTTCCTCAAATCCCCCGACAATGCGCTCGATGTCGCCATAGGCCGAGGTATCCGGATCCTTGTATGCGGGAATGCTGACTGCGCCGGCGATATGCTCCTTCTCGTATTCCTGCGCGCTCCTGAGGTCGACGAGCACGTAGGAGCTGTCGCCTTTCTCCATCATCTTGCGCAGGCTGTGGGGAGAGACATGGACGGCATTCTCCACGTCGTAGAATTCCGTGATGAGGTCTTCCTCGCTCGGATGCAGGGCCTTGTCGGAGACTACCGCGCCGAGAATCCCGCCCAGCAGCCCCAGAATCAATGCGCCTGCCAGCACGAGGACACTTTGGCCATTGTTCATCCGCTCACCTTCTTTGGATGGGTAGCCGTTGCCCGCCCCGCACCCTTCGTCCCTTTCCCTCTGCCGAGGAGGGCCATGCTGACGATGATGATGAGGAACGCCACCAATGCCATGAGCGGGATGGTGACAAAGCCGAAGGTCATGATGGGGGTCGATGCGCAGCTCGGCCCTGTCGCGGAGCAGGAAGACGTGATTGGGGAGATGGCGTTGTACACCTGAAGGCCGTAATGGTAGGCGGCTATGGGAGCGCCGATGACGGCAAGCGGCAGGGCATATCTCCTCACCCGCATGTCCTTTTTCCAGATGGCGACGGCGAACATGACGGCCAGGGGATACATGAAGATGCGCTGGAACCAGCAGAGCTTGCACGGATCGTAATGGGCTATCTCGGAGAAGAACAGGCTGCCTGATGTCGCGATGAGCGCCGCGGCGAAGGCGAAATACAGCGCGTTCCTGGTGACGAAGAGGCGCCATTTCCCGAGAACCCTGTTTTTCCAGGCTGCGCCGATGAAAAAGAACGCCATGCCGGCAAGCCCCACGACAACCAAAGCAGACAACGCTTCCTTGACTATGGTGACCAGGGCCATGCTCTCATCCTCCAAGCGGGCAGCCTGCTTTGGCCGCGATGTTCTCCATACTCATCTCGCCTTCCACGCGGCTGCCGTCCGCGAATTCCCATGTCGGGTAGCCGTTGATGCCGGCGTCATTGCACACCTCGTTCTGGCCCCCACGGTTGGGCAACGAGCACTCAACGTACTGGACTTTCTCAAAGCTGCTGCCGAACAGTTCCTTCTGGTTGATGCAGTGCGGGCACCAGTAGGCGCCGTACATCTTTACCCCCTTGTCCGTCAGGCATTGTGCGAACGCATCCGTCGCCGCAGAACCCTTTGCGCATCCAGCCGCCAGAAGCGCCAGCGCCACGGCAGCCACCATGATCATTACCCATTTCATGAGCTGTTCCCCCCAGTCTCCTCATAGACTATCCTGATGTCGTCGAGATCGTAAAGCGGGACAAGCCCGTAGAGGCTGCTCTCTTCCCCATTGGCATAGACTTTCAGGGTGTGGTTCCCGTCCGCGCAGTACTCGAAGATGCACTGCCCGGTGAAGCGCTTGCCCCAGATGGTGAAGAAATCCTGAAGATAGAAGAGATGGGGATATGGGGATTCCACATGCAGGTTGCCGTCCGGCTTATGGGTGTGGATGACGCGCATGCCATTTGGGGAGATGCCGATGCCCGCCGGAATGGGATGCTCCTGCCCGAGAATCCCGATGGACAGGTGGGGATGGATGTGCAGCGCGAGGTCCTTGTGCTCCGCCAGGTTGATGTCCAGCACGTCCTGCGGCTGCGCGCTCTTTTTCATGGAGACGAAGGCGACGATGGAAATGAGGATGATGGCGCCGATGCCTGCATAGAGCCACTTCTTTTTCAT
>Ga0209541_10002681_pt1 | contig 33394 bp, 42 predicted proteins | sample RifCSPlowO2_01_FD_184027 | JGI IMG/M metagenome (GOLD analysis project Ga0209541, IMG submission 184027) | Groundwater microbial communities from Rifle, Colorado - Rifle CSP2_plank lowO2_0.1 (SPAdes) (version 2) | ecosystem: Environmental > Aquatic > Deep subsurface > Groundwater | place...
ACCCGGTTCTCAGATTATGCAAAATCCTTTTACATAAACTAGAATCACAATTAGAGGACCTAGACTCATACGAAATTCTCTTATCAAATAAATTAAATAAAATTATTCCAGATTTTAGAAGAAGTTTGAGAAAACTATCTAATATTTTTTCAAATTTATAAAAAAATGTTCCTACTGAAAATCTAACAAAAGATTAATATTAAGGATGACAGAAAGCTTTATAAACCGTAGTTAATATGTATTAACTATGGTAAATATATATAAACTTAAGTTAACTATTCTTCAGAATGAGATGTTAAGACTATTATTTATAAATGCAGGTAACCCTATGAATGGGCGTGAGATGGCACAATCTCTAACCGTTTCCCAACCAGCAATATCTAAGGCGTTGCCGTTGCTTGAAAAAAATTCTTTAGTTTTGGTAAAAAAAGATCCACGTTCAAAAAGGTTGTTAATAACACCAAATAGAGAAAATAATGAGGTAATATGGCTAAAGAGAGCAGACAATCTAAAGCAAGTTTATGAGTCTGGATTAGTAAAGTTTCTTAATGACAGCCTTCCAGGAACTACAGTAATTCTCTTTGGATCTTATTCTAGCGGAGAAGATACAATGCAATCTGATATTGACCTTGCAGTTATTGGAATAAAATATAAAGATATGGACTTTAAAAAATTTGAGAATATTCTTAAAAGAAAGATAAACATAAATAATTATGAATCATTTAAAAAAATCGATAAACATATATTAAATAATATATTAAATGGCATATTGCTTAAGGGTGCAGTACAAATATGAAAGACTTCAAGGAATTTTTAGCATTAAAAATAGTAAACAAACAGATGCCGAATGAAGAGAGGGCAAGATCTTTAATCGAAGAAGAAAAAAGAGTATATAGAAACAACAATAAAATTAATACCTAAACAAAAATTGAATCCAAATGTCATCGTAGATCAATGTTATGATATTTTAATAGAACTAATAAGAGCAAAGTTGTTCTTAGATGGATATAACTCAAAAAGTTCGCATGAAGCAGAAGTATCGTATATGAAAATAATTGGCTTTGGCGAAGCGGAAACAAAACAAATGGATGAATTAAGGTATTATAGAAATGGCACAAAATATTATGGAACAATGCTAAATCTAGAATATGCAGAAAAGACAATAGAATTCATGAATAGCTTATATTTAAAATTATTAAGAATATTAAAATAAACTTACGTTCATGTAGAAAATTATCTAATATCTTTCCAAATTTATAAATTTTTTAATGACTAAGAAGCATTAATAAGATTTTAAATAACTTATTAAAATCCTAATTTTTCTTTAACTAAGATTAATGTTGTTCTTCCAGGAAAATCTTTTTCAATTATAACCCATTTAGCTGTTGCACTATTTATTCCATAAGCCTTCTTTGCTCTTTCGTTTTCTAAAGGGAAAACATATTCTCTTATTCTTTTCATTCCTTCTTCTATAGAGTTAGTTATTTTATTTACTCCAGATATTAACAATAATTTACTAGCTGCGAAAGGATAGGCTCCTACTCTTGAACCAGAAGCATCACAAGCTATTAATTCTCCATTTTTTGAAACAGCATTTATACTTCCTAAAAAGTAATCTGTCTCTGTTATTGCTTTTCTTCTTAAATTACTCTGTTTAACATAATCTTTTTCTTTTGATATCTCTTCATTTAAATTCTTCCATGAATACTTATTAGTTTTTAAATAATCCATATACCCTATCTCTTGTAAAGTTGTTGAGCTTCCATTCATAACCTTGGAATTTTTAGGAATTATTTCTTTTACTTTTTCTAAAGCTTCTTCTTTATTATCAACTAAAATAACATTTATTCCATGATCTTTTAAATTTTTAATCGTCTCATTAATTATCTTCTCAGTTGGTATTTCATTAAATTTATTCATTTTTCCTCCTTAATTTCTAAATCTTCAAAATTTTGATTATTTTCTATTATAAAAAAAGTGCTCCTGCCGGAATTTGGTTATGACTAATTTTTAAGTTTTAGTCCAGCTTTTATTTTTTCTATTTGTTTCTTCAGTTTAGGTAAATCATTCTTTATTATACCCCAAATAATCTCTAAATCAACACCAAAATAACCATGTATGACCTTATCTCTCGTTCCTATTATTTTGTTCCACCCTACATCCTTATACTTTTGTCTTAGTTTATCTGATAAATTTTTTGCTGCTTCTCCAATGATCTCTAATCTCCTTATATTTGCATCTTTAACATCTTTGTTTCTTAAAAATTTTTCTTTTGAAATATCTTTAACAGATTCTTGAATATCATTAATTGCATCTGAAATATGTTCAATATAAGGAAGATCTTCATGCTTATTCATAATATCCTTACCTCGTCTTTCATGATATATTTCCTAATGTGAGAATTAATTCCATTATAAGTTAACAAATCAACCTTTTTATTTAATGCATGCTCTAAATCTAAAGCAACTCCAACAAACTCTAAACCCATTCTTTTTTTAGGTTCAATTATAATATCAATATCGCTATCTCTTCTCTGATCTCCTCTGGTATAACTACCAAATAAACTTGCCCTCTTTATTTTATGCCTTTTTAATACGGATATTATTTTTGGTTTTATAAGTTCGATGTTCCTTCTGATTCGTTTATTTAGAAATAATTTATCCGCTTTAGCCTCTTTTTCAATTAAAATATGTTCGTTCAGATTAACCCCAAGATATACCCTCTCTTTATTAACTTTATTTCCATCTCTTATAGAAATAACCCTATAAAAGTATTTATTTTTATTTCTAGGTATTATCTCGGTATACGCCATAAAACTGTATGTCTACAATATTTATAAATCTTTCTATGTGGTCATACAATTATATTGTTACTAAAGGATACTGCTCCATCCGAGCACTTAATACGCTCTATGATTTACCATAAACCATAGAGAATATTTAATGCTCCTGCCGGGATTCGAACCCGGGTCTCAGCCTTTCTTCTTATGCATTTTGCTGAAGCTTTTTCTAGAAGCTTCCTCGAAAGGGCCGAATCCTTGGCCTCTAGACTACAGGAGCTTATGAGGTGGGCCTGAGCGGATTTGAACCGCCGACCACACGTGCTCTTAGCTTAATACTATGTGCCTAGTATCGTCATATAAGACGTGTGCTCTACCAGGCTAAGCTACAGGCCCTTTATAAATTCTGCAAGAAATTTAATATTTAAAGCTTACTAAATCACAATATTAATATACCTTAAAAAATAAACAATATTATGGATTTTTATCAGCTAAAAAAAGAGGATGTATTTAGCAAACTAAATTCTAGCTTAAATGGTTTAAGTGAGCATCAAGTTGAAGAAAGATTACAAGCTAATGGCTATAATGAGATAAGAGAAAAAAAGGAAAACAAAGTTCTCAAGATATTAATAAGCCAATTAAACAGTTTTGTTGTATACATCTTATTTGCAGCTGTTATAATTTCAATAATAACAGAACAATATCTAGATGCTTCTGTTATAATGGCTATTTTAATTCTAAATACGATTTTAGGATTTATCCAAGAGTATAGGGCAGAAAAATCAATTGAAGCCTTAAAAAGGTTAGAGACTAAAAGAGTTCAAGTTATAAGAAACAAGGAGCAAAAATTAATTGACTCAAGAGAACTTGTTCCAGGAGATATAATTGTAATTGAAGAAGGAATTAAGATCCCAGCTGATTCTTATATTATTGAGTGCTATGAAATAGAGGCAGATGAAAGTATTCTTACGGGGGAAAGTGTTCCTGTTAAAAAAGATATGATTGTTATTAATAAAAATGTGCAAATTGCAGAGCAGCATAATATGTTGTTTTCTGCTGCAACAATTACAAAAGGAAGAGGAAAGGCGATTGTTGTTAATACAGCAATGAACACAGAAGTTGGAAAAATAGCTTCCTTAATACAGAAACAAGAAGATAAACAAACTCCTTTACAAAAGAAATTAGATAAAGTTGGAAAGAGACTTGGAATAACTGTCATTGTAGTTGCTGTTGTAATTTTTATAGCCGGTTTATTTGATCAACAAAATCCTTCAGATATGTTATTAATTGCAATTAGCTTAGCTGTTGCAGCTGTTCCAGAAGGACTTCCAGCAATAGTAACAATTTCCTTGGCTCTTGGAACTAAAAGAATGGTTAAGAGAAACGTGTTAATCAGAAAATTAAGTTCTGTTGAAACCCTAGGAAGTACAACCATAATATGTGTTCCGGGTAATACTCCAATTATATGTAATGATGGCTTAAAAAATATAGAATCTATAAAGGAAGGGGAAAAAGTTCTTGGAGCAGATGGAAATTTTCATAATGTAATAAAAACTTTTAGGAGAAATTATAGCGGAGAAGTGGTTAACATTAAACCAATAGGCCTACCATTAATAAAAATTACACCCGAACATCCTGTTTTGGTTTCTAGATTTAAAGATCATAGACCTTTAGTTTATATTGGGGGTAATATGACTAGACCAAGAGAAAGGGAAGTTTTAGAAGCAGAATGGATTGCGGCTAAAGAAATAAATGAAAATGATTTAGTTTTGATGCCTAGGATAAAAAATGAAGAAATTTTTAATATAAACTTCCGTAAAGGAAGATATCGGGAAGAGACTAAATTAGTTTTAGACGAAGAATTAGCAGAGATCTTTGGATGGTATTTAGCTGAGGGTTGTACTTATTCTAATAAAGGTAGTTATGGTATAGTCTTTTATTTAGGTAAACATGAGTTGGATAATCTAAAAAGACTTAAAGACTTAATAGAAAGAAAATTAGGATTAAAAACGTATATCTATGAAACCCAAACTTCTATATCTTTACAGTTCATTAATCAAGACTTAGCAGTTTTATTTAAAAATATCTTTGGTGATAATGCTATAAATAAAAGAATACCAACCATTATATTAGATTCACCTAAAAATATAATTTGCAGATTTCTCTATGGTTATCTAAAAGGCGATGGAAATATAAGCGATTATTACATAAGATTTACTACAAGTTCTAAGACTCTTGCTTACCAATTGATATTGATTTTGGCAAAATTGGGTTTACGTGGAAGACTGTACACTGAAAAACCTAGAATTAATTATATTAGGGGCAGGCAATTAATCAAAAAAGAATCTTATACTATTTTCGTTAGTGGAACTCAAGCAGAAGTAATAAATAAAGTTAAAAATCCAATTACAGAAGAAAAAAACAATTTGTTTTTATCTGATAAAAATTTTGTTTATGTTCCTATAAGGTATGTGAAAATTGAACAAGAATCTTTAGAAGTTTTTAATATAGAAACTGAGAGCAATACTTATGCTCTGCCATTCATAGTTCATAATTGTGCAGATAAAACAGGAACAATGACCCAAAACAAAATGGCAGTAACAAAATTATATTTAGATAATAAAATAATTGATATGGATAAAGACAGCAAGAACTTGAAACTAATGCACAATATAATGGCTAATTGTAATATGGCTGTTCTTCCTGATATTGGAGATCCAACTGATTTAGGAATATTAAGAGCAGCAACAAAAGCAACAAAATACCCAAAAGTTGGAGAAATTCCCTTTACTTCTAAAAATAAAACAATGATAACTTTTAATAAAGTTGATAAGAAAATATTCACATTTTCAAAATTTGCTCCTGAAAAAATATATGATTTATGCTCTTACATTAACATTAATGGAAGGGTAACTCATTTTACTCCAAAATTAAAAGATGATGTTATGAAGATAAATGATGAACTTGCGTCAAATGCCTTGCGTGTTATTGGATATGCTTATGCAGAAGAAAAAAGAAGTAAAGATTTAATCTTTGTTGGGTTAAGCGGAATGATTGATCCTCCAAAGCCAGAAGTTAAAGATGCTCTTAAAAAATGCCAAGATGCTGGCATTAAAGTTATAATGATAACAGGAGATCATAAGTTAACAGCACAGGCTATTGCAAAACAAATTGGTTTAGGAAGCAGAGTTTTAACTGGTGAAGATTTAGATGGCATGTCAGATGAAAAATTAAAAGAAAAAGCAAGACATACTGATATTTATGCCAGAGTAACACCAGAACATAAAGTTAGAATATTGAATTCTTTATATGATTATAATATTGTTGCAATGACAGGAGACGGTGTAAATGATGCTCCTGCTTTGAAAAGGGCTCATATTGGAGTTGCTGTAGGTTCTGGAACAGACGTTGCAAAAGAAGCTTCCGATATGATAATCCTAGATAATAACTTTAATTCAATTGTCTCGGCAGTTGAGGAAGGCAGAGGAATATATGATGACATTAAGAAATTTATAAATTATTTATTATCAAGTAATTTAGGGGAAGTATTAATAATATTTTTAGCAATGTTATTTGCATTCCATTCTAATGATGATAAAATTGTAATACCATTAACAGCTTTGCAATTATTATGGATTAACTTGGTTACAGATGGTCTTCCAGCATTAGCTTTAGGCATAGATCCTATTTCGAGTGATGTTATGAAGAGAAAACCAAGAAATCCAAAAGAAAATATTTTAACAAAGAACACAATTATCGACATTGTAGTTATAGGTGTTTTAATGGCAATTGTGGTTTTAACATTATTCAGAATAAACTTAGATAATGTTGTTAAGGCTCAAACAATTGCATTTACGAGCATTGTTGTCCTTGAAATGGTTAGGGTGCAGATGATAAGATCAAAGTATAAATTAAAAATATTCTCAAATAAATGGCTAATCTTGGCAATAGCAAGTTCATTTTTATTGCAAATTTTAGTTGTTTATACTCCAAAATTAAATGAAATCTTTAAAACCACCCCATTGTTGTTAAATGATTGGATTTCAATAATAATAGGAGCATTGGCAATGTTTGTTGTTGGAACATTAATTAACAATATTGTAAGAAAAACAACCAAACAATTTGATTAAGCAAAGAATTCATATATATAAAATAAGAAGATTATTAAAGCACTTACAATACTATACCACATAACCACCGTTATTACTTTTTTAATATCTTCTTTCTTTGAACTAGCTTTATTAAATAAAAGGTAAATTAAAATAAAGAAAATTAGAGAAATTAATCCTTTTGCTGTCCAATGGTGTCCTGTTAATCCAGTTAAAAAATCTTTAAACTTACTATTTAACTCGCCCAGAATAGTCATAATTGTTATTAATAAAATTGTTAACTTTGTTGAAATACCTAATGCTTTTATATTCATGCTAGCACCTCTAATGCAGATCTTGCTCCGCTAGAAATTAAATAACCCATCAAAGCCATGCCAAATGCAAGTATGGTTATTAATAAACTAATCATTCTAACTGAACTCGATATGTTTTTATTTTTGACCAACTCTTTTTCATATTTTCTTATAATTGCGTAATTCAATATTCCTAAAAATGGTAAAAACAAGAATACATGTTCTTTAGTTTCTGTAAAAATTAAATGTGACCATGGTTGTGGTCCTCCTTTTATGATTGGTTTAACCTCATTACCATAAGTATTAACATAATAATATCCTCCTACAAACCAACTTAAAAATAAAGCTATTACTCCAATTAAAGCAACTATTTTTGCTCTTTTTACTCTTTCTGGAGTTGGGCTCATCATTTCAATTAAAACCCATAAAAAGGCAATTGCCCCTAATTCTCCAAGACCAGCATGTAATCCTATTAAATAACTAGCCATTTTCTTATTCTAAAAATTTATTTTTCTTAATGAAATTAGAGTTATACCATAATTTCCCAAGACCAAATCCCCAATAAGGTTTTACAGTTGCTATTCCAATTAAAACCAATGAATAAATAATATGATCATCTATTATAGGATTATTTTCAGGAGGCAATAGAGATAACCACATTAATATCATTAATAAGCTTCCAGAATATCCTGCTAACCTTAAAGCTACCCCAAAAATTAATGCAATTCCTAATAATAAAAGTCCAAGCATGAATAACCAATCAATAAAAGCACTTCCAGATAAACTTTGAAAAACACTTGCAAAAGGACCATGAACGGCATTTTGTAAAAACCCAGATGTTGGAGATGCTCCTATTAACCAAGATTTGTCTCTTGCAGTACTAAACCCTAAACCGAATAATTTATCTAAAAATGCCCATAGAAAAATAAATCCAAGAAATATCCTTAAAAATACCCATATCCTCTCTTTTGCCATAGATTTTAATATATTTTTTTATTTATAAAGATATCTTAAATAATGTATTGTTAACTTAAAGGGTGCTAAATAGGATAAAAAATAAAACAAAAAATGGATTAGTTTAAATTGATTTAAATTAAAAATGTAACGAAGAGAAATACATGCTAAAGAATCATATATATTTATATATTAGTTTAACTCTAGAAAATAAGATGAAAAGGTGATATTTAATGAAAAAAGAGACGAAAGGTTTATATTTTTTTACATTTTATGTTAAGAGGTGGATATAAAATGACTAAACAAAAAAAATCTATTTCTACAAAAGAATTGGAATTAAAAACTTTAACTAATAAAGAATTTATTGAAAAAGCTGAAGAAAATTTAAAAGAATTTAGAAAATTACTTTTTCTTTGATTTAAGTCTATCTAACGCTTCTTTTGAAAAATAATATTGTTGTTCCATTTTGTCTTTAGCTTCCCTAAAAAATCTTACCTTTATATCTAACACAATTTTTTGCAAAGACGCTGTTGTTACAACAATTAAAGCAAATATACTAATTAAAATTTGTAACCTTATAACATCTTCTCTAAAAATATAACCAAAAATAATTAATGTTAGTTGTTGAATAAAGAAAATAAACAAAAATAAGATAGTAAAAAAACTATCATTTCGGTATATAAAAATTCTTAAACCATTAATTAATTCATCAAAAAAGTTTAATAAATCTTTATAAAAAATTAACATAAGTATAGTTAAAATTACAATTAAAATTAAATCTAATATTAAATAATTCATAATAAAGATAGGAGAGAAATCTTTAAAAATTATTCTTTCTTGCTAAATTAATCAATTCTAACCATCTATTATTATTTTCTAGTTTTAGTTCAGGCAAAGCTAACTCATAAGGACAACAGCCAATAGCTTGATGAACTCTAATAAAGTTATAGTAAATCTCCCAACCTTTCATAATACTTTGTGCTGAATACAAAGAACCATGAAATCCTCTAAATGTTTTTGTTCTTGCTCTTATGTTATTATGCAGTCTTTCTATCTTATGGTTAAATCCTCTTTCGTCGGCAATTACAATATTATGGATTATTTTGCTTCTTGTTCTACTTGTTGCTTGATAAGGAGATTTTAAACCAAAAGTTCTTTTTAATACTCTTGGATAACCAGCTAATCCATCAGTTGTAACTACATTAACTTGTTCGCCTGTTTTTAACTTTGCTAAGGATAAAACTTTGCTCATATCTTCAATTGTTCTACTTTGCATATAATTAGAAGCCACAATATAACGAGTTTTTGTATCCATAACATCTACAAACCAATTATGTTCTACCCCTAACTTTGCTTTATGAGATTTTCTTCTTCTATATTCAACCTCATCACTCATTAACTCTTTACCAGCTTTAACATTTAATTTATTTGTATAATTATTAATTAAATTAGAATATTTTATAACCCATTCATAAATAGAAACCCAGCTTGAATTTTGTGGGTAAAATGCCTGTAAATGTTTTTGTATACTTCTTGTTGAAATTCCTCTAAAGAATAAATCAAGACATAAAGTAATTTTATTAGGGCTATTTCTCATTCTATAAAATCCATCATTTAAAACAAATCTTCTTTTACAATCAAGGCATTTATACCTTTGAATTAAATCTCTATTTTTTGTATTTCTCTTTCCGTCTTTCTTGATATGTTCTGATTTACAATAAGAGCATATTATTTTATTCTCGATTTTTTGTTGGTTTATCATTTTTATTTACTCCTTATATACTTATTAAGTATATTATTATAGAGGTATATAGATATATAAAGCTTTCGATTATGGAATAATATACAAAAGATTTATATACTAAAGAAGTATGTATTAAATATGGCTATTGTCGAGATAACTAGAAAGGGGTTTAAATGTGAAAGATGTTCTCACGAATGGATACCAAATGATATAAAAACAGAGCCAATAGTGTGTCCTTTATGTAAAAGCCCTTATTGGAATAAACCTCGTATAAATAAGAGAAAGAAATGAAACCTATTAAAGAATTTGAAAATAGAATTATATGCGGTGATGTTTTAGAAATAATGAAAAATATACCAAAAAACAGCGTTCATTTAGCAATAACCTCGCCACCCTATAATGTTGGTAAGGAATATGATAACCATAATGATAAAATGGATTATAAAGAATATTTAAAATGGTTAAAAGAAGTATGGAGAGAAACAAAAAGAGTTTTAGTTCCGGGTGGTAGATTTGCTTTAAATATTGCACCAACAGGAATAAAAGATTTCATACCAATACATCACGATTTTACTAATCAATTAAGAAAACTTGGAATGGTTTTTAGAACAGAGGTTATTTGGTATAAACAAACTATGCTAAAAAGAACTGCTTGGGGTTCTTGGAAAAGTCCGAGTAATCCTCATATTGTCCCATCATGGGAATATGTTTTAATATTTACCAAAGGTAAAAAAGGATTAGAGGGGAATTCTGAAAATGCAGATATAACAACAGAGGAATTTAAACAATTTTCAGATGGTTTTTGGAAAATACAACCAGAAAGACAAAGAAACGGACACCCGGCACCATTTCCAGAAGATTTAATTTATAGGTTAATTAAATTTTATAGTTATAAAGGAAATACAGTTTTAGATATGTTTGGTGGAACAGGAACGGTTGCAGTAGTTTCTCATAAAACAGACAGAAATTTTATTCACATAGATATTTCCAAAGAGTATTGTAATACAGCAGAAGAAAGGTTAAGAAAAGTCAAAAGTGAAATGTCTCAAACTAAACTAAATTAATTTATCTAATCCATTTAATTTGGTCATCTATATGATTTTTCTCAAAAACTTCTAATATCTCAGAACAAAAGTTAATAAGATTTTTTTCTCCAGAAGATTTTGCTGTATTGTAAAGTCTTATAAAAAACTTTTTTCCCGCTTCTGTTTGCTTTAAATTTTTTTTGAGGAAGTTATGTTGACTACAAAGAGTCTGACCATTTTCAAGTGTCGCTTCACCACTTAAGTCTTTAGCTTTGATATGGTCTGCTTGTATCTCCATTCCCTCTTTTTCACCCCTCCCACACATAACACACCTATAATTATCTCGTTTAAATATTGCATTTTTTACTTCTGGACTAAAATCTTCAAGTTCTCTTTTTTTCACAAAATCAGGGTCGTATCTATAAACGCCTTTTTTTACTTTTATAAGAAAACCTTCTTGAGAAAGCTTTCTTATCCCTCTATCTGGGTCGGCAAAAACCTTTCCCGTTCTTCTTTTATACTCCTTCATAAGCCACTGAACAGATTCTTCGTGAGGTATATCTTTATTTTTATTATTTAGAAAATATTCACGGATTATTTTATCTTGTGTTTCTTCTTCATTATCCATAGAAAAGCAAAGAAAAATTACTTTAAAACTCTTTCTAAAACACCCTCTAAGTTAACAATACACTTAAATAATAAGTTTTATATACATCATAAATTTAGCATTTTTATGAATGAAAAAAGAGGATTAAACGCAATTCTAATTATGTCGTTTATAGCAGTAATAACCTCAACATATTTACTCTATCTTCATTACTCAGACGAAAGCAGTTTTTGTGATATCTCAGAAGGAATATCTTGCGATATTGTAAACAGAAGTTTATACTCGGAAATCTTTGGAATTCCTGTTTCTTTACTTGGACTATTAACATTCTTTTTTGTATTTATTTCAATTAGTTATGTAATAAAGCGTAAAACTTTATTTGGATTAAAAAAAGAAGAAATTTTTAATATTATTTATTGGTTAATGATTATAAGTTCTATATTCGCATTATATTTAATTTATATTGAAGCTTTTGTATTATATGCTGTTTGTCCTTTATGTGTTCTATTGGATATTTTTATTTTATTAACATTAATTATCATAATAAAATTGAGGAGAGACTAAAATGAAAAAGACATTGATTATCTTAACTGTTTTAAGTTTATTTGTAATTGCGGGGTGCTCTTCTGTGAAGTATACAAAAGGGTCTTTAGATGATTTAGCAAATTGCTTGGCTGATAAAAATGTCAAGGAATATGGCGCTTTTTGGTGTCCTAACTGTGCTACACAGCAAAAAATGTTTGGAAGCTCATATGACATAATTAAATCAAGAAATGTATATGTTGAATGTGATGCTCGTGGAGAAAATCCTCAATCAGATTTATGTCTTGAAAAAAACGTGCAAAAATATCCAGACTGGGAATTTCCAGATGGAACTAGGTTAATCGGAGTTCAAGATTTAACAGTATTAGCTGAAAAGGCAGGTTGTACTCCTTTGGTATTAAAATAAAATGGCGGTTGATCTAACTTGGCCTGTTATTATAACAACGGCCTTAATTGATAGTATAAATCCTTGTGCTATAGGAGTTTTAATTCTGCTAGTTTCTACTTTAATTGTTATGAATAATCAAAGGAATAAGATGCTTGGTGTAGGGATTATTTATATTCTTGCAGTTTATATAACATATTTCTTAGCTGGCATTGGTTTATTATTATTTATACAGAAATTAAATATTGCTCAGCCATTAAGCATTTTTGTAGGTGCCTTAGTCATTATTTTGGGATTAATTGAGATTAAAGATTTCTTTTGGTATGGACAGGGAATTAGCTTAAGCATAGCCCCTAGATATGTTAAATACATTGAGAAGCGTGCTAAAAACTTGACAACATGGGGTGCGATTGTTTTAGGAGCATTTGTAGCAGCTGTAGAACTTCCATGTACTGGGGGACCTTATTTAGCCATAACAACTTGGATAGCACAATCTAATGTAATTCCTGTTAAAGCTTTGATATATCTATTGGTTTATAATTTCATATTTGTTCTGCCATTGATTATTATATTATTCTTGGTTTACTTTGGAATAAAAATACAAAAAATAAAGAAATGGAAACAAGATTACAGAAAGTGGATGCGGTTATTCATAGGCCTAGTTTTAGTAGCTTTGGGAATATTATTAATCTTAATAGCTTATAATGTAATAACCTTTACATTGCAATAAATTTAAATACTTAAATGTAATATAATTTAGAGGTGATAAAATGTATAAACCAAAACCTAAAAAAAAGAAAGCAAAGGTCTGCAAAGTCTGTTAATTATTATAAGATGAAAGTAATAAAAAAAGACGGAAGAGAAGAGTCATTTAATAGAAAAAAAGCTTATCAAAGTGTTTATGGGTCTTGCTTAAACGCCCATCATGATAAAAAAATTTCTTCAAATATCTCTGAAAAAGTAATTAGGGATTTAGTTAGACATTTAAAAGGAAAGAAAATTGTTAAGAGCAATGAGATTTTTAAGTATATTTCAACTTTACTAGAAAAATATGATGAAGACTCCGCATTCTTATACCATACACATAAAGATATAAGCTAATAACCCCTTTTCAATAGATTTATAAATTTTAATATTTTATGGTTTAAAGTAAAATGCAACAAAACATGTGTTTGGACGACAGTGCAGATAATCTTACTAGACATTTCGTTAAAACATCAAATAGAAAATATGAGCTAGGACAGATTTTAGGTAGTGAAATTACAGACAAGATCGAAGAGGCGAGTAAAAGTGATCTTTCGTTTACAATACCTGTTTTAAGTGGTGCTGGTTTATTAATTACCATTGGTTACTTCTCTGAAAGAAAAGAACCTATAAGCAGATCGAAATTTTTAGGAAAATTGTTTGGTTATGGATTTATTGGAATTAGTACAGGTTTGCTTTGCGGAACGGTTGTTGAATATGCCTATGATAAAGCAGCATTTAAGAACTATCTAGAGGATGAATTAATCCCAGTTAATAAAGATAAAGAAAAAGAGATTAGAGAGTATGTAAGCTTAAAATACCCAATGTCCTAGTTTCTAATTAACCCCTTTTCAATAAATTTAAATAACTCCTTTATATCTTATTTTCATGGAAATTTTTAAGAATCATATAGTTAAATTATTAAAAAAATCAACTACCTTAAATGAAAAGGATATTTCGTCTATCTTAGAAATTCCACCAAATCCAAACTTTGGAGATTATTCATTTCCTTGTTTCTTATTATCTAAAGAATTAAAGAAAAATCCAGTTGAAATTGCGACTGATTTAGCACGTTTATTTGAAGAAGATAATTATATAGAAAAAGTAGAATGTAAAGGAGCATATGTTAATTTCTTCATAAATAAATCAAAGTTTAATGAAATAATATTAAAGGAAATATTAAAGAAAAAAGAGGATTATGGAAAAATTAATATTAAGAAAGAAAAAATAGTTGTGGAATACCCAAGCCCAAATACAAATAAGCCATTGCATCTTGGACATGTTAGAAATATGCTTATTGGACAAAGTATCTCGAATATTTTAACATTTACTGGAAACAAGGTATTTCAAGTTAACCTGAATAATGATCGTGGAGTTCATATATGCAAATCAATGTTAGCTTACAAATTATATGGGAATAATAAAAAACCAGATAAGAAAAGCGATCATTTTGTTGGAGATTTTTATGTTCTTTATAATAAAAAAGCAAATGAAAACCCAGACTTAGAAAATGAAATACAAAAGATGCTTGTTAAATGGGAGAAAAAAGATAAAGAAACTTTAAGGTTATGGAAGTTAATGAATTCTTGGGCATTAAATGGGTTTAACGAAACTTACAAATTATTCAAAATTAAATTTGATAAAGTCTATAATGAAAGTGAGCATTATAAAAATGGAAAGTCAATTGTGCTTAATGGCTATAAAAAAAGTTTATTTGAAAAAGATAATGAAGGAAATGTTTCTGTTAATTTAGAAAAATATAATTTGCCAAATAAAATTTTACTAAGAAAAGATGGAACTTCTATTTATATTACACAGGATATCGGATTAGTTTATGAAAAATATAAAGATTTTAAGATGAGCAAATCAATTTATGTTGTTGGCAATGAGCAAAACTTGCATTTTAAGCAGTTATTTAAGGTCTTAGAGATACTAAATTATCCTCATAGTAAAGGATTAATACATTTAAACTATGGAATGATTTATTTGCCAGAAGGAAAGATGAAATCTCGTGAAGGAACTGTTGTAGATGCTGATAATATTGTTGAAAGAATTAAAAACTTAGCTTTAAAAGAAGTTAATAAAAGATATAAAATAAGTAAAGAAGAAGCTGAGAAAAAAGCCTTTGAAATAGGAATGGCTGGGTTAAGATATCTAATTTTAAAATACGATGCTTCAAGAGACTTTGTTTTTAACCCAAATGCCACAATAAGCTTTGAGGGAGATACAGGACCATATTTACAATATAGCTATGCTCGTGCTAAATCAATATTAAGTAAAACTAAATGCTCAGACAAAATAAATTCTAAATTATTAACTAAAAAAGAAGAATTTGAATTAATCAAAACATTAAGCAATTTTAGTAATGTTGTTATTAAGGCTAGTAGGGATCTAAAACCAAATTACATTGCAAATTATGCTTATGAGCTAGCTCAGAAATTTAATGAATTTTATCATTTATACCCTGTGATTAATGAAAATGAGAAACTAAAAAATGCAAGATGTGCTTTGGTTCTGGCTTTTACTTATGTTATTAAAACAAGCTTGAATTTGCTTGGAATAAATGTTCTTGAGAAAATGTAGTTTCTTTAAAGTGGTTAAAATAGAAAGCTTTATAAATACATTTTATAGTTAAATAAACATGCATATTAATAATTATTTAAAAACTTTAGGGAAAAAAATAATTTTAAGTAGCGGACTAGTTTCAATTTTAATTGGTTGTGAAGAAACTCCCCCTTCATTGACAGCTTCTAAAATAAATAAAATATTAAAATCTAAGAGTGATCAAGCCGTTTTATCTACACAAATTAAATTTGGTTTTATGAATTCGGATATTGTTGAAGGAACTGAACTATATATCTCTAGAAATGGAGAAAGAAGATTGGTTTTAAAGACAATTGATCTTATTACCGGTATAGAAGTTGGAGATTTGAATAAAGATGGAGTAGATGATTTTATTATTTCTTATAAAATGTTTGATTTATTTAATAAATATAAAGTTGAAGGTACTAGAAGTGAAACCTATTTAAGTAATAATGAAACTTTTGATTATACAAAAAATTAAATCAATAACTATCTTTTAGTAAAACATTTAAATTATTTTATATCCTCATTTACATGGCAAATGTTTATTATACTCTTTATTATGGAAATGGAAAAGAATTTTATATATATAACGGCCTTAAGTCTAAAGCAGATTTAATTAAAAAAGCTCTTTTTTTAAATATTAACTCTGGATATTTCACAGGGTATAATAAAGATACTAATGAATTGAAATACTACTCTTTAGAGCTTTTGGTTAATAATGAACCAAAAAAACTTAATGTAAGCATTAAAAAATTAGATAAATCTCCACTAGCTGAACGCATAAGAATTTAAGAAGTTGTGTATATATTATTAAGTCCAATTCGGAATCCTAGAAACGGGCTTTGATTTTACGTAGCAAATTCACCTTCTAAATCTCCAAAATGACCAAAATTATATGCTTTACGGAAGGCTATAATAACTGCTCTTATCTTTACATCATCAAATTTAGGCTTTAGTTTTTTGACTAATTTGTACATAAAAACATCATCTTTCATAAGTTTCTCCATCTTTTTTATGCCTTGAAGTATTCCTTCTGCCTTGAATGGTGCTCCGATAATCTCCGTTAGACTAAAGAATATATTTTCACCAAGCTTCCTGTACCCTTTCTTAGATTCTCCTGGAACCATTAGCCTTAACATATCTTTAGCAAACTTCTCTTCATCAGTCTCTATCTCTTTTTTCAACTCTTGGCCAAGTATAATCGCTTTTGCAAGTTTTACTATTTTTGTATGATTTTCTTTATTCTCATCAAAGAAATATTTTTTATTGAAAACTTTGTAAAGTATGAACTCGTTGTTATTTATCAACCTAAACAGCTTTAGCAGAAGGTCTTTTACATTAGATGGTTCTTTCCTGATTAATCTTATCAGACTCAATTCTACAAGGAGAGTATCGTGGAGTTCTTGGAATAATGAAAGAAGTGCAGTTTGCTTCCGTGTTTCCTCAACAAGAATTCCTATAAGATTTCCAATCTCGGCATTGTTTTTCAGCCTTTCGAGGTCTGTTAATATCTCTTTATCTTCCTTATCTTCATCTCTTATATTAATCAATTCGGAAGGTATTAAAGATTCTATTTGAGTTAATACTTTCCTAGTTGCTTCAAAGTTATTCAATGCAGCGTCAATATTTCCAAAAGAAAAATGCTTGCAGAGGGATTCCCTTTTATAATAATTGGATACATGCTTCTTCCATAAATTCATGCGCTTGTTATCATCCATCACAAGCTCTTTTGCAATGCTCTTTTTGCTTCCAAAAAGGTGGTTAAATAATCCCATGTAATAGAAAGAGAAGGTATCTTAATAAATATTTGTTTTTTATTAACACCAAGCCCCCTTAATTTTGTGTCTTGAGATGCCTCATTCTAAATTTTCTTAGAGATTTGAAACAAATAAGAAACTTTTTAAACGTCCTTCGTTCTTTCTAACTTCATGTTAATTGCTTTAGTAGCCAAACCTAGTGCAGGAAAATCAACTTTTTTTAAAGCAGCAACTTTAGCTGAAGTAGACATAGCTCCGCATCCATTTACAACAATAAAATCTCAAGAAGGAATTGCTTTTGTTAAAGTACAATGCGTTGATAAGGAATTTAATACACAATGCAACCCAAGATATGGCTATTGTATAAATCATAATCGTTTTGTTCCCGTAAGGTTGATGGATGTTCCTGGGCTAATCGAGGACGCTCATTTAGGAGAAGGCTTAGGATTAGAATTTTTAAATGATATTAGAGAAGCAGATGCTTTGATACATGTTATTGATATTTCGGGTAGTACAGATGAAAGAGGAAATCCTGTTCCACCATTATCTCACGATCCTCTAAAAGATGTTAAATTCTTAGAAAATGAATTGGATTATTGGTATCTAAGCATATTAAAAAAAGGATGGGATAAATTTACAAGGAGCTTAAGACAAGAAAACTTGAATATTAAGCAAGCATTGGCAAAGCAATTATCTGGATTAAAAATAACAGAAGAAATTGTCGAAGATTCTATTAAAAAACTAAAATTGCTTCATCACCCGGATCAATGGAATGAAGATGATCTCATGAACTTAGCTAGAGAATTAAGAAAAATAACTAAACCAATGATAATTGCAGCTAATAAGGTTGATATACAAGGAAGTGAGATGTACTTAAAAAATTTAAAAGAAAAATTTAAAGATTATTTAATAATACCATGTTCAGCCGATTCAGAGATTGCATTAAAGGAAGCTGCTAAACATAATTTAATTAAATATATTCCTGGAGAAGATGACTTCACAATATTAGATGAAAAAAAATTAAATCCAAATCAATTAAACGCATTAAACTATATTAAAAATAATGTTCTTAAAGTGTATGGAAGTACCGGAGTTCAGGATGTTTTGAACCATTCTGTTTTTGACTTATTAAAATATCTTGCAATCTTTCCAGGTGGAGTAAGTAACTTGGCTGATAAAGATGGTAATATAATCCCAGATTGTTTTCTTATGCCACCAAATTCAACTGCTTTAGACTTTGCCTATAAACTACATACTGACATTGGTAAAAAATTTATAAAAGCCATTGATGTAAAAAGGAAAATCCCGGTTGGTAAGGAGTATTCCCTTAAAAACAGGGACGTGATCGAGATTAAGACATCTAACTAATATTTTGGTCTATTAGGCACTAACCATTCTTTGTAGTTTTCATTAAACTCAAATAAATTTTTATTGAAACGAATGAAATTAGAAACATTTACTTTTAAGTTTGTTATTTTACCTATCTCAAAAAATTTATTTAAGGAAATTCCATGTTTTTTATTTTTCCAATTTTGATAAGTTGACTCAGATATGTTAATTTTATTGCATATTTGCTTAATGTTGTACTCCTTTTTTATATTGGAAAATATCTTTTCATGCATTTTTTTAGTAAGTTTAACTTTTGGATCTTCGTTAAAAGAGATTTTTGGTAATACCAATGGTTTATTTGTCCTCTTTAATATGTTCGCTTTTTCTAAGATATGAAAGTACCTATAAAGCGTGCTAACTCCAACATTTAACTTTTTAGCCAAATAAAATTTATCACAACATCTTAATTCTTCTAATTTACTTATCACCTCTCCAATGCCAATTTTATTAGAATTACTTTTTTGAAAAATATTTTCTAATATCTTAATAATTTTATTTTTATCAAAATCGGTTTTAATAAAATCATTAACATAATCGTTTAATTTAAACCATTTCTCTGAACCATCTTCAAAAAATTTTTGCCATGTCTTTAACTTTTCTTTATTTTGGACACCACTTCTAATATGGTGAGTATCTTCTATACTACGTTTTTTAATAGGTAAAGAGAGCGAAATTATATCATATATCTCGTTCCTTAATTCTTTATTTCTAATTCCAATCGAAATGTTCCTATCTGTTTCAACAGAACCATCAAATGTTAAAAAACCACGAACATAAGCCTCTCTTATTTCTAAAGATGAATTTTTTATAATCTTCGGCATGTTAAAGTAAATCTTGTTGCCTGCTGGAAAACCCAAGATTCTTTCGAAGTATCGTCCAATAACTTTGCTCTTAAAATTTATTTCCCATGCATTTGATTTGGCTCTCTTAACTTCAACTTTAACATTAAATAATTCGTAAATCTTGTTTTTTAATATTTCTAAACTGTTTCTATAATGATCTAAAAATTGTAACCTATAAACACAACTATTTATAGAGACTTCTTTGCCTAAATGCCCGTCTGCATGATGAGCTCCAGCCAAAAATGCTAGATCAACAGTTAAATTCCTTACAGCTTTTACCCTAACCACAGAAACCCCTGTTGATATTTCTTCGACTTGTTCTTGAATTTTAAGCTCTTTTATTTTAATATCATCATCGTTTTTGTTGCAAATTAATTTCCATTTATTCATAAGTTCCAATATTATCGGAATTGCGATCCAACCTGTTTTAGTCCTATTTTTTAATATTTTTATTACAGTATCTTTATGGCATCCTAAAGATATTGATATTTCTTTACTCAAATTTAATATATCTTTATCTCTCTTAACAATATCTTTAATTATTAATTCAATCTCTCGGTATAAATATTTACCCTTAAACCTAACAAAGGATCTTGCACCAAAATCCTCTTTTTCAGAATGTAACTTAAACAAATCAAATTTCATACTTAAAATATAAAAACTTTATTTATAAACATTTGTAGCAAAGTTGTCCTCATGTCCAGGTGTCTAGGATGTATATATTAAAGAGTATTTATTGCACAACCGAGATGTTATTGAAATTAAAACAAGCAAATAATATTAACCTACATTATAACGCCCACTTATAGCACTTATTACTTCTCCTTCAAGCCTTTTTAAGCCACGATATATCTTTGAAGGACAACCTTTGAAATAAACTACAATGTTCCCAATTCCAGTTTTTTCATGTTTAATCTCAACTGAACCACCATTTTTAAGATGATAACAAAATCCGATTCCTTCTCTAGTTTCACTTATACTCTCAAGGTCTGGATGGGAATGAAGAAAAGATGCATAATCTAGAGAAAGATCATATTCTACCCTCGCATCTCCAACTTTATCACATAAAGGTTCTCTTCTTGTAGTTCCTTCCTCAATTCTATTGCCCCATCTTGCAACCCGAGAATAATATTCGGCAGGCATATGATCCCTTGGTACTGGATAAGGTGTTCTACCTAATTGAGCATCTAATTTTAAAACTTTATGTATACTTCTTCTAGTAAGCATATTCACATCAAATCATAAAGTTATATAAATCTTTTTGTTCAAAACAAGCAAATAAATTTATATACTTTTCTTTACTCTTATTTTTATGACAGATAAATTAGAAGATCGATGGATGGAAATGACTGCAGGAACTTACAATGTTATTCAAGAGGTTTTGAAACAAGATAAATATAAGGAAATAAAAAGTAAAACTAAACTAGATAATCCTCATTCTTTTAAAGTTTTATGTGAACTTTATACTGGCAAAGGTTACCTAAATGCGTGCGACCTTTTAAAATTAGGAGAGGAAGCTATCTCTGGTTTAGAAGCTTTATATTATACTAAAATTATGGAAAGTGATGGCGAAATTAGATTATCTGAAATTGGTTACGCATTAACTAACGAGATTGATGATAAGCTAAAAGAGAGGCTTAATAAAAGATTAGTTGACTACTTACGTTCAAATAATTAATTTCTTTTTACTAAATAATCCATCGTTTTATGATAATAAAATCTGAGATATTGTGGTAGTTCTTCATTTGGCTTTGGCAAATCTTTTCCCCAATAACGCTTATTCATAAAGAAAGCTAACTTTGAGCAATCCTCAATTAACTTACAATCTACATCAAATTTTGAAGTCCAACATATTCTATCTAAACGAGAAATAAGATTATACAATGATTTAAAATTCACAATTTCTTTTCTTTTTTGTCTAAAAAAGTGTTTACTATCTATAAAGTTCTTAGAAATTGGTGTTTCAGCTAGAGTATCTAGTGAATATTCCATATAACCGATATACTATAAATCTATATAAACTTATTTGTTTAATAAATTCTTAATCCTCAAATTACAACAAAACACTTATAAATAAAAAGTCCTTCTAATACAGTATGGAAATTGTTCTTAATTTTAAGCCAAAAAATCCAACAATACTTGAAGGTTTTCCTGGATTTGGTTTTGTTAGTACAATAGCAACTGAATTCTTAATAGAACATTTAAATGCCAAATTAATTGGGAGAATAGAAAGTGAAAAAATAGCACCAATGGTCGCTTTACATGGTGCTAAATTAATAGACCCATTAGGAATTTATTATGATAAAAATAAGAATATTATGATCTTTCATGCTGTAACAAGTGTTCAAGGTTTAGAATGGGGTATAGCGGAAAAGTTATCTATTTTAGCTAGAGACTTAAAAGCTAAAGAAATAATCAGCATAGAAGGGGTTGCTTCCCAATCAGAAGAAAATAATGCTTTTTATTATGCTTCAAATCCAGATTTGGAAAAGAAGTTTAGAAAAGCCAATCTAAAGCCTTTGGGAGAGGGCATTATAATGGGAGTTACTGCTCCGTTATTATTAAAAGCAAAATCTCCAATTGGTGCCATATTTGTTGAGACTCATTCTAACCTGCCAGATTCAAGGGCAGCTGCTAAAATAATAGAAGTTCTAGATGACTATTTAAATTTAAATATTGATTATAAACCATTATTGCAGAAGGCAGAGCAGTTTGAAACAAAACTAAAATCTTTAATGGAACAACAAACAAAAGCAAAAGAGCAAAAAGAAAGAAAAGATCTTAATTATTTGGGTTAAATTTTAATATGCTTTATTTCCTGGATTAGTTCTAAAATATTCATCAATATAGGTCTGCAAAAAAGCAACATGTAATCCATCAATACTTCTTTCAGCTTTCTTGATAGAGTCGATAATGCGTTCATCGAACTTTGTAATCATTTGTTCTATTCCTCCGCGTTGAGAATTTGCTAATTGTCTTAACATTCCTATTCTTAAAGGGCATACAACAAAATTACTCTCTTCTGACTCTCTTATGCATACTTGGTGTTGCCATGTACACTCTGGTACATAATCAATTACTATCTTATTATCTTCATAAAGTGGACAGCTTGACATCATAGTAATAAAATAAAAGAATTTAAAAAGCTTATCTTAATTTCTTGTAACTTATCCAAATTAGTAGAACTAATAATATTCCCAGAATTATAAACCTCAAATACTCGTTCATATTAGCCCAATATCTAATTATCCCCATTAATATCGTTACTAATCCACCTAACATCAATCCAAGATAAACAGCAAATACTCCCTTTAAGAACAATCCTACAATTATAGTGAATACCCCGACTATTAATAGTATAACAAATACATTTCTCTTGTAATTGTTTTCAATAGGCTGGAACTTATCCCAGCATTTTTGAGACTCAACTGTTTGATTATTATAAAATTCTTGTTGTTCTCTGAAGCATGTTGTTCTCTCGGGATCTTGTAATACATTACAATCAGAAACAAACGCCTTTGGTTGTGTTTCATAAATTCTATTGCAAGGATTCTCTGGTTCCTTGTAAAAAGTTTCTATTCCAACGGCTACAAATGAAACCAGAACAATTGCTATAGCTATTGCGAGTAATTTATGCTTAATATCAATCTTTTGTTTTACAACCATAGATTTAATAAGTTTAAGGTATTTATAAATATTGAGGTTATCTTTAAATATTAATTAAGATAAATAATCTTATGGAACTAAGTAAAAAAAGATGTGTAGCTTGTGAGGGCAATATTCCAAAAATGCCTAAATTTTTAATAAGCAAGTTTCTCAGGAAGGTTAAGAAATGGAAAATTAATTCTAAAGGCAGATTATATAAGGAATTTAAATTTAAAAATTTTAAAGAAGCTTTGAGTTTTGTTAATAAAGTTGGGGAGATAGCAGAAAAAGAAGGACATCATCCTGATATTTATTTTACTTGGGGTAGATGTAATATTGAACTTTATACTCATGCTATTAATGGTTTGCATGAAAATGATTTCATTTTAGCAGCTAAGATAGATAAACTATGAAACTAAAAAGATTTATTCCGTATTTTTTATCGTTATTTCTTGGTTTTAATATTCTGAATGCTCAAAATAGAGAAGAAGAGTCTCTAAAAACTTATATAATGGATGAATTTGTTGTTGATCAAGAAAAAACAAAAGAAGAAAAGTTAAAAGAAGAAGGTTTTGAAAAAGCAATTTATTTTGGAAGTTCTGTAAAAGAAGAAATTTCTAAAAATGCAGACATACAAACACCAGCTTCAAATTTAATCTCAAAATTTTTTTTTCAAGGTGTTCCTGCAGATATTCTTACTGGATTTTACATCGGTAATATTCCGATTATAGGAAATCCCTGGCAACAACAAGGCGTAAGCACATTTCTTGGTTCAAGATTACTTAGTAAAATAAATATTTCAAGTGAAGGTTACTCAGCAAGGTATGATGCTTTGCTCGGGGTTGTAAGGACTGAACCAAGAAATTTTGTTAAGAAAGATTTTGGTTTTGAAATATCATCTAATTTACTTGAAAGATATTTATTAGTTAATTTTCCTTTAAGCATGATTAATGGAAACTTGGCATTTTACATTGATAATAAAGAACCTTTTGGTTTTTTAGAAAAAACTTTTCCAGAACTTAGATTTTTAAACACTGCAAAATCCTATCAAATATATTTACAAGCACTTGATGGAAAAATTAATATTATAAGTTTAAATTTTCTTGAAGATAATGATGTTACAGATGATGAATTACTTGATGATAAAACGTTTAGGTTAGACAAACAATCAAGACACAATCTTGTTATACTTAACCTTAATCATGAAATATTTAACTATAAATCAAATCTTAATCTTGGACATGAATATTGGAATGATAACTTAAATCAATTTATTGATGATGATGAAATTAAAAATGATTTTGGAACAAAAGCTTATACTTTAAATGCTGAAATTAAAGATAATTCAGGATTTAATGCTCTTGGAGCTACGTTTTATTCTATTAAAAATAATGGTTTAAATGATCTTAATAATCCAGAGATAAAAGACGAATCTGTTTCAAAAAATATAAATGCTTTAAAGGTTTATTATGATAATAAAACTTTTGTTACATTATTTCCAAAAAAGTTATTAATGGAAACAAGTGTTGGATTAAATAAGTTTAGAAATAAATATGCATTTTCTTTTGGTTTAAACTCAACTTATGATTTCGGCAAGATACAAACTAGTTTAGGGTATGCTCATAAGGCAAATTCACTCGAGAAAAATAACCCAGAAAGAGCATTTAAAAAAGAAGAGATAACTAGAACACAAGTTGCAGAACATTATTTAGCTTCGATTTCATTTGATTTTGATAATGATTTAATAGACGATTTTGTTGTTCATTTTTATTACAAAGAGTATAATGCTACTTCAGGAAACGAAGAATTAGATGGTTATACAAAAGGTTTTACAACTTCTCTTAAAAAAGATGCAAGATTTAGCTATAATTTAAGTTTATCTATACTTAACTCAAAAGTAAATAACCATCATTATTTAGGGTCAATTGACAAAACAATTAATTTAAGTAATTCTTTCAAGGTTAATGATTGGTTAACTTTGTTTAGCAATCTAAGTTCCCAAGATGGACATTGGAGCAATAGAAGTTTTTCTCAGAACTATAGAAAACTAGGAAACTCATTTTTTGCAGATATTGGTGTAAGTGTTAATCCTAGTTTGTTTAAGAAAAATGATTTAAGAATTTCTTTGGGAGGGTATAATTTATTTGGCGATAATCCAATATATGACTTTGAAAACAGAACAGTAAATGCTCCAAGAACAGGAACTTTAGATTTAACATTCACTTATTAAATCACCACCCCAAAATGATTAGTAAGGTATATATAACATCTAAAATAGTTTATTCTTAATGAAAAAACACAAACATGTTATTCATCATAAACACCATACAAAAGAACATGTTCATGATGAAAAGGGAGATAAACCAAGTTTAAGTGAAGTTAAAAAATATCAAGAAATCCTCGTTAGAATAAGGGAAGAAGCATCTAAAACAATTGTTGGTCAAGAAGAAATTATAAATGGAATGTTAAGAGGAATATTATCAGAGGGTCATGTACTATTAGAGGGTATTCCTGGAATTGCTAAAACTTTAATTATAAGAACATTGTCTAACATTACAGGTGGAAAATATTCTAGGGTACAATTTACAGCTGATTTGCTTCCTAGTGATATAACTGGAATTGTAAGTTATAAAAAAGAAAAAGATGCTTTTGTTGTTGTTAAAGGTCCAATATTTGCAAACTATGTTATGGCAGATGAAATAAACAGAAGTCCACCAAAATGCGTTTTAGGTGATACGGATATTTTAATGTCTAATGGTTCTTTACTTAAAATAGAGGAAATCTTTAGCTCATATAAAGGAAATTTAATTCTAAAAGAGAATAATGAAGAATTTTACGTTTTAAACAAAGAGCTCAATTTAATGTCTTTTGATCCAAAAGATAAAAAAATAAAGCCAAAAAAAGTTAAGTATCTTTACAGGCAATCAACTAATCAACCTTATTATGAAATTACTCTAAAATCGGGAAGAAATATTAAAACATCTAGCATTCACCCATTTTTCAGCATTAATAAAGGTTTAATATATAACTTAAGAGCGGACGAGCTAAATGTTAACGATTGTATATTAATTCCAAAAAACATGAATTTGGAAACAGATAATAAATTAGAATATGATGATGATGTAATAAAAGAAGTTAAAGATGCTAAAGAAGAGATATTAAAAAGACAAGAGTTATATCGTAAAGTTCAGAATTTAAAGAATGAAAGATTAGATTATATAAAAAATACTTTAAATTTAGATGAAAAATATTTTAAACTAGCTAAATTCTACCTTAAAAGAAGACCAGATTACCTTGATTTGAAGATAGATGAAAGCTCATTTTTAGTTCTGCCAAAAAATTATGGTGTAATAAATAAAATTAAAATGCCTTTAGATGTCAATAAGGAGCTCATGCATTTCTTTGCTTTATTGATCGCAGAGGGCAATCAAAAAAACGAGAGAATTTATTTATCAATGAAGAGCAAAGACTTGGTTGAGTACTTTATTATTTTATTAGAATCTTTATTTGATATAAAAACAAGATGCTACATTGATAAAAGAGATGGTCAGTATAGGGTGGCTTTGAGCTCTAAGCCCTTAGTGAAATTACTACATTCACTTGGTTATAAAATTAATTCGAATGCAGGAAATAAGGATATTCCGGATTTTGTTATGAATCAAGATCATGAAAACGTAAAAGAATTTTTAAAAATGTATTACGAATGTGATGGTGGTGTTAGCAGGGATTGTGTTAAAGTTACGAGTAAAAGCAAATTAATTGCAAATAAACTCAGTTATCTATTATTAAGGTTTGGCTTAGTGGCTAAAATAAGTTACGAATATTCTAAAAATAATGATGGATTTGGAGACTATTATTATAACTTAAGATCTTATGGAAATGATTTGAATCTTTTTAAAAAGAACATCGGATTTATTTCTAAAGAAAAAGATGGCAAACTAAAACAATGCTGCAACAATGTAGCATTAAATAAAAATGATACAATCCCATTTATTCATTCTAAAATTAGAGATTTAAGAAGAAATAACAACATAACTCATCAAGAATTTTATAAAAATACTGGAATGCATGCTCATAATCTAGAAAACCCCAACAACAGATTTGGGATAAGCAGGCATGTTTTGGGGTTAATATGCGAATCTTTAAATGGTTTTGAGGAGCTTAAAGAAATTGTTGTGGGAGACTTTTATTGCGATTACGTAAAATCAATTAATGTTATTTATCCTGAAAAAGATTACTACTTATATGACTTCAATGTAGAAGATACACACTCATTTATAGCTGGTTTTGGTGGCATAATCTCCCATAATACACAAAGTAGCGTATTAGAAGCAATGCAAGAAAGACAAGTTACAATTGGAAATTATTCTTATCCATTGCCTAAACCTTTTTTTGTCATGGCAACTCAAAATCCAATAGAAAGCTCAGGTGTTTATCAGTTACCAGAAGCTCAAATAGACCGTTTTTTATTTAAATTGCAAATAAATTATCCAAAATTTGAAGAAGAAAGTTTAATCTTGAAAAAAAATATAACCTTGAAAAGATTTGAAGAGTATGGATTAAAGAAAATAACAAATCCTGTAGAGATGATAAAAATGCAGGATTTCACAAAAAGAATTTATCTTAGCAAGGATATTGAAACTTATATTATAAGGTTAATTGATGCATCAAGATTCCCCTCAAAATATAAAATTAGCAACGGGCATTATATTGATTGGGGATGTTCTCCTCGTGGAAGTATCGGATTGTATATCGGGGCTAAGGCAGAAGCATTATTGCAAGGAAGTGATTATGTTACAGCAGGTAATGTCAAGAAAATAGCATTCGATGTTATGAGGCACAGAATATTATTGAATTATGAAGGGCAGGCAGAGAACATAAAAACAGATGAAATAATAAAAGAAATCTTGCAAAAGGTTCCTACTCCTTAAAATGGCAAGAAAAATAAAAAAATTTTTTAAAGTAGATATCACTCCAGCAATTAGAAGACTAGAAACTATATCAAAAAATTTAGTAGACACAAAAATTCTTGGAGGTTATCTAAGTGTTTTTAAGGGAAGGGGGTTAGAATTCGCAAATTATACAAGTTATACTCCAGAATATGACTCAAGATCAATTGACTGGAAGGCAACCACTAGAACAGGAGATTTATTAATGAGAGAGTATATTGAAGAAAGAGATATTGATATCTTTTTTGTTGTTGATTCTAGCACAGACATGTTATTTGGCAGTACAGATAAATTAAAAATAGAATATGTTATAGAGTTGATAGCTGGATTAAGCCACGCAGCATTGGAAATAGGAGACAAAGTAGGATTGGCTCTTGCTTCTAATAACGTTGTTAAAAAATTATATCCTGATAAAGGAAGAAAGCAGTTTTATGTTATATCAAAAATTTTACTCGATACAAACTCTTATGGCGGGAATTTTAATTTCAAGGAGGTCTCAAAATTTGTTCTTAATTATTTAAGAGAGTCCGCTGTGGTTATCATATTAAGTGATTTCGCTAATTTCAAGCAAGAGTATGATATTCCATTAAGATTAATCTCAAAAAAATTCGATACAATTGGAATAATGATTAAAGATCCCAGAGATAGGACATTACCAAAGGGTTCTCATCAAGTTATTATTTCAGACATATCTGGAAAAAATACAATGGTAATTGAGCCAGATTTGATAAGGGACACTTATGAAAGGGAGATGAAATCACAAGAAAGAAAAGTAAGAGATATGTTTCACAGAGCAGGCGCTGATTTCATAAGCATACAGACAGATAAACCTTATTCACAACCTATCATAACATTATTTAGGGCGAGAGCATTAAGATGGAAATAATATTTGAAAAACAGATTTATTTATGGTTTTTGCTTTCAATTCCAATAATCATAATAGTTCATTTTGCTGCTTTGAAAGCCAGTTCTAGCAAGGCAATAAGATTTGCCAATTTCCAAGCTATTCAGCGTATAACAGGAGGACAAAATTTATCAAAGAATTTTTTCTTATTAACTATAAGAATTATTATTATCTTATTGTTTGTTTTTGCACTCTCAGGGATAACATTATCTTACACTGGACAAGGAAGTGATTTTGATTTTGCGCTTGCAATAGATTCAAGTAACAGCATGTTAATACAAGATTTACAGCCAAATAGATTAGAGGTTGCAAAAGAAAGTGCAATAAACTTTATTGATAGCTTAAGAAGCAACAATGGGGTATCTATAATAAGCTTTGGAAGTACATCCTTAATTGAATCTTCTTTAAGTAATGATAGATTTGAAAGTAAAAGCGCGATTAGAAGAATAAGTATACAAGAAACAGGAGGAACTGCAGTTGGTGATGCTATATTATCTTCTGTAAATTCCTTGGTTATTAGTGATAAACCAAAAGTTGTTATTTTGCTTACAGATGGCAGAGGTAATAGCGGAGTTAATATAGAAGATGCTATTGATTATGCTAGAATAAGACAAACTACAATAAACACAATTGGAATTGGAACTGTTGAAGGGGCAGAATATACTTCTGGTGTTAACTTAACCTTAGATGAAACTACTCTAAAAGAAATTGCTTTAATGACTAATGGAAAATATTTTTTGGCAAACTCAAAGGAAGCTTTAGATCAAGCATATAAAGAAATAGCAGGAACTACAGAAACAACTGTTTACAATAATTTAGCTTTAACATTTACAATACTTGCTTTGTTTTTATTGTTATTGGAGTGGATGCTTCTTAATACAAAATATAGAACAATACCTTAAGAATATAAAACAAAATCTTTAAATAGTTTAAAATTATAATTATAATGTGGAAATGAAAGTAAAATATCAAAAAGGAATTTTTAAGCCTTTACAAAAAATCAGGGGGCTTAAAGAAGGTGAAGTTTTAAGTATAGTTATAGAAAAGCAAGGATGGAATAAACTTGCTATGAATAATCAGTCCTTTAACTTTTTAAAACATGAACCAAATATTTACAGCAAAGCAGATATAATAAAAGAATGAAAAAGGGGACTTAATTCTTGTAAAATATCCATTTACAGATTTGTCAAGTGAAAAACTTAGACCAGCTTTAGTAATTATTCCAGAGGATGAAGAAGGTGATTTGCTTTTAGCCTTCATAACAAGCATAGCGATAAAGAAAAATCCTTTTGATATTCCTATCTTAAAAAATGGAACGGGTTTGCATAAAGATTCTATTTTAAGATTAAAGAAGATTATGGCAATACACAAATCTCTAGTTGTTGGAAAAATTGGCAGTGTCCAAAAAGAACAATTAAAAATCATCGAAGAAAATTTGTCAAAAATGCTTGGATTAAAATAATTAATACTATAATTATTGTCGTATGTTAAATAACAACTCCCTAAAATCCTTCTAATTCGCCTAGTTTTTTGTAAATATGCTCTTTCTCTTTATTAAGTTGCTTAACCATCTTACTTGATTTACTGTAACTAATTAACTCTAGTTCAGGCATCGGAAGAACTTTCTTAATTTGTTTTATTTTAGTATATCTTGGCAACCCAGCTGTAACATAATGTACAGAATGTTCTTTTTCTTCATAAGGAATATCTTTTAGACCATAGCCTTCTTCAAATTTCTTCTCAAATCTTTTATAAGTTTCTTTACTAGGATCTAAGTAAGCAGGTAGTTTAAATTCTGGAACTTTAGTTAAAGACTCTTTTAATACTGGTTCAGCTTCTTGTTTTAAGGGTATGGGAAGTTTTAATTTAGGTTTTTTTACTATAGGTTTAGCTTCTTGCTTTGGGGGCATAGGAAGTTTTAATTTATGTTTCTTTAAACTAGATAATTCTTTAGCACGTATATTCTCTAATCTTTCTCGTTCTAATCTTAATCTTTCTCTCTCGGTTTTCTTTCTTTCTAATTCTTTTCTAAGTTCTTTTAATCTATCTAAATCTTTTTCTCCAAGATCAACTGATGGTGCTTTTGGCAATATTAATCTTTTGGTTTCTTTCATATCCTTTTTAATTGTTTTTCAAGTATTTCAATATCCCTATCAATCTTATTCTCTTTGCTTTTAATTGTTTCAATTTTATCATCAAACTTTGAAGCATGGGTGTGTTTACTTCCAAATAAATTAGATAAAAATCCCTTATGATGTTTGGAATTATGTTTATGAGCTTCTGGAGCTTTTTTAATCAATTCTTGAGAACGTGCTCTTTCAAAATTTTCTTTCTCTAACTTTAAAATATGTTCTTTTTCCTTCATTTCTTTAACTTTTTTCTTATCCTCTTCTAGTTTAATTAACCTTAATTTCTCTTCTTCTTTTCGTTTAACGTTTAATCTTTCTTTATTTTCCTTATTAAACTTATCAACAATCGCTCTGTGCAGTTTTGTTATTCTTGCATATGAGATGTCATCTTTTTTAACTGGCAGTTTATAGTACTTAAATAAAGCTTGTCCATAATAATACCTTGTTAATTTAACATCTTCTTTTAATGAGGATGTTGCCCTATCGATTAATTCTAAAATCTCATTTCTTCTTTTAATAAGTTCTTCATTACTTACTTTCTCAACTTTTTTCTCTATAATTTCTCTTGGTTTTATTATTTCTTTAGGTGGTATGGGAGCTTCGAGTATTGGCATGGATAATTTATGCTTTTTATCTTCCTTGACATTCGTTTCTAATTTCTTTTTCTCTAATTCAAGTTTCCTGCTAAATTCTTTTAATTTAATAGCAGCCAGCATTTCCTCATTTCTTAACATTTTTCTTAATGTTGTAATTGAAGTTAAGACATCAATACTTAAACTCTTACCAGAATGCTTTAATGAAATTATTTTCTTAGATATATCAAAGAAATGTTTGTCTTTAGGATACTTCTTTAATATTTCTCTGCTAAATTCGTGTAATTTATTAGTTATTTCTTTATCTTCTCTAATCTTTAATTTATGATATCTTAACAAAGCTTGTCCATAATATCTCTTAGCCTTTATTGGGTTTTTATTTATAAAATTCTTTCCTTCATTTATTATTCTTAATATTTTTCTCTTCTTTATTCTTCCAAAAAATCCTAAACGTGGTTTTTGCTTAATTAAATGTTTAACTGGTGCTAGGGGGATAGGAATTTTTGGCAAGATTAATGGGACTTGTTTTATTTCATATTCTTTTGGATGTTCTTTAGTATTATGTTTTGCTGTGAATAATTTCTTTATGCTGTTAATTAATCCATTATTCTTATGAACTTTTTCTTCAACTTTTGGAATTAATAAACTTCCAATTGTTCTATTAATGTAATCAATATCGTTTTTAGTTATCTCCACCCCGCTATATTTTAATGTTGTAATCCTATTTGCTAACTCAAGTTCAGATTTAGAAGCTCTTTTTACTATGTTTGGAATTTCTTCAAAGATAAACTCCTGTTTAATATCATATTTAGATTTCAAATAATCTTTAATTAATTGAATTATTTCTGTAAAATAATCCTTTACTGTTATCTTGCTTATTTTTAATTTTAAAGCATTATATCTTGATACAAAATCCACTCCTTCTCTTTTCATAATCTCTTCTTTACTTTGCTTATGCTTTGGAAAGTTAATATGAATTCTAGCAGGATTAAGTTTAGAGAGATTATCCTTAAGAAGCATTATCAAGAATATTAAAACCATAATGGCCATGAAAAATACAGGGGCAACTAAGATTAAGGAATAATTCTGCCCAAAAATATTGATTTCTTGAGCACTCACAATTGGTAAGATGATTAAAACCAATAAAACTACTAAAACCCCTTTTTTCATAATTAATAACACAAATTTGATAATATAAAAATGTTTTGTTGTACTACAAAAAACTCACCCAACATTTAATAAACTTTCTTACGCTTATCTTAATATGAAATTTGCCCATATGTCCGATTGTCATGTAGGTGGTTGGAGAGAAGAAAAGCTAAAAGAATTAAGTATTCTTTCTTTTGAAAAGGCAATTGACGAGTGTATAAAAGAGAATGTTGCCTTTGTTTTAATTTCTGGTGATATGTTTAATACA
>Ga0209541_10002682_pt1 | contig 33386 bp, 29 predicted proteins | sample RifCSPlowO2_01_FD_184027 | JGI IMG/M metagenome (GOLD analysis project Ga0209541, IMG submission 184027) | Groundwater microbial communities from Rifle, Colorado - Rifle CSP2_plank lowO2_0.1 (SPAdes) (version 2) | ecosystem: Environmental > Aquatic > Deep subsurface > Groundwater | place...
CGGCCCGCCGTTCGCGTCACAAACACGGAGATTCGTATGATCAAAGGAACCGAGAGTCTTCGCATTTTGGCCCGCCAAAATGTGCTGACCAACACGGATTGGTTCACCCTGCTTGAAGAACGCAGACTGCTTCTCGCGCCGCACCTGCGAGATATGTCCCTGAAGGCACTCTGCGACCTCAAAATCGTCGGCGTGACGGGGGGGCGTAGAAGACGGCCTCTGCGGATGGGAGGAGTAGCGCAAAAGTTCACCAAAGATATCCCCTATCGCCCATACAGGGAAGAATGCACCCTAGACATTGTCATGGAGGGAGATTCCGTTTTTGATTTTGACACCCGTGGGATTTTCCCTGACGACGATGTTTACTATCACGGCCATTTCAAGGGTGATTTCATCCGAGAACAAGGAAAAGTTGAAGCTGTTGGTGAGGTGCTCAAATTTTGGGGTCTTACCCGCAACAACACGTGGATTACGGTAGAGACGACACTCCGCTTCATCTCCCAACCGCGCGACCTGATTCACTACGCAAACTTTGAAATGATAACGTGGGTGGAGAGACTGGTCGTCCATGAATCAACGTCAGCAGAAATATGCCAGTTCTGCGAAGTGACTCCGCGGTGGCTCTGGCAACGGCTCGGTGATACCGTGCACGCGTGGGTCACCCACCGCAACCTTCTGCTCTCAAACGCAGAAACCCTTGACGAGACCGTCCGCCAAGAAGAAATGCTCGTGAACATCATTGCCAAGCAGTAAGTAGCGCCCTCGGCACACCATGCCGAGGGCGTTTTTTGTTGGAGCGTTCAAGGCTTGTATTAAAAAGTGGGCGTAGCACTTCGTGCTGCGCCCGTTGGTTCTTTGTGCGAAAACGTTGGGTTCACCGAGGCAACACTACCGTCGTTGCTCCGACGGTGTATTCTGTCTCTTTGTCGCAGAGGCGGAGTACTGTCTCAAGTTCTGCCACCATCAGTTTTTTGTTGCACCATGGCCACCACCGCGGACTGAAACAGCTCGAGTCCGTGAGCAGGCTGACAATCACACGAAACTGCCTGCAGACAAAAGAGACGCGGTCTTTGAAATGCTCCGTGGCACGTGTGTATTTCTGACTCGCATCCTCGTTCTCTCCCTTCAGTCGCGCAAGCTCCGCTTCAAGCTCTTTGCGTGACTTCCCGCTCTGTTCGCCCTCGTAACTCTCTTCGGGGCGGATGGAGCCGACGCGAATCTGGTGGAAGAGTTCGCGGATGTTTTTGAGATCCTTTCCCGCGATGTGAACCATGAGCATGCGGGGCAGATCTTTCGAAGCAACGCCAAAGGTAATCTCTGCGCGTGCATCCTTGTGCAGATAGATACCCGTCTCACGAGAAGGCGAGTAGGGAATGCCCTCCTTGAACGAAATCTCGTCCACGACCTGATCGAGCACTTCCGGGATTTCATTGATGTCGTTGGGAAGGTAGACCCTCCAACGGCCGTCTCTGTGGGAGGGTCTGAGGTTCCCGCCCACTTCTGCCAGCTCGTCTTCGCCCCCTACCGCCGGATATTTGGTGGTAAACCGTCTGTTTTTTGCGACTTCGTCTGTCAAGTAAACGTACATTTTCTGTCTCCCTCTTTGTACCGCCCGGATTCCGTGTGGTCTTTTTGACACACTACGTTCCGCAGTCGGTTGTTGGAGTACAGTAGCACTGGCCTATTCCAGCGCAACTATGGCGATTATATCACTATTCTGTATATATGTCAAGCATACCCATGTACGGGCCTAGGTGCCGTAACTAACCGCAAGCCCGCCGCGTTTGACGCGGGCCCGTCCTTGCGGTTAGTTGTCCACAGATAAAAAGCTCGAGAGGATACTCGGCGCTACCTATTTCTTTTTAAAATCCGCCCGCAGAGAAAGTGCCCCGAGTGCGAGAAAAAGCGCGGCAGAAAGCCAGCTCCCCTTCTCAAGTGCCTCCACAAGCGCAAGGCCAAAGAAGAGTACGAACACCGTGAAGTTTGTGAACGGTATGTCTTTCATAATTTCTATAAACGGAGGAGGTGGGATTCAGTTTTCTTTGCAGGGAAAACTCCGGGGTTTCTCTCGCGGCAGAGCCGCAGGGAGAAACCCTTCGAACCCCACGCGCGAGTGAAGCAGTTCACTCGCTCTCCTCTGTTTTTCACAGAGTTCAAAACGGAGGAGGTGGGATTCGAACCCACGGTCCGGTGTTACCCAGACAACGCATTAGCAGTGCGCTCCTTTCGGCCACTCAGGCACTCCTCCAATAGGTTTTGATGGTTGACTCCCGCATGACGCGGAATTATGACTTCGCGGTTTTCACCACTTCCGCCCAAGGCGGACCAGCCTCGGGCTGGCAGGCACTCCTCCAATCCACTAATACAAGCACATTTCTCCCTGTTTTTCCATAACCACAAGAACTAACCGCAAGGACGGTCCTTGCGGTTAGTTATCAACAAGAACTGTGTATAACTTTGTGGATAAACAGGGGCAAGGACCGTCCTTAAGAAGTCCTTAAGAAAAGCCCGCGGTCCTTTTTAGGACTGCGGGCTTGGGTTTGAGAAACGACTACCAGATTTCGGCACGTTCTTCCGGGGGGCGGTACATGGCGCATCCTTCCCTACACCCAAACGCCTCGTGGAACGGAGGGAAATTGGAGAGCGGCATATTGACGCGCAGGGGCCCAGGCGAATGCGGGTCTATGGTAATGTACTGCCGCGCAAGCTCCTCACGGATGTTGCCCCTCCATACAAGAGCGTACCCGAGAAAAAACCTCTGCTCTGGCGTAAACCCATCAATGTTTTCTTGCCTGCCCTTTCGTGTCATCGCACGCGCGAGTGCTTCAAAAGCAATGGAAATACCTCCGAGGTCGGCGATGTTTTCACCGAGCGTGAGCTCACCGTTTACCGGTATATCAAAAAACGTGCACTCGCTAAACTGCTTCACGAGGACCGTTGCTTTTTCTGCAAAGCACTTTTTGTCTTCTTCGGTCCACCATTCAGAGAGGTTTCCCTCTTCGTCAAACTTACATCCTTGGTCGTCAAATCCATGGGTAAGCTCGTGCCCGATGACGGAGCCGATTGCACCGTAGTTCACCGCATCATCCGCCCGGGGATCAAAAAAAGGCGGTTGGAGAATGGCGGCGGGAAAAGTAATCTGATTCCACTGGTGGTTGTACATGGCGTTTACCGTCTGCGGCAACATATGCCACTCTGTCTTATCCACTTCTTTGTCTATTTTTCGAAGCTCCCGCTCAAATGCCACGGTGCACCCGCGCATATAATTCTCCGCGTATGAATCGCGGATACTCACACGGAAACGGCTGTAGTCCCGCCACTTTTCGGGATAGCCGAGTTTTCTTGTAAATGTGGCGAGCTTTGCAAGCGCGCGCGCTTTTGTCTTTTCGCCCATCCAAGAAAGTTTCTCAAGGCGTGCTTTGAACACTTCCTGCAGGTCACCGACGAGCTCGTGCACACGGGCTTTCGCTTCCGAGGGAAAATGCTTCTCCACGTAGAGTTCCCCCAGTGCCTCACCGAGAACGCTCCCCACGATACCAAGAACCCGTTCCCAGCGCGGCCGCTCTTCCAGGGACCCTGTGAGCACCTTGCCGTGGAACTCAAATTGAAGGCTGGAAAATACCTTTGGGAGGGTCTTCGCACATGTGTCAATGAAGTGCCAACGGAGATATGTCTTGAGCGCAAAGAGAGCGCGTGCGTCCTTTTCCGCCTCCTCTACGAGGCGGTTGCACTCTCGTACGAACTCCGGTTGCCGGACGATGATGTAGTCCGGCTCTTCGGAAATACCAAGGTTCTCAAAATAGGAGGACCACGGAATCGCCGGCGCAAGCAGAGCAAGCTCCGAAACCGTCATCGGGTGATACTGCTTCTCTTCTTCGCGCCGCTCCGTAGCGGAGAGGGACACCTGTGCGAGCCGCGTTTCAATGGCGAGAATCGCTTTTGCCCGTGTAGCCGCTTCCTCCGGCGTATCGCCGAGCAGGCAATGCATACGCTCCATATAGGAAAGGAACTCTGCGCGAATCTTCACAAACTTCTCGTCGCTTGAGAGATAGTAGTCGCGGTCGGGAAGCGTGAGCCCCGCCTGCTCAAAGTAGAGACGGCAGATATCGCTCTGTTTGGTATCCGGTACGACCATTGGCCCGAAAAACGGCGTGGCACCAATGCGATGCAGTTTTGCGGTAGCCACGAAAACCCCATGAGGAAGGGTTATATCGTATACACTGCCAAGCGTGTACTGCACTGGCGCGAGACCATCGCGCTCTATCCGTGCTTCGTCCATTCCCACAAGAAAAAGGTCGCGGAGTTTTTGCCTGTTTCCCCCTTCGGCGAGCGTTGCGTCCTGCGAAAGTGCGAGGAGAAGTTCCTGGAGTTGTTTTTTTGTTTCCTCCCGCAACACCATGAACACACCCCAGCGTCCTTCTTTTGCGGGGATAGGATTCTTGTCGCACCATCTTTGGTTTACGTGTGCGTAAAAATCTTCCGCAGGTGAAACGGACGGGTCAAGGAAGCGGACAAGGTCGTTCTGATTTGGTTGGCTCTCTAGTTCCATATGCGCTCCACAGAGTGAGAAAATTATTGTGAAAGACCGACGATTCTCCCGAAGACAGTATCACATATATGCCGCTCGTCAAAACACCACTCTCCTCAAGGACGGTCCTTGCGGTTAGTTATCCACAGAAATTGTGCATAACTTTGTGGATAAACAGGGGCAAGGACCGTCCTTGCAGAGTTTAAGCGGCAAGCCATCCACCGTCAACGTAGAGGGTTGTACCGATGATATAGTGAGTATAACACGAGAGATGCCGCATTGACTGGCGCTCTTTTATTGCTATGCTCTCCGAAGAATCTTCGTTCCCAACAACAGGAGAAACAGACATGGGGATAGATACTGCTTCCTCGCGCGCGCTTCGTTTTCTGCGCAAACGCGACTTGCTTCGGGCAGAAAATCCCGCGCACGAACACATACGCACACTGCTCATGATAAGTGGCGGGGGGATGCGCGGTGTCTACGGCGCCGGTGTCTGCATCGCCCTTCATCATCTGGAACTTTCCGACTGCTTTGATACCGTCATCGGAGTATCCACCGGCGCCGCGATTGGCGGCTACTTTCTCACGGGGAAAGCATACGCCGCATGTGGCACCACCATCTATTACGAAGAGTGCCTCGGCGGCTTTATCAAGCGTACGATTCCGATTCCTACGGTGGATATTGATTTTCTTGAGTCGGTATTCAGAAACGGCGCAAAGAAACTGGACCTCACGGCACTTGCCGAGAGCCGTTCAAAATTTCTTGTCGGCGTCACGCACTACGACACCGGGAGTGGAGAGCTCGTTGACGCAAAGTGCGCGCAGCCAGACCCCATTGCCGCAATCAAGGCATCGCTTGCACTCACGTTTGCCTACCGAAACGCGGTATACGTGAACGAAACGCCATACACTGACGGAGGCATGTCGGAGCCACTCCCACTTGAAGAGGCGGTACGGCAGTGTACTCCTACCGACATTCTCGTGGTCTCAAACTATTCGGAAGAAGAGTCGCGCGCGATGGGAGAGTCGTGGAAAGAAAAAGTACTTGATATGGTTCTTTCGCGGCGCATGCCTTCGCAACTCAAAACACCTTTCGCCACGAGGGATACGCGGTGGAAAGAGAGCCTCGCCTACGCAGAAAACCCACCGTGCATGACCAAGATTTTCTACGGTCCGAGAGGCGTGCACATTCTCACGCGCAACCTTTTGCTGCTCCGCACGGCAACGCTTCAAGGAATAACCGATGCGCTTGCATTCTTTGGGGACGAAACGCCACCCGTGACGCTCATGCCATGAGCTACCCCACAAGGTAGCTCATTTTTTTTAAACCTTAGACTTACTGCTTAAAAATCTTCTACTGCAATTTCCTGAATTTTGACTGCGACTGGTCAAAAATTGCTCAAAATACCACTGGTATTATTCAAAATTTTTGCCTTCGTCTCGCTCAAAATTCAGGAATTTCGTTACGAAAATTTTTAAGCAGTAGGTCTCTTTCTTAAAATTTTGTCTATTCGTAGAGCAAGGGCGCGCATGTCTTTTTCTTTTGCGCCACGGGTGGTTTCAGCGGGCGTGCCGAGACGAATCCCCGAAGGATCAGCGGGCGGGCGCGTATCAAAAGGAATCGCATTTTTATTCACGATAATCCCCTCATTCTCAAGCCGTTCACCTGCTTCTTTGCCCCCGATACCACGGCCGTCCATCCATGTATCAACGAGCACAAGGTGCGTGTCCGTCCCGCCAGAAATAACACGCCACCCGTGTAGAGAAAGTTCTTCTGCGAGCGCCTGCGCGTTCTTCACCACCTGCTGTGCGTATTTTTTAAACGCCGGCTCCGCCGCCTCCTTGAGGGCGACAGCGACCGCCGCAATCTGGTTTACGTGTGGCCCGCCCTGAAGCCCGGGGAACACAGCCTTATCAATCGCCTCGGCGATTGTGAATTTGGAATTTGGAATTTGGAATTTTGGATTTGTTTCTGATTTCGGATTTCTGATTTCGGATTTTCTCGCAAAGATGATGGCGCTTCGCGGGCCGCGGAGCGACTTGTGCGTCGTCGTCGTCACCACATCGGCATACGGAAAGGGAGACGGGTGCGCACCACTAGCGACAAGCCCCGCGATGTGAGACATATCTACCAAAAGATACGCGCCCCTTCGGCCAAGCTCAGGGCAAGCCGCCGCGTCTGCAATTTTTCTAAACTTTTTAAAATCAATCGCACGCGGGTACGCCGTGAACCCCGCGACCACAAGCGCGGGTTTTTCTTTCTTTGCGAGTTTCAAAAGCGCGTCATAATCAATCGTCTCCGTCTCGCGCGAGACACCGTATGGCACCTGTTTCCAAAAAATCCCCGATGCAGACACTGTGTGTCCGTGCGTCAGATGCCCGCCATGTGCGAGCTCCATCCCCATTATTTTTCCTTGCTCCGCCGAAGCGTTTTGCGAAGGCGAGCCACCAGGTGGCACGAGCGCGAGATACACCGCAAGATTCGCGGGAGAGCCGGAAAGCGGCTGGACATTTACCGACCACTCGCTTTCCTTCAATCCGAAAAGCGCACGTGCCCGCGCCTGACAGGTGCGTTCAATCTCATCGGAGACCTCATTCCCCCCATAGTAGCGTTTTCCCGGATAACCCTCGGCGTATTTATTGACACACACCGAACCGAGCGCTTCGCGCACATCGTCCGAAACAACATTTTCCGATGCAATCAAATTGACCACTCGCTTTTGGCGGGCTTCTTCTTTCTTCAAGAGGTTTTCTATCTCTTTATCGCGCATAAAAGTCCTTTATTCATAGCACTTTGGCTGATTCTTGACAAATGATTGCAGGGGTGTATAATTGCGGTGAGGTCGGCGACTCGGACTCCTCAACGAGCATCTCACTCAATTTTCGTGTACGCGCCGATGCGCGCGGATTCACGTCATACTAGAGATGCCGTCTAGTCCCGGGGCAACGAGCCCCCACACGCATGCGTGTGGGGGTCTATCTTTTTTCTTTTTTGCCCCTTCTCTCTTTTTTCAAATCTTAAATCCTAAATTTAAAATCTAAAATTCTCTCACACTCCCACAATTTCATTCGCGACGTCCTCCCGGTGCGCCGCGCGCGCATAGCGGCGCATGCCCATGAGGATGCCGAGACCCGCGAACTCGGTCACGAGATGCGAGCCGCCATAGCTCATGAAAGGCAGTGGAATACCCGTGACCGGAAGAATCCCCACATTCATGCCGATGTTTATTGCCACATGGCTCATAAGAAATATCGCAAATCCCGCCGCGAAGAGTGTCTCAAAATTAGAAGCCCCGTGCATAGCGATACGGATAATTCGCCACATGATGAGCGCGAAAAGAAAAAAGAGAATCCCCGCGCCGACAAATCCCCACTCCTCCGCAAACGCGGCAAAGATGAAGTCGGTCTCGTATTCGGGAAGAAACTTGAGCCGCGACTGCGTGCCAAAACCAACACCTTTTCCGAAAAGCCCCCCGGAACCTACGGCTATCACCGACTGCCGCGCATTATACCCTGCGCCCTCTAGATCAGTGAGCGGATTTACGAACGTGAGAATACGATCTTTTTGATACGGAGCAAATACAAACGACCACAAGAGCATAAACGAGAGCGCTCCTATGAAGGCGACGAGAGCGAGATGTTTTTTTGAAACGCCTGACACCATAATCATGCCGAGCCAGATGAAAAAAATGATGACCGCGGAACCGAAATCCGGCTGGAGAAAGACGAGCACAAACGGGACAAACACATAAAACCCCGACACGAGAATGTGTCGGATGTGTGCAATTTCTATATGTCTTCGGGAAAAATACTTGGCGAGAATAAATATGACAAGAAGCTTGACGGGGTCGGACGGCTGGAATGAGAAAGAACCGAGCCGAAACCAGCTCTGTGCGCCCTTTGCCACATAGCCCGCGATGAAAAGGAGGAGGAGGAATCCTATCGCAAAGAAAAAAAGTGCCATCAAAACGTCTGTTCGCTTCAAGAACCGCCAATCTACCGTGCTGAAGAGAAAAAAAATACCCACCGAAACAGCAATCCAAATGAGCTGTCGCGAAAAAAAATAATTGCTCGTGTCAATAAAAGAATCCATCGTAAAGAGGCCCGCGCCGAGGAGCGGAACCGTAGAAAGAAACAGCACCCAGTCAACGGGGCTTTTTTGGAAAAAATCTGCAATCGTTCGCATGAGGCAAGTATACCGCGTGCGAGAAAGAGATGAAGTACCTCTATCGGGCAACGCTCCAATGTGGAAATACCTCAATACGCGCAGGTATCTCTCTCAAAGTGAGAGAAAGGAGGAGTGTGACTGTCTTGGATTCTCCGGCACCAAGACGAGATATCGTCGTTTTAGATGCGTCTATCACGTTGTCGTCCACGCCGGAGAGCACCGCGACGACCTCTATGTCCCGCACGTCCCGAAGAGAACGGTTCGTTATCGTCGCAAACACCTTTGGCGCACTGCCAGCAGGTGCAGACTCAAAACGAGCCCCGTCCGTAACGAGCTCATCTCGCGCGGGCATGTCGCTCTCTGTAGATTTCAGAACACGTTCCCAGCGAAGATTTTCTATCTCAAGAAGCGCGCGTTGCGGTGCGTGGGTGCCACTCCCTGCCGGTATGCCATTCTCATACAACACAAAGCGGTCGCCAGGGGCGAGAAAGGTACTTCCCTTCCGTGTGCCCGAGAGCACGTTTTTCGCATCATAGAGCGTAAATGTGTAGGAAACATTTTTTACTTCTGCATCAAAATTAGGGTTCTCAAGAAAGGCGGCGGCATCGTAAACGCTCTCACCCCCCGATACACGGGCAGGAAAGACGCGCACCCAGTGCGTGATAACTTCGCTCACCTCAAAAGGGCAGAGGCGCGCACATGACCCCCCGCAATCTACACCGAGTTCGCTGTTATTTTGCATCCCGTCAAAGCATGAGCCGGGGCGGTTCAAAAAGAAATAGGCACCGATACCCGCCCCAACAAGCGCGAGGATGATAAGAAACAAAAAATATTTAAACTGTTGTCGGGAGCGCCAGGAAATCATAGAAGGATGTTGTATATTGTATGTCGTGTGCCGAGTGCCTGCAACGCACACGGTTTCAGAATTTTTTCTAAAAAAGCTCACTTGCGTTGACAAGTGAGCTTGTAGCCTGCCCGTGGCACAGTTGTTCAGATTTGGACGACTGATCCACATTCTGTGCAGTGTCCATGCGCAACTGTTGTGGTGCAGTTTTTGCCATCGCAGGTGTGGAGGTGCATAGCTGGGAAACCGCATGCATAACATCCATCAAAATTGCCGGTGAGCCACCCGCTCGGGACTGAACAACGCACCTCTCCTGCTCCACGAACGAGCGATGCCGCCTTCGCTATTGGGGTCGTCATGTATTCTTTCCTCTCTGTTTTCTATACAAACTAGTTTTCTGTTTCCGAGCGTATCTTTGTTCTGATCTTTTGTCAAGGACACGGTACTGTGGGAAATTAAAAAACCCTCTTTGAGGCGTTAGGTTAACTAACGTGTTCTCAAAGAGGATTGTTTCTGTCCTGTGTTGGCTCACCTCGGGCATTATCTAGAGTGTCCCAGGGACCAACTGCACCGTCACCTGTATCGCACGCTTACTTAGAAGGCATTTCACGCCGATACACCCGACAGCCAGAATGCGAAGCGCCACTTCGCGACAGAAGATGGGGAACCAGCGCAACCTGCGGGTAAACACGCCTGCCGATATTGGGGGAGGGGGAGGGTTATCGGCAAGCGAGGAGGCTACAGTTGCGCTGGTGGTCTTTTGTTTTTTAAAAGTACAGAGTCGGCGGGAATGCCGCGAGGGCAAGAAAAGGAGCAACCCGAAACTTGCCTTGACATTGCGGAGCGTCGGGCACCGCAAGTATGCGCGGCATTTCCCCACCGATGGGTTCTTTTTCTCACATCAAGGAAAGAAGAGAGAAGCGGTAGTGGAATGATTCGGGTGTTGAGACCACATAGCGCGAACCATCCCTCGGGTCCACAAGGGTCGCACCCGATCGGATCACCACCACCGCTTCTCCTGAACAAGGATCCGAAGGAATCAGTGGCGATGTCGTGCGATGACAGCGCAGAAACCGCGCAGTTGCTCACGAAGCTTCAACAATGCCTCTTGCCGCAGCAAGGCACGAAAGCACGGAGTTCGCGCAGGAGCTGGAGCGTGGCTATTAGCTATTAACGCTAACGCAACGCTCTGTTTCCGCAATGTCTTCAGCGAACCGACACCGCCACCGACCCCGTCCGGAAACGATTTGTGGGTTTGTAGATACGAGAGAGCGCCGAAGGCAAACCGGAAAGCTCCGGGGTGCCAGAGGCTTCTCTCTCTGTTCTCTCTGTCCCCACCTCGTTCCCGAACATTACCAAGAACTCAAAAGAACTGCTGAACAAAAAATGGACAGGCGGAGACCGGGATTTTTTAGCTTAGCGGTGGAATGTCCCGGGAAAACCCCCATTTCACAGTAGCCCCGATTTTATTTTAGCCCCAGATTCGGAACTGGGATGCAAAGACCTCCTGCTCCTGTCCAAGGTCCATTATAGCAAATCAAAAAAATCTGTCAAGTGCCCGAGAAAAGGCCCTTTTTCAGGCCTTCGGGAAGAGATTTCCTTAGGTACTTTGTTTCGGCGGCTACCTACTTTCCCCATAACGAGTATCATCGGTAGTACAGCGTTTTACGGCTCTGTTCGGAATGAGAAGAGGTAGTTCCACTGCCTCAAGCCACCGAAACAAAATATCCAAGATTTTGCGCGTAGTGATTTCCAGATTCCCTAATAGAATATCAATCGACTCATTAGTACTCCTCGGCTTAACCCCTCGCGGGGCTTACACCTAGAGCCTATCAACCTCGTCATCTCCGAGGTGTCTCAAACGATTCCTAATCTTGGGGTCGGCTTCCTTCTTAGATGCTTTCAGAAGTTATCCGTTCCCGACATAGCTACTCTGCAGTGCCCTTGGCAGGACAGCAGATAGACCAGAGGTCAGTCCTTTTCGGTCCTCTCGTCACGATATTCCTCTATTTCTAGAGGCGCAGACTATATCTTCATCCCCTTTTACATACCGCGTATGTGAGGGATGTCGGCGTGTTAGCAAGGATACTCATCCTTACTCCGGCGCGTAAAGCGCCAAGTCGTTACGGGGTCAAACCCAAAGCTACGTATAATTCTTTTTCCGTTCGCTTCTTTTTGGTAACATAATTTTCTTTTTGTATTACCAGGATACATTTCACAACTCGCTTCAATGTCTCGTCTGTCAAGAAATGAATGTCCTTTGCCGATAAAAGCGAACATGCTTCAAGCAAAGCATCGGCTTGCTTTTTCTTGAATCTGATACACGGCGCCAAACTTTTTAGAATTCGCGCCACTTGCTTATATCCATTTATTCTTAATTCACTCATTCCGTCATTTCTTCTTGATATGTATCCGATACCAAGTGTCTTATGAATCCAGAATAAAGGTTCTTCGTGGCGAGTATCTTGATAAAAACAGATAGTCGCCATAAAGCGCAGTTTTCTCCTTCCCGTCTTTCGTTTCTTAATTTGCAACATTACGCTTCCGTCTCCATCTAGAAATCCTGCAATATATGCAAGGTTAACTTTGGATCGACTTCCCACGGTATTGTCTTAAAGAGTATCTGGTCCTCAAGCAAATTATATCATGTCCGGCGGGACCGTTGCCTGACATTTTCCACAACCGAGATACTCTATGAAGATTCCACCGTTATAAGCCGAATTGTCAATCCGCCTTACGGCGGAAAGTAGCAAACATTTACTAGAAAAGGCTCCCCTCAAGAATCAACGCCCACAGCAGATAGGAGACCAACCTGTCTCACGACGGTTTTAACCCAGCTCGCGTAACATTTTAATTGGCGAACAGCCAAACCCTTGGCACCTTCTTCAGCACCAGGATATGTTGAGCCGACATCGCATAATTTTCTACTGTTACCAGTAGGATCGGACTATATCTTCACCCTGAAAAAATCTTGAATCAGGGGTTGGCGTATTAGCCCGGATTACACATCCGGACTCCAGCGCATGATGCGCTAAGTCTCTACAGGGTCATAACCCAAGTTTATATTGGAGAGATGGAATGACAATATTTCTCACAAGCTTTTTCAATCGAGGAACGCTGGGCATAAGAAACCGAATGCGCCAGTATTTCTTATCTCGATTGAGTCCTGCATGCAATCCCTTTGTTTTCAGGAGAGTCAACAGTTTTTCCTGATCAGGGAATGAGAATTGTTGTGTATTCAGGTAATAACTTGAATGACCGCATTTACTACCGTCATCCATGTACCATACTGCGAGAATAAGCGGATTTAATATAATTTCAGGAATTAGTTTCTTGCCATCACGATAAAATGTCTTGAACAATTTCGTGATTCCAGGATGTTGTCGAGTGTTAAATCGATATCCGATTCTTTTTCCATTATTCTTGTATTGTTTTGGCAACCCTGAAACGATGTTCCCTAACATCTTATATTTCCAATCCACATATTCTTTTTGTGCCACGCAATGATTCACTTCCATAAATGCATCTTTTCTTCCGGGCACTATTCGCACGTATCCGTCTCCCAATAGAGATCCTATAAGTACAGATTTTTGTACTTGAGTTAGACTTCCCACGGTATTGTCCATTGAGTTATTATACCACTATCTATGGCATCAGGTTTTCAATGGAGTCCACCGTTATAAGCCAAATTTTTTTGTAGAGCATTACTGCTCTAGACACCCCAATGTCTTAAGGTGTCGAACTCCGCCGTCGATATGAACTCTTGGGCGGAACTAACCTGTTATCCCCGGAGTAGCTTTTATCCGTTAATCTTCGGACGCATCTAAAGCGATCCGTCGGTTCACTATGCTCTGCTTTCGCACCTGCTCGAGATGTCCCTCTTGCAGTCAAGCTGGCTTGTGCCATTACACTATCGGCACGGTTTCCATTCGCGCCTAGCCAACCTTAATAGACTCCTCCGTTACTCTTTAGGAGGATAGCGCCCCACTAAAACTACCCACCAGACACTGTCCCTCTTGGTTTTTGCCAAGGGGTTAGAACATACATCCGTACAGAAGGGTATTTCACTGGCGACTCCATTCCGCCCGAAAGCGGAACTTCAAAGTCTCCCCTCTATGCTACGCAGTACACACATATGCTCAATGCCAAGTTGCAGTAAAGCTTCCGGGGTCTTTTCGTCTAGCTGTGGGTAACCGGCATCTTCACCGGTACTGTATTTTCACCGAGCTATTCCCCGAGACAGTCCCCCAGTCGTTATACCATTCGTGCGCGTCGGAATTTACCCGACAAGGAATTTCGCTACCTTAGGACAGTTCATCACGTTATCACCCCGCCTGTTTACGCGGGGGTCCTCATAGTCGCCCATGAGATCGGACTATATCATGCTCAATCTTCTATTCGGGACGCTTTTCCCTGGATTGAGCTTCGGCGTGTAGTCTCTGAGGATTCTTGTAAACTCCCCAAAGGAGTTCGCAAGCCTTTCCTGCTGATTGTCTGCATCGCTTCGCGATTTTTACTGCCTCACGGGCGAGTACGCGAATATGCGCAGGGTTTCCAGCATATAGCCAAATTTTATAACTACAATTGTCTTATAGTTACCGCCGACATTCACCAGGGCTTATATCAACCAGCACCGAGCACCATTCCCCCGAATGTTTGATTCGGGAAGATGGTGCCCGGCACCATCGATATTTGACCTTCTGGCATTGGTCAGGCATCACCCTCTATACATCCTCTTACGAGTTCGCAGAGAGCTGTGTTTTTAATAAACAGTCGCCAGGGGTACTTTCGCTGCGGCCCCGCCTCCGGCGGGACCCACGAAACGACACGAATATAAAAGCTCGCTTCGCTCGCCACACGAATTTCCACTAATCCGCCGTTGTTGATTCGTGTGTATTCGTGTAGCGCGAAGCGCATATATTTGTGTATATTCGCGGGCCCCGTCGGAGACGGGGCAGGCCTTATCCCGAAGTTACGGCCGCTTTTTTGCCGAGTTCCTTGGGGAAAAATCACTCGTTCGCCTTGGTCTTCTCGACCTGCCCACCTGTGTCGGTTTACGGTACGGTCTGTATATGTTTAACCTTAGAAGATTTTCTTGAAAGGCTCTTCGTGAGAATCCTCTCCGCCCGTGGGCGAAAATTTTCTCGTATGCGCGAAGTCCGGCGTTAAAACCAGCGTCCCGGATTTTCCTAAGACGCACCTCTTTACATACGCGACGCGAATCCAATAACGCGCTCTCACTTGTGTCCTCCGTCACTCCATCGAAACATACACAGGTTACGGAATATTAACCGTATATCCATCGCGTGCGGCTTTCGCCATCCGCTTAGGACCGACTAACCCTTGGATGACAACCATTGCCAAGGAAACCTTAGGCTTTCGGCGTGCGGGGCTCTCACCCGCATTGCGGTTACTTGTGCCAACATTCTCACTTCCGTACGCTCCAGCATCGCTCGCACGACGCCTTCACAGCAGAACGGAACGCTCTCCTACCACGCCAATGCAAAGCATTGGCCCACTAATTTCCACGAATAGAGCTCGCTTCGCTCGCCACACGAATTTCCACTAATCCGCCGTATGCCGATTCGTGTTGATTCGTGTAGCGCGAAGCGCTTCTATTCGTGTTGATTCGTGGGTCAGTGCTTCGCACTGACATCCTCACCTTCGGTACTACACTTAAGCCCCGATTATCTTTGGCGCATATTCTCTTAATGAGTGAGCTGTTACGCTTTCTTTAAATGATGGCTGCTTCTAAGCCAACATCCTCATTGTCTCTGAAAATACACCTCCTTCCTTGCACTGAGTGTAGATTTAGGGACCTTAGATTGAGATTAGGGCTGTTTCCCTTTTGACTAATGGAGCTTCGCCCCCATAGTCTAACTGCCAAACTTTAACTTCTGGTATTCGGAGTTTGATAGGAGTGACGAGATTTCTCCCTGTTCACACCTTCCAGTGCTCTACCCCCAAAAGGAACATTTGACGCTAGCCCAAAAGCTATTTCGGAGAGAACCAGCTATTACCAGGTTCGATTAGCTTTTCACTCCTTACCACAGGTCATCCGAGAGTGTTGCACGGCTCATCGGTTCGGGCCTCCTCCCGCTTTTCAGCGGGATTCACCCTGCCCATGGCAAGCTCACCTGGCTTCGGGTCTCAAGCTCTCTCCACGCCAATGCAAAGCATTGGCCCACTAATTTCCACGAATAGAGCTCGCTTCGCTCGCCGCACGAATTTCCACGAATCCGCCGTATGCCGATTCGTGTTGATTCGTGTAGCGCGAAAAGCTTCTATTCGTGTTGATTCGTGGGTCAGTGCTTTGCACTGACAACGCGCTATTAACGCTCGCTTTCACTATGCCTCAGGAGTTACCCCCTTAGACAAGGAAAGAACTTGAACTCGTTGGCTCATTCTTCAATAGGCACACCGTCACTGCCAATGCAAAGCATTGGCCCACTAATTTCCACGAATAGAGCTCGCTTCGCTCGCCGCACGAATTTCCACTAATCCGCCGTATGCCGATTCGTGTTGATTCGTGTAGCGCGAAGCGCTTTTATTTGTGTTGATTCGTGGGTCAGTGCTTCGCACTGACAGCTCCGATTCCTTGTAGGCGCATGGTTTCAGATCTATTTCACTCCCCTCACCGGGGTTCTTTTCACCTTTCCCTCACGGTACTTGTTCACTATCGGTCTTCAAGAGTATTTAGCCTTGCCAGTTAGTGCTGGCGGATTCCCCCGAGCTATTCGTGTCTCGAGGTACTCGGGAACAACAGTCAAAGAGAAAGTTTGTTTTCGCGTACAGGGCCATTACCTTCTTGGGCGTCGCTTTCCAACGACTTCCGCTAACAAAACTCTTTTATGACTCTCCGGAATAAATTCCCACTGTTGCCCCACAACCCCGATGCACAGCATCGGTCCACTAATTTCCACGAATAGAGCTCGCTTCGCTCGCCACACGAATTTCCACTAATCCGCCGTTGTTGATTCGTGTGTATTCGTGTAGCGCGAAGCGCTTCTATTCGTGTTGATTCGTGGACCGATGCTGCGCACCGGTTTGGGCTTTTCCCGTTTCGCTCGCCGCTACTAAGGGAATGGTAAGAGCTTTTTCACCCGCAGGAAACGTTCTCCTGCGAATGAAAAAGCTCATTATTGTTTTCTCTTCCTCCGGGTACTGAAATGTTTTACTTCCCCGGGTGCGCTCTCCGACTTACGCCGGAATAATTGAGGGTTACTCAATTGGGTTTCCCCATTCGGAAATCTCCGGATCAAAGGTTGCTTGACACCTCCCCGAAGCTTATCGCAGTCACACCGCGTCCTTCATCGCCTCTTGAAGCCAAGGCATCCACCGTGCGCCCTTACTTTGATATTCTATTAGAGAATCTAGAAATCACTTAGATTCAATTTGTTGTATGTCGCAAGCGCTAGACGACGCTCTTGCGACATACGGTTGAGTTGTCAATGAAACTGTTCGTTCAGCGCTCGTTATTTTCAAGAAAAAAACCGCCACACGCGGTTTCGGACACCAAAGAAGACCAGGGTCGTTTACCGCCTTTTGATTAGGTTATTTTTCTTGAGTTCCATACTGTTCTCCCATTATACGCATACGGAAAAAGGAGTCAAGCACTGCCTATGTACATGCCTATTGACATCGACAAGAAAGAAAGGGTATAACAAACGAAGAAAATATCCTTCTAAAAACCCGGGTGACAAGGGAGGGTGCTGTGAGTCAGATAATCCACAGGACCAAGGGTGCGCTCATTGACCCTAAGAAAAAACCAGATGAGGATGGGCAGTACCAACTATTTGACCTCCGTGAAATGTCTCTCATTGATGCCGTGACATTTATCGCGACTGCGCAGAGGGAAAATATGGAGATTCGGTATTATTACCGTGAGCTCCGTATGCAGAATGGCAAAGAGATTCCGGTAAAAATTGTCCTCACAGAAATCCCACCCGGGCATGTCCAACCCTTCCACACGCACGAGGAAATCAACGAGGTTACGATTGTAGAGAAAGGTGAACTCGTAGTATGTGACAGTGAAGACCTTACTGAAGAAAACTGGAGCGGCATCATGGAACACGGGCGGATTGCAGGTCCTGGCGACCTTGTTAGAGAAGACTTGGGTGTCCGGCATACTGTGGCAAACCGCAGTCAAAAGGAATACTGCCACATCATCACCGTTCAAACGAGCCGCACTCGTGATCCGGAAAAATTTGCGACGGACTGGGTGAGGGCGAAACAAGAACCAGGCGAGGAATCGGCGAATGCGCCCACCCCTTCTCCCGCGAGCCCGAATGACGTACGCGGAGAATCCACGGAAGAAATCGGCGCAGACATAATCCCCTTTTTTCTTTCTCCCCGGAAAAAAGCGGGCGGCGTGGCGTAATTTCGCCACAACTACCCCTAAACTCAAATTGGAAGGATAGACGGGCCATCGGGCAAGCGACGTAAACACATCGCACCGCCTCGACATACGTCAAAAGCAAAAGCACGCCCCTAGACCGATAATGATCTAGGGGCGTTTTTCATGTTCTTTCATAATAATCCAACAGAGTCGCTTCTGGGTGTTTTTTGAGTTGTCGTCCTACAAATGCGGCCCAACACGTTTCAAATACTACCGCACCGAATGCAAAAATGGCCATGGCCGAAATCACGCCTACTTCCATCGCAAGTGGTGACATTGGATACCTCACAAAGCAAACTTGAGAGAGAATAACGATTGAAAAGAACTTTACCTACAACATCTATATCCTGTCCAATTTAAAGATATTCGTCAATACCTCCGAAATGGTTCGCTAGTTTGTGACCATTACCCCTAGGTATTGACAAAATTATAATTGAGTCTTCTAGATGTAACTCCCTTGACGAAATGTGCGGACTTGGTGTAAAAGAGTGTGTAGACACAGTCGTAGTTTTTTGCCACGTTAAAGGGAGTGACGCAGATGAGCCGCGTAATTCGTCGTGGACTGGAAGGTTTGGCTATCATTGACATCACAAAAAAGGCGAAAGAGGAGGGTCAATATGTTTTCTACGACGCTCAGAAGACGCCCGACATGAACGTGGCGGCCATCGTCTCGGCCGCCCGCATGACTCTCAAGGAGATTCGGTACTACTATCGGGAGATGCTCATTGACCCCGCAGATCCTGCCGGAGAAAAGATTCCTGCGAAACTGATCATCACCGAGATACCGCCGAGCCATGTCCAGCCCTTCCACGTGCATGAGACAATCCATGAGACCACTCTCGTGGTGGAGGGGGAACTCGTCGCATGCGAAAGCGAAAATCTCACCGAACGCGACTGGGCAGAAATTGTGCGAACAGGAAAGATTCTCAGTGTCGGAGATGTACTCGTTGAGGAACCCGGTAAGCGGCATACGGTGATGAATCGCGACCCCGATAGGTATTGCCACATCACGACGTATCAAGTGAGCCGCACGCTGACTCCGGATCAATTCAAGGCCGACTGGGTGCGGAGAGATCCTGTCCAGTCCGTCAAAGACCCGGCGACGGCATCTGCGACCACACCACCTCCTGCGGCGAATCCGAAAGACGCGCGCGCGGAACTGACAGAGGCGGAGGTTTCGGATGTTTCTCCGAACATCGTCCTATTCAGAAAAAGGCGGACGGCGTAAAGACACCACATCGTCTCAAAGCCATCCTCCAGAACAAAAGCACGCCTCTAGACCAATATCGGTCTAGAGGCGTTTTTTCTTTTCAGTGAAGCGACACAAAAATCTGTCGCGTGATAGTCCCGTAGTTGCCGATTTCAACAAATGCAACACCGATAAAGCGTGCGGCATGGGGAAAAACCCTCTCCCCAAACTCCGCATAGCCCTTTGCATGATACGCGAGCGTAATGTGCGGATTCCACAAATCGCCAACAAGCGGGTGTCCAAAGCGGCGCACATTTTCTTCTTCCCCCGCTGGCAATGCAAGTCCTTCGCGGTCTGCTTGCTCCACGCCACCTGGAGTAAAGAACTGGGAAAGTTCTAGCGCGTGCGTGTGCAGGTTTTGAAGACAAGTGTCCTTCTCTGCATGCCAAAAAACAAATTTGTCGGCGTACGACGTTATTTTCCCAAGACGCGCTGTGACGGGGAACTCTGCGAGAATTTTGCCTAACAGTCGTTGCACCGTCTCCGCCGGGACACCGGCAAGCCGCGAATGATAGAGTGTTGTGTGCGGCACGTGCGGCCCGCTAAACACAATCGCATTGGGTTGAATTTTTTGTGCAAGCGCACACGCACTACGACGAGTATCCTCGTCAAGCAAAAGTACTAGTCCGAGCCGTCCGCTGTACGTTGTCATATTTCCTTCTCCTCAAAAATTATGGCGAGTTTGTGACAAAAATACTGCCGAAGAACTGGCTCCAGTTGTAATGATTAAGGAAACGCGCGTCAACGACGGTTCAGTCTTATAAAACAAAAGTTTTCTTGCGTCAAATAAAAAGCTCCCCGCAGAATATTCTGCGGGGAGCTGTAGTGGGGGGGTGTTGTTCTTTTTTTTCTAAACCCTATTGGCTAGTCGCTAGTACCTAACCTCCTAGTGCATCATATCCTTGTGCATCCGTTCAAGCATTCGCGCGGCGGCCTCCTGGCCACCAAGACCAAACGCGAGCCCGAGTGCAATCGCAAGCGCCACGACGACACCGGTGAAAAGCGTACGAGCGAAGAAATCAGCAATGCCAAGCTGTGAAAGCGCGATGAGTATCGCGAAAATCCACACCGCCCACTTGGTAAGTCCTCCCAAGAGCCCTGCCGCGTCTATACCGGCAGCTTTCGCGCCATGAATAACAGCTTTACGAAGTGCTTCGGCAATGACTGCCGCAATCAAAAGAATGAGCGCGGCCGCAATCACCTGCGGAATATAGGCAAGCACTACATTCTGAAGAAACGCGTTAACTTGCGTAAGCCCGAGCACGTCAAGGGTTGCGACCAAAAAGACGACTATGACAAACCACTTCACGAGTTCTCCCAAAAAATGACCTGTATTAAGACGGATTCCCGCGCGTCCGAGCACCTCGTCAAAGTTCGCGCTCTTCAATGCGTGGTCCACCTTGAGCGCTCCCACAACATGCGCAACCACATGGCTCAATAGTACGGCAACAACCCAGCCAACGACAAAAATAATGAGTGCAACGATAATGTTTGGCAAAAATCCCAAAAGTCCAACCCCGAGCTCCTGGAAAGAACGTGTGAGAACATCGCCCCAAGTTTGTAGTAACATACCCTTGAAAATACTGGGGGACTGCGGCACCTACCGACAAGTATCCCAGAAAAATAACGTTAGTTTGTAATAACTGTTTAGTAAATACGGAATCCAGTCTCAATCTTCCGAGCAGGGAAGAGAGAAAATCACGAACTGTGTATGATTTTTCGACCCCAATTTAGATTTCTACCCTTGCCCATAATAATACCACGGGGTCTTGACCTTTTCTGAAAACACTGTGGATAACCCCGATGAGGGGGCGCTTGAAATTCCAGCGCCGGATAAACACAAAAAGAGGTGCGCGGGGGCTCGTACACCCCACTCAGCGCAAGCCGAATTTGTCTATGAGTTTCTCGTGCGGATAGTCCAATATGTCACGCACAAATTTGTCGTAGATGCTCAACCGGTAGAGAAAATCCTTCGTCTCAAACACCGCATACCGGAGTTCTTTTCCTAAGTTTGACTCTATCGCTTTGAATGCCTGCGTAATCACTGCCTGGCGAAGATGGTCACCAACCAAAAAAATATCAACCCTGCTAAACTCGCTTCGGAGAAATATGCCCGAGATCATGAGGAGCTTTACGCGCCCGGCGCGTGCAAACTTCTTTGCGATTGCCGCGCGCTCAAAGTCCTGACAGCTCATGAGTAGATTTTTGAATTGTTCAAGGTAGAGAAACCGCGGATTAAGAAACCATCCTTTCACTTTTTTTGCGGAACGAGAGCGACGAATCGGGGATGGTTTCGTAACCAATTTCTCTCGGAGAAACTCCGCGGCAGAAAGGCGGCGCAGTTCCCTACTCACCACACGGCTCCCCAATTGTGTTTTTGCCTGTATCGTCCCGGAATCAAACGCGGCATTCGGGTTATAGAGAAAAAGACGCATCAATTTTACTTGCGCCGGGGAATTAAATATTTTTTCCAGTACATCCATGGTCGCACTCATTTTACACCCATGCATGTAGGAAAAAGAACGTGGACAACACCAGTAATAAATTGTGTGGAATTATACCCGCATGCATGTGGCGCTTTTCAGACAGAAAATCACAAAAGAGTGAGTTGCGCACAGGCAAAAAACGAGGGTCGGTGTATACTTAAGAATTGATGAAGAGAGACTTCCTTCCCCTGCTTCTCGCCATACTTCCCATCGCGGTTCTCGCAATCCTTGCGGGAGTTCTGCTGTCCTACGCCACCGTTTCTGAAGATTTTGAAGACCTCGTTTACGGAGAAGGCATGGTCTCTATCGCGGATGCATCGGTTTCGGTGGAAATCCCCTACACCCAGAGTGGGTTTAGACAAGGACTCGCCGGACGAGATGAGCTTGCAGAAGACGCAGGGATGCTTTTCCTATGCCTCCCGGGACCGTATCCGAAATTCTGGATGAAAGGGATGAAATTCCCCATTGATATCATCTGGATAAATAGCGATCTTGAAGTAAGCGGCATTTCAGAGCATGTGACGCCCGACTCCTTTCCGGACACTATCGTCCCGCGTGCGCCCGCTACGCATGTGCTTGAGGTAAACGCGGGCTTCGCCGACCGCCACGGCATTTCTCTCGGGGACACAATATTTGGTCTCGGCGGCTCGTCGTGTAGCCAAGCTTTCTGACCGATTCATGAAATCTCAAAGCCTGGCACCGCATCTCTCGCGGTGCCGGGCTTTTCGGGCGTATAATCAGCGTCTTTCAGCGGGTTACTTCAGCTCCACCTTCCCTCCTGCCGCTTCAATCTTCTTCTTTAATTCTTCCGCCTCTTCTTTCTTCATGCCTTCCTTCACTTTCCCCGGAGCGCCGTCAACGAGGTCTTTCGCCTCTTTGAGTCCGAGACCGGTGACTTCCTTCACAATCTTTATAACCTGAATCTTCTGCTCTCCGGCAGAGGTGAGCACCACATCAAATATGGTCTTTTCCTCTCCTGCCGCCGCGGCTGCCGCCATAGGCGCTGCCGCGACTGCGGCAACTGCCTGTGCCGACACGCCAAATTTTTTCTCAAGAACTTTCACGAGCTCTGAGAGGTCAAGTACGCTCATGGTCTCAATTTTCTCCACGATATCCTTGAACTTATCGGGTACTGTAACACCCTGTTCGCCCTGCGTTTTTTCTGTTTCGTTTTCCATGATTGTTATATGAATACCGAGACATTGTTATGTTGTTGAATTGTTAAATTGTTGAGATGAGTTTTCTAACAATTTAGCAATAAAGCAATGTAACAATTATGATATCCAATGTAATGATGAGTAATGAGCGAATATTCCAAAATACCTCCACTAATGTTCTTACGCTTTTTTCTCCGCAATTTGATTGAGCGCTACCGCGAATGCCCGCATCACCCCCGAAAGCACGGTGACCGTCCCCTGCATCGGCGAGTTCATGAGGTTTGCGAACATGCCATAAAGCACCTGCCGTGAAGGAACAAGCGAAAGTGCCACCACTTCGTCTTTGCTAATATAGCGACTCTCAAGTATGCCTCCGACAGGGCTCACGCGCCCATCAAACTTTTTCGCAAACTCCGCAACCCCCTTTGCCGGCTCCACATCATCGTCGCCGTAGGCAATCGCAAACTCTCCTGGGAACTCGGGTCGCTCACCGGCGAGATTCTCCGCATCAAGCGCTCGGCGTACAAGTGTCTTTTTGACGACAGTGTACCCAACACCACGCGCACGAAGCGAGCGGCGCATCGCCGCCACTTCCGCCACAGAAACCCCGCCGAAGCTCACAAAAACCGTTGCCTTTGCGCCACGGAGGATGCTCGTCATTTTTTCTACTATTGCTCCTTTTTTCTCTTTAGTCAGTGCCATAAAAAAATCCTTGTATGGTATTACTACTGTACAAGGACCGAAGAACGAGGCATTCTAGATGCTTCGCGAGTCTCGACCTCAATAGGGCTTGTGTCGCCCTCCAGGCAACTGCCTATCGTCTTCGGCCTTTGATTGTCACAGTATAGAAAAACGAGAAGAAAATGTCAACATGCCACAAAAAAGAGAGCCGTGCGGAGGTGCAACATGACTCTCTTTAGAAGCCCACGCCGATTCCCCATCCAAGGAACTCTTCGCCTTTGTTTGGTCCAGGGACGAGGTTGCCGAGAATACCGCGACCGTTTGACCAATGATTAAGCGTAAGGTACCAAAACAGTTTCGTACGGGGGAGCAGCGCTTCGGCCCCCACGTTCAGAAACAAATGTGCCTCAACGAGAGTTCCGATGAGTTCTGTCTTTCGATCAAAGCGGGCAAGCCCAATGCCGGCTTTCACATACGGCGCCGAATCAAGAAGACCCCGCGCGCGCGCGAATGGCAAGACTGAATCAACAAGGTTCAAATCAACCCCGCCAAGACCGAAAAATCCTGCTCTCCCGTGCTCATCGCTCCGTCGGATCTGCCCAAAATAAAACCGCGCATGTGGCAATGTTTTGATCTCAAACAGATATAGCAGGAGCGTTCCCGGGTACTCGGGATTTACTCCCTTCTCCATGTCCATCCGAAAAACCTCCTGCTGTGTTTCTTTCACACCCCCTTGTCCGTCTTCGGAAAAAGCGTGCAGAGGGGGAAGAAAGAGTAAGGAAACCACCCAGAGGCAACGCCCTAGTGGTCTCGCGAATTGCCTCATACATATCTCCTTAGATTTGTTCTATGTACTACATCTCGCTTCGTTTTAGCATATCGTGCGAGAGTGCCGCAACTAGTCCATCTCAAGCTCAGCGAGAATGTTTCTTTGTTAGACCTACTGCTTAAAAATTTTCGTAACGAAATTCCTGAATTTTGAGCGAGACGAAGGCAAAAATTTTGAATAATACCAGTGGTATTTTGAGAAATTTTTGACCAGTCGTAGCCAAAATTCAGGAAAGTGTCCCGATTTTATCGAGGATCCACGATTTTGACAAAGTCAAAATCGGGACAGTAGAAAGATTTTTAAGCAGTAGGTCTAATGTTATTTTAAGCGGTTTATTCTGAAATGGGTTCTAATCAAGCAGGGGACGTTTGCAAAAAACCGGGTGGTGCGCATCATGCACACTACCCGGCTTACTTCCCGAAATGAATTTCAACTTTTGCACCAAGGAGCATCTCCTCTCCACCGAACTTTTCTCTTTCGTGAAAATTGTGATTCGTCGCGATGAATCCTCCGAGAGAAAGTGTCGCGTCAAGCGCATGGAGCATCTCGTATCCCGCCGATGCTGACTTGGGACCTCCGTCATCCGCACGGACGGTGAGATGCGCAAATGAATCAAACAAGCGTGAGGACGAACGCGCCTCAATACCAAACATGCGTTTCGTAAACCCGAGGTCGTCTCTTCGGAATGTTCCCGCGTGGTTCGTCACCACATGCACCGGGGCAACGTCATGGTCAACAAAGTACCACCACCCCCATGCATCGTAGCGCCATGCGCCTTCACGAAACCTAAAACGGCCGCATGCGCCAGTCATGTCTGTACCCCGGTCGCCCAACTTCTCTGTATCAAGGTTGTGCGCGCTCTCATGGCAAAACCCTGCGCGAAAATCCGGCGAGAGAAACCGAAGCGGAAACAGCATCTCCACGGATAAGCCAATTGACTTCGGCGTCTGGTAAATCGCATCGTGACGCGCATAGAGGTTCGTGGATACCTCTGCATAGGGACCAAAAAAGCGCATTGACACGGCGTTGTAGTTGACCTCGCGGGCGACGTCGTGTCCGGTGTGTGTGACGGCTCCCTCCTTCGCAGATACATCAAAGGGTACAAACGTACGCGCGCTCCCCGAATTGAGCACGTTGAATTCCATGGAAAACTTCGCCTCCGCGGAAAACAAGGGCTTTTTCGGTGTAGCACCGTCTTCAGCACGGGCTATGGGCAATCCGACAAAGAACAACGGCGCAAGTATCGCAACCGTTGCGAAAATTGCACGGCTCCGAACCATTGCCATCCCCCTTTTTATACGAAAGGTTATGTAAAAAAATCTTTCTAAAGCGTACAGAAAACGCTGAAAAAAAACAACCCCCGATCGTTGTCTTGCAGCAACGGGGGTCTTCTTGAAAAAAATGTGTTCTAGAAAGGCACGTGCGCCACGAGAGCAAAGCCGGTCGCAGACGCGTTTGACCACACTCCCCATTGGGTTATGTTGAGCGAATTGTCCGGCATGCCACCGTACCAACGGTGATATAGCCGGAACGCGAGTGCATGATCCTGGTGAATATACATGTCAACTGCTTGCTCAAACATGAACGGACTCTTGTGTTCCGAAAGCTCGCTTGCGACAGTAAGCGAGAGATCAAGAAGCGAGGACGCGTGCCATGCCGCTTTCCCGGTAAACGCCCATGGATATTCGTAGCTCGTCTGGGCGCCTGGGTCAAAAAAACCGAATCCTTTCTCATAGTTAAGAAAGGCGTCAAACGGAATTTGGAACATGTTCTTTGCGAGGTCCCCTTGCACAAGCATGCGGTCATGAAAAAATGGCATACTCCACATATAGCGCAGAGACACGACGTTTACCTCTCGCAAGTCCACCTTGATGCGGTGCAGATCAATATACTGCTTGAATTCAAGCGCGGTTTCGTTCACAAGGTCTCCCGAACCACCAGAAGCATGCGTGTGCCGCACGGCACCGCACATGAATGCACCGCGTTCACTCTTCTCTGAACAGTAGCGATATTCAAGTCGCGGAAGCCACACGATACCGCTCATCTTCACGCTCCACCCATCTGCTCTAGACATTTTCACTTGTTGCGCCATAGAGAAGAGGATGGAGAAATTGCGGGACACGAAATCGCACACACCAAAGAGCGAGAGCGGACCGGTGACAAGGGCCGGGAGCGCTGGGATCGTGATGTTCCAGTAACCTTCCTTTGCTTCAAATCCAGAAAGCCGGTCGGAAAAACCGTCGTGATACATTGACGTCCAGGAGAAACTCGCGGTCTCGTCAAAAAAGAAACTGCGGTCCGGAGCGGGTGCGTTGTCACACGACTTCCGTAACCCCTCTACTTCCGCAACTGGTGTCGGCGATACAGCAGGCGACGGGACCATTATTTCAGCACGCGCACCACCGATAGGCGTGAACATACTGAGAGCAAGGAATGCACTGACAGCCCAGAGAAATATTTTCCGTGTCATTTTATCCCCTTCCCTCGTTGACAGAGAACCAGGCAATCTAAAAGTAATGGTATACCCAAAATACACCCCCAATGCAAGAGCGATGCGAACATCATGACCCACTTCAAAACGAAAGGCGGCACCTACACCCGTTTGCAAAAGCGCGCGCGGTACGTATACTGGTGATAGATACGAAACTTGACATGACATCACGAGGAGATGCCTGATGTTTTCCTGGTCTTTTTTGAAACGAGTGTGCTGGATAATACTCGCGTTCGCAATCTCTTTCGCGGCACTCCACAAGAAAGAGATAGCGGCTCAAGAAAAGGGAGGAATAGTACTTGAAGGATTGGTCATATCGGATGAATCACTTGCGTTTCTGCGTTCGTTCTATCAGATCCTTGGCGCGACGGAAAATACCTTCTACTATGAACTCACTTCGGAACAAAAGGAGCGGATATTTGAGGGAATCCGCGAGGCAATCAATAAGGAACTTTCCGCGCAGGACTGCAACACTATCGTGTTCTCAAAAAAAGAAACGGCACGATTTAGGGCGGAAATGGATGGGACGATTGCTGGCATCGGAGTACTCTCACAAATTCATCCGGACGATGCCCGTCCCCACGAACGACGCCTTGAAAAATTCGTTGCGCGAATGCACGCAAAGTATGGCGCGATAGATGCCAAAAATTGCACTTTTGCACAACGCCTCTCTCCGGTGGAAAAAGAAGAATACGAGGGTATCATCACCGCCCTTACGACGATAGGAAGCCACGGCCTCCTTCTCGCGGAACCTCGCCTTGGTTCTCCCGCCGAAAAAGCGGGGCTCAAAAAGGGGTGGCTCGTGAAAACAGTGGACGGGAAACTTCTTGAAGGAATGCGGCTTGAAGATGGTACCGCACTCATAAAGGGAGCCCCCGAAACACGCGCCGTGCTTGGTGTTGCACCGCCAGAAGATGAGCTGGACCGGCAATCGCGCGCAGGAAAAGGAAACCTCACCGAAATAACCGTCACGCGCGCACCGGTACAGTCCGTCTCTGTGTGGAGTGCCCTCATCACGGCGAAGAAAAAAGACGGCCGGAGAGAAAAGATTGGCTATGTGAGAATAACGCAGTTTTCTAAGGGTTCTGACGAACAATTCGGCGCACATCTGAAACGTCTCGCGGTAAAAAAACTCGTGATTGATGTGCGCGACAATGGGGGAGGAGTGAGGGTAGAGGTTTTAAAAATATTGGACCGCTTTGTCCCGCCAAACCTTGCGCTCATCACGGCGAAGAAAGAAGACGGAAGCGTGGTTGAAAAATTGAGCTCGGTCACTGGTCTCTTTGACAATCGCACGTTCGCAGGGAAAATCGTCGTTCTCGTCAATGAGAACTCGGCGAGTGCTTCGGAAATACTTGCGGGTGTACTCCGTGACCACAAACGTGCGACGCTCGTGGGAGAAAAAACGCTTGGAAAAGGGAGCATCCAGCAAACATGGACACTCCCCGACGAAACGCTTTTCAAACTTACCGTCGCGCACTATGCGCTCCCTTCAGGAGAATTCATTGAAGGTAAAGGCATAGAACCCGATGTGAAGGTCGTGGATGACCCGAACACCCCGGGAGACGAAGCTATCTCCGCCGCGGTTGATGTTCTCCTTGGTTGGAAATCGTCACCATAGCATAGCCACAATCCCCGCGCATAGCAGTCTGCGATGCGCGGGGATTTTCTCATCATGCTTCTGTGCTAAAAATGAAAAGGCGGCATGGAGATGTGTGTCTCCTATGCCGCATGCGCCTAGTCCACAAACTTTGAAGCAGGGACATCGCTTGTCGGTTCAACCTCGCCACCACAGCCAGCATGCGAAAGCGGGAAACCGTCAAAAACCGGATCGCGCTCTGCAGCTCCGCAAGGGGCCCGTCCTTGCCCCTATTTTTCCACACATTTATCCCCAATTTCTGTGCATAACTCACCGCAAGCCTGCCTGCCGGTAGGCAGGGCCCGTCCTTGCGGTTTTCAGCGTGCTGTTTGCCATAGCGTCTCAAACAAGCTCCGCATGACGCGAGTAAATGCTTTGCTCCGCACGACGAATCCATAACCGTTTCCCTCAAAAAGTATAACCCCGACCGTATTATCAAAAATAAGTATGTGTCCGGGAAGCTCCGTCGTTTTAGGCAGGAATCGTATCTGCGTCAAGGCAGAATGAGTGGACTCTTCATCCCCCTTAAGACGGAGTGCGCGCGTGCGGATGCCACGCTCTCTGCGGCGTTTTCCATAGCCGTATTTGCCACCCAAAAACGCTACCAGTCCACGAGAAGATCCGATGGAAAGAATGTTTTTTTCTTTCGCCTCAAGCGCTTCTTCGGAGAGTCCTCGTAAGGCCTCTTTCCCCTCCAAAAAACCAAGCTTAAAGAGCGCCCCTTGTTTATGCGTTTCCTCCAAAAGAAGCGGGATAATCCGTTCGGCGAGTATTGTTTTTTGCTCAAAAAGGCTTTTAATCTTATGGGGGCTTTCGGCCACATAGCGCCTAATTCCGCGCGCGGTATACGCACTTGCAAGGCCTTGGGACACGAGGTTCTCAAGCACATGATAAATAGTGGTGCGCTTTATGCCTGATTCTTTAGCCACCCGATAGGCGGGAGCATCGGCGAGGCGGATAAGCGCGCGGTACGCCTGCTCGGTTTTAGAGTCAAATCCCAATGGTTCCAATATGTTTTTCTCGCTTTTATTCATATGTTGACGACTTTTTTCGTCAACACAATAGTACCAAAGAAGCCCCCAAAAAGCAAGTGTAACAAGGGGTTTTTTGTCTTAACACCACTTGCGGTACACTTTTCGTCATAATTTTCGGTCATATTAGGGTCTTCCACTGTACGATGGGTATGGGTGTAGTTGGTCGTTGACATAAGCGACAGAAGCCGCCGCAGAGGGTGTATTCGTTCTCGCGCGACATTGAGCCGTAGAGTGCGGAAGGCAGAGCATTCCACTACGACGAGCGGTTTCTGATTAACCTCGGTTCTGATAACCTCTTCCACAACTAAGCATCATGAGGAGATACCATGCTTGAAATATATGACTCTCTGTCTTCCATCCTCCAACAAGTTTTTGCTCTTGACCCATCGCATACCGTTGCCACACTGCCATTCATCGCTCTCTGGCCTGACTGTTCTGACCCTTGCAAAAAGTGCGGAAAAGATATTGAAGGGACGAGTTTCTTCGTCTTTAGTGTTAAAAAATACTGCGCTGAATGTCGGCAGGAACTCTCGGAAAAAGAGAGCGCGCAAGAAGCCGCCTACGCGCAAGATTCCATGAATCTTCTGCGAGAAGTTGAACAAGCGTTGGGTCACGATTGTGATGGTCTGACTGACGAGGAGGTCAGAAAGCGGGCGTCAAAAGGATTTCTTGATGTGGTGATAAAGCGCAAAAGCGAGCTCTTTTTTAACTCTAGAGAAAGGAACGGCGATGGAATTCAAAATCGGAACAATCGTTGATGTTCAAGGGCGGGATGACCTTCGCGCCTATGGGGAAATTACCGACATCAAAAACGATCGAGCAACTGTTCATTTTCGGCAATGGCTCACCGAAAAAAGACGCGGCATGTGCGACTCCTGCAATTGGCCCGGGTTTCTTTCAGTGAACGTCGGTACCGGCGAGATTGTTTGTATGCGCTCGGGATGCGGACATGGACATGGATTTTACGAGAGCGATGAAATTATCCCCATCGCGAAGCTCGTCAACATCTCCGCAAAGCGTGCTACTGAAGAACGGAAAGGAATGTTGGAGCGGCTGAATGGTTTCCTTGGTGGTGAGAGGAGGGAGCGTCGTACTATCACTGAAAATGAGGTTGAACAAGTCCTTCGCATATTCCGCGAGGAAAGCGCGGAGTAAGAAAGAAGACCGTCCGCCTAGTAGCGAAAGCGAACGGCGGTTTTTTTGTTAACAACAACCGCAAGGCCCCAACCGCAAGGCCCGTCCTTGCCCCCGTTTTTCCACACATTTATCCCCAGTTTCTGTGCATAACTCACCGCAAGGCCCGTCCTTGCGGTGAGTTATGCACAAGTCTATTGTGTTTTTGAAGTCTTTTAAAGCGGGGGGTCAGCCAGAAAAAAGAGCCCCGAGGGGCTCTAAATACTGGAGGAAACTATTGCAAAACCCCGAGTGCCGTAGCAACAGCGATGTCAGAACTGCGAGGCTTTTGCTTCGGTTCTTGCCGCGTTTGCCGCAGATGTGCTTCTTGTGCCTCCACTTCTCTTTTCTCTTGCTTCGCACGCGCCTGCCGCACTTTCCCAACGCTCAAGAGACGCAACCACGCGCCGGATTCATAGTGTTTGATTTCCAAAAACGTAAGGCGATTTCTTGGAAATTTGATGATGAGTCGCGGATCGCAGTCCGGTTCAGACATTGCACGATACTCTCCATGGAAAACAAGTTTCTTGCCGAAAGAAATTTTTACCGTTTCATTCTCATAGGATTGCCCATGGCTTTGGAGCTCGATCGCAAGCTGTCCCTCATCAAAAGACATAAGAAAAGAACTGTGGCGGGTTATGTAGCAATCGAAGGCCTTCAGGATTGCATCAACCCGCTGGTAAATCCGCGCACTCTTGATTTCCGTATGAACCTGCCGTACTTTCCCGCCCAACGTGTTACTAGACATAACACCTCTCCCCTACAAAAGATGGAGCCATAGTATCTCTACTTTCTTATACCCCAGAGGCATCCGCGGGTCAAGGGTCAAGAAAAATGACCCAGGATTTCTGCTCACTAAAGCGGGTCGGGGTTGGTCACCGGAGTACCACAGTTCGTGCAGGAGATGGTATAAGCACCCGCGCCACGAATGTCCCACTTGGTGTTATTCGTAAACATGATGTCAGAAAGCCCTATCAAAGAAGCACCCGAATACACTGCCGCATAGTCGGCGGTTTTCCCATTCGTGTGGTTTTGGAAGGTTGTATTGGAAACAGTAAGCGTTCCTCCGCCTGTTACATGCACTCCGTACTGGTAGTTTGAGTCAAAAAGCGCGTTCGCGATTGTTGAAGTCGCCACGTCACCGGTTATTTTAATACCGCCTTTGTCACCACCAACTTGCGTCGTGAGACCGCCCGCGTATTCAATCGTAAAGCCCGACATGTCCACAAAGCCACCGTTCTCCACAACGATGCCGTACCAATCCCCCGCCGCGGGGGCGACGATGAAGTCGAATATATCCAAAAACCCGCCGTTCATTGTTTTTTTCATTCAACAATAAGACGGCAATCGTGCGTGCTTTGTCCTGTTTCTGGACTCCAGCATTGATATGCAATAGAAACTTCGTTTATAATGCCGCCCGGGTCTGTGGTGTTTAATGCAATATCAAAATCGGTTCTATCCGAAACATTCAAAAGTGCGGCCCAATCCGCCTTTCTTAATTCGCTTGAGAGCTTTTCTGTATAAACCATATTGCTCAAATTGAATAGAAGCTCTGTCGTGTTTTCTACCTCTTTATTGGCAATAGTGCTTTCCAACGATAAGTGGCCACCGAATTGACCGGGTTTTACATAGGGATGCTCCCATTGCTGTTGTAATGGTCGGTTGTCAGCTTGAGCTTTTACAAAGAGATAACCACAAGCGATTTGTGAACCGGAGCTGGGAGATTTTACAACAGTGCGCTTTATGTTTGTAAAAAGTCCGTTCGCGCCATAAGATTTGAGATCTTTTGCGAGCACTACGATTTGACCTGTGCTCTTAAGCTCGTTGAAGTAATCAGAGGTATTTGGACAACTTGGCTTTTTCCGAACCACATCTTTTACCACCTCTCTAACAATCTCCTCGGGCGGCTTTTCTTTATTAAAAGATGAGGAAAACCAAACAAACCCTACTCCTATGGCAAGAATTATCAAAACTTGTATTCCGGCTTGAATGTATCTTTTATTCATTTTTCCTTTTTACACTAAAATTAAACTCGTATTGCGGAGCAACGAAAAACATTAAGAAAATAGAACATATTGTGGCAAGTATTATTAGTATGATGTGGGCTTCGGATGCTATTGTTGAATACCAATAATTTCTGAAATTAAACTCCGGCGGGAAAAACTCCGCGATAACGGTAAGTCCACTCATTACAGCAAGGCCAATAGCGAGTGGCGTTGCATCCGTTTTTAATAACCAGCCAACAGTGCCGAGGACAATAAAAACAGAACATATACTGAAAAAGGGTAGCCAATTAACCCGTTTGTTGTTATCGCTCTCCATAAAAATTATAGCTTAAAATTGAAGATTTGTCCAATTACCCCAGTTGCCCTCTCGCGCGTCTTTGCCTTCTCCCTCATAAACCATCCATTGACCGGTATAGTCAGTTTTTGTGTTGGCAATAATGCCGCCGGATACTTTGCGCCCCTTTTTCTTCAAATGAGCGATGTAATCTCGCAGACCATCTGATTTCGCACCAAAATCGGCCAGATAGATGCCGTGTGGGTCAAATAGACCGATACTCCCGTCTTTCATCATAACCACGAAATCAACATAGAATGGGGACGAATCATCGCCGTCCTTATACGGCACGGCAAAGAAAGTCGCGTCTCGGTCGCCGTTTTTGAACCACCACAAAACATCACTTCGCGGCTCTTCCAAGAAATCAATA
>Ga0209541_10002684_pt1 | contig 33373 bp, 40 predicted proteins | sample RifCSPlowO2_01_FD_184027 | JGI IMG/M metagenome (GOLD analysis project Ga0209541, IMG submission 184027) | Groundwater microbial communities from Rifle, Colorado - Rifle CSP2_plank lowO2_0.1 (SPAdes) (version 2) | ecosystem: Environmental > Aquatic > Deep subsurface > Groundwater | place...
CCCGGAGTTGCAAGAAAAACTGCCAATGTTATTCTCGGCAATGCGTTTGAGGTGGTTGAAGGGATTGCTGTTGATACTCACGTTGCCCGTGTTTCTCAACGTCTTAGGCTTGTGGATTTGGATAAAATCGGTGGGAAAAATATGCTCATCGATTTTAAGAAAGACGCTGATCCGGTGAAAATTGAGAGAGAACTTATGGGGGCAATTCCAAAATCAGACTGGTTCAAAACGACGTATCTCTTAATCGACCACGGTAGGGCTATTTGTAAAGCACAAAATCCAAAATGCAGCGCGTGTATACTCAATAAACTCTGCCCTTCCTCAAGGGCTATTGCATAGATACTACTCTCATGGTATTCTGCCTTCATGCCCCAAAATAAAAAAATAACCGCGCGATGGATTTTTATCGTACTCCTAGTTGCCCTGATTGCACTTTTTCTTACCAATAAAGGATTGTTGGTTGCAGCTATAGTTAACGGAAAGCCGGTTTTCCGTTGGGAACTCAACAATACCCTTATGTCCCGCTTTGGAGAGCAGACACTCGAGGGGATCATATCTGAGCGTATTATTGCCGACGCAGCAAGAAGTGAGGGTGTGGAAGTGGGAAAAACTGAAGTAGATAGTAAAATTGATGAGGTAGTGAAAGGACTTGGTGAGGATGTCAAGCTCGAAGAACTCCTTCAATTCCAGGGAATGACGAAGACTGATTTTGAAAACCAGATTCGCTTGCAACTTACCGTTGAAAAACTTTTAGGCCGCGATATTCAAATTACAGAAGCAGATATTGATAATTTTATTGCAACAAATAGCGCGACGCTCACTGCAACAGAACCGGCAAAGCTCCGTGAAGAAGCGAGAAACACAATCATGAGTCAGAAGATAAGTGAAAAGCTCCAACCGTGGTTTTTGGAAATAAAAGAGAAAGCAAAAGTGTTTAAATTCCTCTAACTCATCGTGAAGACCTGGCAGAAGCTTCGCAAGAATCCAGATCTCTGGGATCGTTATTTTATCCGCGAAAAAGTCATTACCGCAATCCGCACGTTTTTTGGAAACCAAGGGTTCCATGAAGTGGAAACACCGCTTTTAACAGGAAGCCTGCCGCCGGAATCTTACGTTGACGTTTTTGAAACCACACTTTTAGACCGCCATAGAAAACCTACACGTGCGTTTCTTCCGACTTCTCCGGAACCTTTCTTAAAAAAACTCCTCGTTGCAGGTATCGGCAACTGCTTTTCAATAACCAAAAGCTTCAGAAATACAGAGAGTCAGAGTAAAACACATAATCCTGAATTTACGATTCTTGAGTGGTACAGGGTTGGAGCAACCTATACAGACATTATGAAAGACTGCGAAGAACTCCTTTTGTTTATTAACACGTACTTACTTCGTTCCAAGGCAGCAAAAGGAGTTATTGATACAAAAACACTAATGTATCAGGGGAAGAAAGTGAGTCTTTCTTCCCCATGGGAACGGATGACGATTACACAAGCGTTTAAGAAATACGCGAAGCTAAATTTGGAGTTTGCGTTAACCGAAGAAAAGCTGCTTCCGATTGCGAAGGAAAAAGGATATGCCATTGGAAAAAACGATAACTGGGAAGAAGTGTTTTTACAGATTTTCTTAAATGAAGTTGAGCCTCATTTGGGTCGGGGGAAGCCCACGATTGTCTATGATTACCCCGTAATACTTGCAGCTTTATCAAAAAAGAAAAAGAGTGATCCCCGGCTTGCAGAACGATTTGAATTTTACATCGAAGGGCTGGAGTTAGGTGATGCATATAGTGAACTGACTGACTGGAAAGAGCAAAAAGAACGGTTTGAAAGCGAAGAGCGGGAGCGAATACAGCTTGGGAAAATTTCTCACCCGATCGATACGGACTTTATCGATGCGTTAAAAGTTGGTATGCCTGAAACTGGTGGGATTGCGGTCGGCGTCGATCGCTTGATCATGCTGTTTGCCGATGTTAGTAACATCGCCGACACGCTCTTTTTTCCAGCCGCTGATCTGTTTGAGAAATAATTGAACGGTTGGCCCATTCATGAGATAATAATGCCTCATTTATGGCCACTATTACCACCGCACAGTTCAGAAAAGGTATTTTTATTGAGTTTAAAGATGAACCGCACCAAATTGTGGACATGCAGTTTGTCAATCCCGGCAAAGGCGGAGCGTTTATCCGTACGAAACTTAAAAGTGTCAAAAGCGGACGAGTACAGGATTTTACGTTTAAATCAGGAGAATCGGCTGTAGAAGTGATGGTTGAGACACATGAGATGCAATACCTCTACAAAGAGGGGGAATCATATGTTTTTATGGATAATCGAAGTTATGAGCAGTATCAAATCCCCAAGCCCATGCTCGGCGATTTTATCTCATTCCTCAAACCAAACGACGTATACCAAGTCCTTATTCACGGTGATGATGCGATCGGCATTCGATTTCCCAAAAAAGTGTACCTCAAAGTAACCGAGGCAGAAGAAGGCGCACGAGGCAATACTGTTTCAGGTGGAGGGACGAAACTTGTTACGGTTGAAACAGGTCTTAAGATTTCTGTTCCTCTCTTTATCAAATCCGGCGACACAGTTGCAATTGACCCCGAAACAGGAGAGTATTTGGAAAGAGCATGAAATTTTCGCTGCCGCCGCAACTTGCTAATTTTATTCCTCCCCGCAAACATCTGGTTATTGAACTTATCGGTACGACGGTTATAGCGATTCTTGCAACAATTGCAATTGTATTTCTTCGGGGAGAAATCAATCGGGTGGAAATTGAAAAATCTGAAGCAGTAAGGCAACTGACGAAGCTTCAAAGCGAAGATCAGATAGTGCGAAATAATACGCTTGAAGAAGAAATAAAAAATATACAGTCGACATTTTCAAACGCAGCTACTGCATACGAAGAACTGGTAAAACTGCGGGAGCAAACAAAAGATACGGGTAAACAAGATAGCCTTTTTGCCACGATTCTGTCATTTTTGTCCAAACGGAATTATGCCTCAGCATCGGCCGATCTTAGTTCACTCAGGCAATCGATTACCGATGAGTTAACAAAAGTCGCTTCGAGCTTCACAATTCCGGTTAATGTTCCTCAAAGCAATACTCCTCCCGGATCTGGCTATAGCAGGCAGAGCGTAAGTTTGGATATTGGAACATATTTGGTGAGCATGGTTGCTGCTGATATGGGTAGCACGCGGGTTATTGTCGATACAGCATCAGATAATACGTGTACAAACGATTGTCCTGTACTTTCACTTGCTGATTATGTTTCTCGAAACGGTGCGTTTGCAGGAGTTAACGGTTCCTACTTTTGTCCAGCAGATTATCCAAGTTGTGCTGATCGGAAAAATTCCTTTGATACACTTCTTATGAATAAAAACAAAGTCTATTTTAATTCAGATAATAACGTCTATAGCACGGTGCCTGCGGTTATCTTCCTTTCCGGCTCAATGCGGTTTGTAGGAAAATCACTTGATTGGGGGAGAGATACAAGTCCTGACGGAGTAATTGCCAATCAACCACTTCTCGTTTCAGGAGGAAATGTTGTCTTTGGTGGTGACGATGACCCCAAAAAAGGGAGTAAAGGAAATAGGAGTTTTGTTGCAAACCGCGGAGCAACAGCGTATATCGGCGTGGTGCATAGCGCAACTGTTGCAGAATCTGCCCGCGTCCTCCAAGCTCTCGGAATGGAAAATGCTTTGAATCTTGATGATGGGGGATCGACAGCACTTTGGTCCGGGGGCTACAAAGTCGGCCCAGGCAGGAATCTTCCCAACGTCATTCTTTTTGTGGGGAAGTAGTTTTTATCCTGTAATTGCAAGAGATGAAACTACCGGTTTAACTAAGCTTGTGGGTGAAAAAGCAACAGCGACATTATCAATCGCCTATAAAAGGGTAGAAGAGTTTAGACAGTAAAAAAGCCCTTCAGTAGGTGCATAATATTAGTAACTACTAGATTCTGGTTTTTTCCATATTCAGAGGCAGTATGTTCATAGGCATTATCGCTAATACCTCGAAAAATATACCCCACTACACCATTTAGCTCACACGTTAAGGCGAATCCTGCAGATTCCCAGTCAACAGAAAGCCCTTTATGCAACCGATGCAATTGATGTTTTCTTTTTGTGCTTATAACGTCTTCATTGCCTGATAATATTGTTCCCCAGACGAGAGAAAAGTCATTATTTAGCATAATATTTTTTAAATTTGGAGGTGTAATTTTATGGTGCGGTGGAGGGATCTTGTGAGGAAATAATTCTATGACATCGTGCTCTATGACTCGTGTTGCGACGACAATGTCACCTATATTGAGTTTACTAGAGATAGCTCCTGCAGTCCCATAATGGATATATTGTTTTGCAGGAAATGCATCAATAAGAAATTGTGTTGCTGCGGCGGATTTAATTTTTCCGGATCCGGAAATAATGAGACTTATTTTTTTGTCAAAAAGAATTCCAGTATACATCTCCCATGAGGCACTCTTGTGCCGCTTGCGATGTGTTATCTGTTGTAACAGGGGTTTTGCTTCTGCAAGCAGAGGTATAACGAATCCGAAATCAAATATATTCATGAATTGCTCCCTACAGTGATTTCATAAATTGTTTCCATGGCCTCTTTCATGCGCGCAAGGTCATCCTGGGAAAGCCAGGATTTTTCCGCGACATTTTGGTCTCGATCTCCCACTGTCTGCGCTTCCCATGGAAGTTTACCGCGCTCATTACCGTAATGAATTGCCAGAAAATTAATATTTACTACCGGAATTATATCTCTATTCCGGATCACCCATTCGATGGTCGCTTTATAATCATCTCCCGGTATGCCAAGGATAAAATTAGGGATTATTTTTAATCCCAATCTTCTTGCCCGTTCGCATACTTCCTCTAAATGTTTTACTCTATATGGCTTATTCAATAACGCAAGATGCTGATCGTTCACCGTTTCTACACCGAATTCCATATATTTTACTCCCAAACCAACAGCTTCTTCCATCAAGCCGTCTTTTAAAGCCAAACTTGGAGGTGTTTGAACAATAAATCCTAAAAAATCTTGATTGTATTGCTGTACTTGTTCGGAGACTTCTCTGATAGCATGCCAATTTTTAGCTTGCCCAAAGGATTTATCATTGATAAAAATAAGCTTAAAATCAAGCGGCTTGAGTGCCTCTACCTGTTCTTTTATTTTCCCGGGACTTGCAATAGTTAATGTCGTTGGGACGGTACAAAAAGAACACACAAATAAACATCCGTCGCTGAGCATGAGCCTCGGAATACATTTTTCTCCTCTGAATAAAGTATAGTCGGGAGGAGAATCAAGTTGTACTTCAAGAACCTCTGTCAATTTACCCAGACCATTCAAATATCGCACATGACGGTAACCTGAAAAGTCAGCTGGATCTGTATACCCTCCTAATATCATGTTGCGATCGACACTTTGGGCGAGATGGTGAACCTGTTGCACATTTGCATCCATCACAGAAAAGAGAATTCGTTCTGACTGTGGTGTTTGAGTTAATAAACTCACTGAAGCATCCAGATCTTCTATGATGTGAAGAGATTTTTCATATCTATCTGACGGAAGTACTCCTGCAATAGTAGGAATCCAGAACGGGATCTCCATGTAGTGTTCGGGAAAGTAGTATCCATCCATTTTTGAGTAGGTTTTTCGATAGTAATCTCTCATTATGGAATCAGGAGTAAGAAGCTTGTCACTAAACTGAACAAAGCTTATAGATTCTTTATTGGGAGATTTCATCATATTGCCTTTGGATTCTACACATGAGTTCGGTATTCTGTCTAGTTTTGTGGTTTGACAATACTTTATTTTCCATGAAACAATACTAGTGTTATGGATGACCCATCTGCCCAAAAATCTTTAGAGTATGAAGAAACGCCTTTGATTGAGCCGATTGCTGAGGCTCCCAAAACACCTCCAGTAACACCGGCACCACCGACACCACAAGCACCGCCTCCTCCCAAAAAACCGTCTTTTTTTAAGAAATTTTTCGGTTTTATCGGTAATTTAATTTTTTTCGCAACCCTTTTTGTTCTTGGAATGTGGCTAAGCACCATTCTTCGTCAGTTTTTACCCACGGGAATTGAACAGGAACCAGTGACAGAGCAGGAAGTTATTGAAATTCCGACGCCAACTCCAAAAGATCCGACAGCACTGTGGACTTTATACACGATCGGTGGTCTTTCTTATAAACTCCCGCCCGAGGTGCTTGCGCCTGTCTGTGACGGAGCCAGCTGTGCGTCTATGGGCACGTATCTTCCTGGAGGCACGCGGTTTACGACATCAGTCCGGCAAACAAGTCTTTCGTATATGCAAACCGCAATTATCACAGACAGCGCTGGTCGGCCGTTTACAAGCCACGAAGCAACGGTTTCAGGAAGCCCTGCAATTGAATATAGCGGTAATTTTCGCGGATCAACAACCGGAGGCTACACATTCACGCAAATGCGCGGATTTATGGTAGGAGCAGGCGATACGCAGACCGTCGAATTCAACCATTTCGCTCCGGCCGGGATAACTTCGGATTTTGCAGACGACGATCTCCTTTTTGATCAGATTCTTGAAACTATAGAGTTACAGACCTCAAATTCTACCCCATCAGCCGCAAATCCCTGAAATACAGGTGAGTTAGGCTACTTTGTGTTGTTGAAATAATTTCGCGAGAGCTACTCTGTCTCGAAAGGGAGGAAGATGCATTGAAGGATTTTGAATGTGCATCGAATGAACGATTCGACAATGCAGGGGTTGATTTGGAGTTGGAAGATAGACTACCGCATATCCTAACTCTTGGAATAGATCAGCTCGTGGGACAATAAACAAATGATCTTGCCGTTTGGCATCTTTATCTAATATTGCTCCTGAAACAACATGAATATCATTGCTAAAACCGATACTTACTGATTTTCCTGGGAAATTAAATCCCATAATTGGCGCTCTATCTTTTTTCCTAATGTCAAAGTTAAAACCATTCAGGGTGTTGTTGCCAAGGAATAAAACAGGTAGGTCCGGTGGTATCGGTTGTCCTGGTGACAATCTCGAACGAACTGCTTCATATGCGGTTCTATACTGATGCCAATAAAGCGCTCGTGGGTCACCATAATTGATCCGATTTCGGGGATCTCTATTTATGTACCAATTTGTTTGCTGCTCTGACATACCCTACACTGGCCAACTTGACACAATAAGGGGTGTACCGTTCCAGCCCGGCATTTTTTGGTAGAGCTCTTCTGTCACAAAGGGCATGAAGGGGTGAAGGAGTTTGAGATAGCTAAGGAGTCCTTCGTGTAAAACCGTTTTAGAAATTTTTCCATTTTTTGCTTGTTCTATTATTTGGTCACAATACCAATGCCAGAAACTCTCGTAGAGAAGTTCAGACGCTGCATTAAAGTTGAATTTATCCATATAGCTTGTAACTTTATGTATGATTCTGTCCATTTCTTTTTTAAACGTAATATCTTGTTGGCCTTTTTTTGTTTCTGATTGCAAAAGAGTCACAAAACGGGCTGCATTCCACAGCTTATTTGCAAAATTACGCATGCCACGGATTTTGTCTTCAGAGATAGATTGATCGTTGCCTGCAGCAGTACCGAAAACAAGCGAGAAACGGAGCGCATCAGCCCCGTACTGATCAATGAGCCTGAGCGGATTGAGCACGTTACCTTTACTTTTACTCATTTTCTGGCCTTTACTATCTCGAATGAGACCGTGGTAGTAGACAGTTCGAAATGGGACATCGTTGGTAACATAGAGACCAAGCATAATCATCCGGCATACCCACCACGGCAAAATATCATACGCCGTTTCCATCACAGATGTTGGATAAAAATAATTGAAGTCATTACTACGGAAATCTGAGAGTTTACCCTGAGCCACGCGAAGCGTGGCGAAGGGCCATTGACCACTGCTAAACCACGTATCAAAAGTATCCGTATCTTGTTGCAATTTCGTTTTATGACATTTTGAACATTGATTCGGTTCTTCACCTTCGGTTACAGTCCACTCGTTACAAGATTGGCATTTCCATGCAGGTATTCTCATACCCCAAACAAGCTGACGGCTTATGTTCCAGTCCGCAAAATTTGTTAACCACTGGATCATGTGTTTTTCAAATCGCCTCGGCACAACGGCAATTTTTTTCTCTTTAATTGCTTTTGTTGCTTGCGTTGCTAACGGTTTGATTTTTACATACCACTGTTCCAAAGGTAGCGGCTCAATGACAGTGCCGCATTTGTAGCATGTCGCCACAGTGTGGGTGTAGTTTTCATCGATGTGGTCGATCATGCCCCTCGTTTTCATCTCCTCAACAACTTTTTCCCGCGCTGTTTTTACTTTGAGCCCCGCATACGGGCCGGCAATATCTGTAAGACGGCCATCAAATCCGATAACCTGCTTCATTGGGAGGTTGTGGCGCTTGGCAATTTCATAATCCGTAAAGTCATGGCTGGGGGTGACTTTTGCTACACCGGTTCCAAAAGAAGGGTCAATCGCATCGTCTCCAACAACTTTCATTTTGAATTTTCTAAGCAAACCCTCGACTTCAATTTCTTTGCCTATCCATTTTTTATAGCGTTTGTCTTTGGGGTTTACTGCAACTGCAGTATCGCCGAATTTGGTTTCCGGCCGCACGGTTGCCAAAATAAACGGGCCGTATTTCATGTAATACAAAGGATCAGCTCGCTCGACATGTTTTACTTCAAGATCAGAAAACCCAGTACCATCTTTTGTGCAATAATTCACTAATCGTAATCCCCGATATACCAAGCCCTCATCAAAGAGCCGTTTAAAGGTCGTGTAAACCGTTGTAACGACTGTTTGATCAAGGGTGAAGACATTCCTGCTCCAGTCGAGTGAAAACCCAAGCCGTCGAAGCTGATTTTCCATTTTTCCTCGGTTTTCATGGACAAAATCCCAAATCATTTTGTAAAGCACATCCCGCGGAAAATCAAAACGGCTTTTGTCTTTTTTAGCAAGCTCTTTTTCAAAGACATACTGTGTCTCAAATCCTGCGTGGTCTGCGCCCGGAAGCCAAAGTGTCGGATCGCCAATCATTCTGTGGTAGCGGGTCATGATATCCTCAATAACATACATCGCGTGGCCAAGATGTAAATCTGCGTTGGCATTAGGAGGAGGGAGAATAATAGTGAATGGTTTTTTCTTTTTATCGATCTTCGGTTTAAAGTAACCGCCCTTTTCCCACATCCTGTAGATTTTTCCTTCGACTAACTTGGAATCATACGCTTTATCCATGAGGCAATTGTATCGTAGTCTTTACAGCTCTTCCAGTTTGACGTTTTCGACTTGTTTGTCTTTTATCAAGTCGAGGTATTTTTCGGTTGTCGAGAGGCGCTTGTGGCCGACAAACTTAGACAGTGTTGTGATCGGTGTGCCGGCCATTAAATGATGGGCGATAAAGGTATGGCGAAGATCGTTGACCTTTGCGTCTTCAATTCCTGCAATGCGAAAGTATCGGTCAATTGCGGTTCGGATATTTCTTATAAGAAGCGCCCGACCTGTTTTTGTGATAAATAAGGCTTTGGATTTGGCTGCTTTATCGCGGATTCTAATATAGTTTCCCACAGCTTCTTTTGCCGCACGATTTAAGGGAACGTTTCGCTCCTCATGGCCTTCTTGGGAAGCAACGTGGAGTTCGCTATCTAGAATGTCTTCAAGGGTGAGATTGGCTAGTTCGCCGATCCGAATACCTGTTTGGAGAAAGAGTTCTACGATTGCATGGATTCTTATATCTCCCCGGCATGCATCGCGAAGCGCCCTGTATTCGAGTTTCGAGAGAACGCGGGGCGGTTTGACCTCATATTTGGGGTGTTCAATATCAAGACTTGGGTCAACAGTCACTGCACTACTTGCCTTAAGGAACCGGTAAAAAGTTTTCATGGAGTTAATTTTTCGCGAGATTGATTTGGGTGTGTAGTTATCGGCCGAGAGTTTTTTAAGGAATGCCTCGAGCTCTTCCCGTTTTACTTCGGTAATATCTTTTTTGCCCATGTTCCCGAGGAAGCTCGTGAGCTGTTCGATATCTTTTCCGTATGCTACGATAGTTGCACGCGCGCGTCTTCGGGAACCGAGGTACTCCAAGAACTGTTTATGAGCGGTCTTAAGATCAAGAGCCATATAAAAAGCAGGATTGAGAGCTTGTTTGCGTAAGCAAGGGCCTATAATATCATAGAAAATGATGGGATACAAGATCGTAAAATTTTTCAAAAGTCGACTCTTCCGATTGGTCGGAACGCTCGTTAGCATTTTTGTGATAGTCGGCGTTATTCGGAGTATGTACTCACTGTGGCAAAAAAGAGACATCGTAAATGAAAGAAGAGAAGTATTACTGGATCTTGAGAAGAAACAGGAGGAGCTCAAAAAGAAACTGAATCAGGCGCAAAGTCCTGAATTTATTGAGAAATCCGCACGGGAGGATTTAGGACTAATTAAAGAGGGGGAAGCGATTGTGTTGGTACCGATGTTAGAAAATAGTAAACAAGAAACGGAAAAACCAGAAGAATTGCCAAATTGGAAGAAGTGGTGGAAGTTGTTTTTCTAAAAGTGCTTGCACTGAGTAAACGAAGTGCCAGCGGCATGGATCGTCCCGCGTGGCGGGATTTCGGCCGCGTGGCGGCCTCAAAACAAAACTCTTGTGTCAGGGGAGAGGATCGAACTCTCGACGACCAGTTTATGATACTGGTGCTCTACCACTGAGCTACCCTGACATTTCCTCTATTTTATCAGATGCGGTACAATAGGGCTATTCTACCCATTCAGTTCGTAGACGGTTCCCCATAAAGGACACGTACGAAGCAGAGAGGGAAAGTCTGGAGGTGAAAATATATGGCAGTTAAATTATTTGTTGGGGGACTCAGTTGGGATACGACTGAAGATTCGCTCCGCTCTTTTTTTGGCGGAGTAGGCTCAGTGACATCAGCAACTATTATTACCGATAAATTTTCCGGAAAATCACGGGGATTCGGATTTGTTGAAATGAGCACTGATGACGAGGCGCGCAAAGCGATAGCAGAGTTAAATGGGAAACAATTAGATGGCCGGACGATAGTGGTCAATGAAGCCAAACCTTTGGCCCCAAGAGAAAATCGAGGAGGTGGTGGAGGGTTTGACAGAAGAGGAGGAGACAGGGGACGAAATGATCGAGGCGGACGCACTTGGTAATATATTTATATACAAATAAAAAAGCGACCCTCGTGGTCGCTTTTTTGTGTATTGGCTCGCACTGAGTGGGCGATGCGAGTCGAATGTGTTGCGGGGCCTCCAAGAAATCAGAACCTATTTCCTCTCGCCTGACAGAACCGCCTCATTTGGGCTCGTGACTTAGATGTCTACTCGTTCTTATTCCTCCAAAGCCAATTGCCACCTTTCCGCTTAGCGTCAAACAAGAGTGTTCCGTCCCAATCCGTGTCTACAGTTGTTTCAAAGGATACTCCATTTTCTTGGAATAACTTGATTTTTACCTTGGATTTCCCAGGATTTAAGAAGCAAAAATGTTGAATCTCTTGTGCGTATCTTGTCCCAAAACGAACGAAATGCTGCATGTTCCCCAACGGCCCTCGGTTAATATGTTCAAAAAGATCGAGATAGACCGTCTGATCAGGAAGGATATCTCGACACTCTTTATCTAAATGCGTCCAGCGTAAGGGAAGCGGAAGGAAATTTTTCCTTAATTTTTTACCATCGTCGACAACCTCTATGATATCTACTTGTACATTTTTTGCCGTATCGTTTCCGATGTTTTTGATGACTAATCTCCAAAGATTAAGACTTGGCGTTTGATTTCGGCTTATCAGGTCAACAATCTTCAATTCTGGTCTGAACGGTAAACTTCTTAACCATCTACCCCATATTGCTATTCCCAATGCAGTAATGGACGCAATAATCGTTCCGATTAAGCTACCATATTGAAGGAAAAAATTTCCGCTAGGCGTGGTTTCCATACTTGCTAAATTATATCACCATTGGGTATATAATGACTGCCATGAGAACAAACAGAGGGAAGGAATGAGAATTACAATAGATCCAAGAATATTTATTAGCCCACCCTACGTAGAATGTCCAAAATGTAAAAAACCCGACTATGGAGTAATATCAATTCATAGTTTTAGTTATACGCGTAGGTGTCGAGCTTGTTGGCATACGGAATCGTATTCGCTACCCAAACTCAAGAAAAAAGTCATTTATCTAGACCAAATGGTCATTAGCGAGATGATGAAACTCCTCCATCCTACCACAGAGATCACAAGGAGAGTAAGAGTCAAAGGTGTGTGGAAAGAGGTTTTCGCTAAACTTGATCGATTAGTAAAACTGCAACTAATCATATGTCCAGACTCTACTACACATCTACACGAGTCCTTGGTAACGCCTCACTACCAACTTCTTCGTCGGATGTATGAACACCTTTCAAATGGTGTGTCGTTTTACGACGAAGAAACAATCAAAAGATTTCAAATTATTGTGAATTTTAGGAAGTGGTTAGGTAAAAAAACTCAAGAGATAGATTTATATTCGGTTTTGCATGGAGATGACATTGATGGTTGGCAGGATAGAATACGAATTTCAGTAGATATGTTTGGCCAAGATAAAGATCTACCAGAGCGAATACGAAGCGATCGTGATCAGATAGATTCGTATATGCAAACAGTATTCAAACGGTGGCAGTCAGAAAAAGGTAAGGTTTTCAATGACTGGTACGAAGAAGAGGTTGGTCAGTTTGGAATTATGATACTCAAATCATATCTTCAAAGTCTCCAGCGACACTACAGTGCTGCTATGGGAGATCCAAACGCAAGGTTAGATTGGTTATTGCCTTCATCGACGGTCACGTTGGTATCGGAGATCCAAGATGAGTTAAAAGAAAAAGGCACACCTGAAGACCAATTATTACTAAAAACTACGGAGTACTTCAAATCAGAAGATATAAAAGAGGTGTCATATGGTCGTATTTCTGCAATGTTATTTGCAGCGGTGGCAAGAAAAGCTGCTTCAGGGAAGAAAAAGCCACCGACACGAGGTTTTGTAAACGACGTTAAAACAATCGCTTCGCTTGCCCCGTATTGTGACGCGATGTTTGTCGATAAGGAATGCCACACATATCTGAAAGAGGAACCCGTCAAAACACGCTTGGGGTTACATACTCAGTTCTTCTCACAGCTAGACATCAATGTTTTTTTGAACTACTTGGACAAAATAGAACGAAGCGCTTCAAAAAAACATTTGGAGAAAGTCAAAGAGATTTACGGTGAGGACTGGGGAAGCCCTTTTTTTGAAATGTTTGAGTATGATCCTTAGAAAAACACGAAAGACTTACTTGAGCTTCAATAATTCTTCTGATTTAGAAATTTCTACAGGTCTTTAACTTTTTATGTAAGGACGATGACTTGTCATAGAATGCTCCAAAAAAGACTTGACTATAGATTTGACATGAGGTCTTATTTGTATCCTTTGCTCTCAAAAGGAGGCATTTTGACCAGAGCAGCTCGCTTTCAAGCGGTTATTTCGCTGAAAAATACTTGACGTCTATGAATCTATTCACGAAACATAGTGTGATTTAAGTAATAGGATAAAAGAAAAACATGAGCTTTTCGGTTACCATTCCCCCTGGTTTTTAAACTCTGTAAGAGTAACCAGAGAATGGTACGGAGGGCGCCTCAAAAACATGGGGTACAATCTCAAAATTCTTTATCTATCTTCCCATGAGAATCCGCAATCGCGACATACGTTGAGTGCTTTAGAAGGCTTCCTGATGCCCCAAGTTAATGCTTGATATTGTAAGTCCATAAATTTTCTCCATAGACTAGGGTTAACTCTATTTATATTTGTGCTATCACAGCGAGGACATTTTTTCTTGAAGAGAAACATCGTACCTCCTACTTCCAATCAATCCATTGAGGCTCTGCATCAATCATCATTTTCTGTAATTCTCCTTTAGCTATACATGAGCTGTCGTGGAAGGTTAATACGAACAATCGCAATGTCCCGTAATCCGAAAGAATAAGGCTCGGATCTTGCTCTGCTAGAGCTTTTATCACATTAAAGTCATTCAATATAAGTGCTTTGTCTGAATCGTCAACATTTTCGATAATTGAGGGATACATCAGGCTCATCTGGACCGATTGCATCTTTGGGTTCACATCAACGATCGCATCAGACTCGAATTCTGTGCAAAGTTCTCCGTTAACCCTCCCCTGTTTCCGTAATGTATCAACTTTTTCATAGAACTCAATTCCTTTTGGAGTACTACCTTTGACAATTCTCCTTGTTGTAATCGTTTTTTCTGGCTCGATAGTAACTTCCCCCATTGAGGTGGTTGAAGGCATGATTGTGGAAGACGGCATGGGTAAAAAAGTATTGTTGTTTGTAGCTTTTTTCTCTGTTGCACCTCTCGCTTGAAAAGAGTATTGAATTATTCTAGCAAAAAGCCAAATTCCCAAAATAAGGAAAATAATAATTGCTGTTGGAGTTTTATACCGTTGCATTACAACAATTGGATCTCTCTGATCTTCGGCCATATCCTTCCATGAACCTACATCAAATTGGAAAAATAATCAAGCTCAAACATAGCTTCAAAATGGTTGTAAATCACAAGTTTAATAGAACAACTTTTGCGACAATCTTGCCATATGGCGTACCGACTGTCGCGACAAATGCTCAAGGCAATTGGTGTCAATGTAAAACGCTTGAGGAAGGCTCAAAAGAGAAAATCACTTGACGTTGCAGTTGAAGCAGGGATTGAACCCTCCTATTTCAGTAAAATTGAAAACGGAATGGCGCGACCAACACTTGAAAAGATTTATGCAATTTGCCGTTCGCTTCACATAAAATCCTCTCAAATTCTCCCATTTTAGATTCAAACCGAAGGCAAAAGTAAAAATAATACTGTTGTGAATACCATAATATAGATTGTTCTGACAATAAAATCCCTCTTGACAAATATTTTTTTTGGTCTACACTCACAATAGGGTAAATTATTAGATTTGCCGACGAAGATTCTCTCTTCGTCGGTTTTTTTGTGGAAAAAAATGGGGGCACACAGGAGTTGAGATGCCTTATTGGTTTCTCTCCTGGTGCCCCCAGAAGAGAAACGAGTAAGGCATTTTTGATGCCTAACGGGATAGAGTAGCGTAGAGCAAACGCGACCTACCGCAAGAGCGACGATCTGAGGGCGAAACAAGCGGTTTCCCGTCCCGATGAAGATCGCAAGAAGGAACGGCAACATGAAGTGAGATTATATCAAGTCCTCTGCGCCGTTTACAAAACCTTCAATGCTCTGGTGAAGTACTTACCTAGAACGAAGAAAGAGGTTTATGGAGAGAGAAGAGGGAGAAAAGAATATGCAAAGTCGACAAAGTGACAAAAAAACGACAAAACAAGTCCGTATAGACGCCAGCCTGCATCAACTCCTCAAGGTGAAAGCTGCAAAGTCTTCTACAACCATTAAGGGGCTTCTGGAGGAGTATTTAGCGGAGCTTCTCGCAGTGGAGGATAAATCTTAAATTGACTATGCAATTAAGCGAAAAAGCCATCAACGAATTTCAACTGATCTACCAGAAAGAATATGGCGTAATAATAAGCCGAGAACAGGCTATTGATTATGGCACGAAGCTCATTGATCTCGTAAAATTCGTGTATGGCAATCGTGTACCAAAATTGCTTGACAGAAGGAAGTAGAGAGGATACGATAAATATGGACACAGCTGAATACGACGGGTTCTTTTATGGGCAACGGTTCAACCCGTCAAAAGGTTGTGTCCACCGTTGCCCTTAATTGTGATTATGGATACTAATATTTCTCTCAAATACATTGGCTACGCTAGAAAAAGCTCCGAGGACAACAAAGAGCGACAGGCGGCGTCGCTCCCCGAACAGTTATATGAGATTGAGAGATTAAAAACTAAGGAAAATTTACATCTCGTTGAGGTGCTTCAAGAGTCAAAAACGGCTCACAAACCAGGGAGAGAAATTTTTGGGGCGATGTTAAAAAGGATAGAAAGCGGAGAGGCAAATGCGATTATTGTGTGGCACCCAAATCGTTTGGCAAGGAATCCTATTGACGCTGGTTGGGTTATTTACCTCATGGATGAAGGCAAGTTGATTGAAGTTAAGACGCCAGCTCGTTCATTTTATAACACTCCAACGGATAAGTTTATGCTTAGCCTTGAGTTTGGAATCTCAAAGAAAGATAGCGACGACAAAAGCGAAGTGGTAAGTCGAGGTTTGGAAAAGAAGTGTCGTGACGGATGGCGACCAGGAGTGGCACCACAAGGGTACTTTAATGACAGACAAACAGAAAGTGGCTTTCGGAAGGTGTTACCAGATCCAGAAAGACTTCCGTTTATCAGAAAAATGTTTGAGTTGTTTCGTGAGGGTACAACAGTTATGGAGCTTTACCTCATGGCAAAGAATGAATGGGGGTATCGGTCAAGACAAAAGCGGCGTTCTGGCGGTGGGCCTTTGTCGTTGAGTATGATCTATAAAATCCTCTCTAACCCTTTCTACTACGGCAAGTTTGAGTATCCAGAAAAAAGCGGGGTGTGGTGGAAAGGGAGCCACGAACCCGCCATAAGCGAGGAGTTGTTTAACGAGGTACAGGTACTTCTCGGCAGGAGAGGTAAATACACGCTGCAACACCATGAATACGCCTTCACTTCGCTTCTCAAATGCGGTTTTTGCGGTGCCACCATCACTGCTGAGGAAAAACATCAGGTGATTTGTACGGCGTGCAAATGGAAGTTTTCCATTACCAAGAAGAATAAAGACACCTGCACACGATGCGACACGAAGATTGAGAACATGCGTAACCCGACCATCCTGCACTACACCTACTACCGTTGTAAACGGCGTACAAGTCGATTATGTCATCAAAAAGGGGTAAGGCTGGATAGGCTTGAACAACAGATAGACGCAAAACTGGCAGAAATAGAGATTTCACCAGTCTTTATGGACTGGGCACTGAGGCAGATAGCGGCCATGAACGAGTCGGAAAAAGACTTCCAAGAGGATACTGTTGCTTCTATCAAAGGGGCACACGATGCGTGCAGGGCAAAGCTCAATAACCTCATTCAGCTCAAAATCTCGCCGCAGAATACTGACGGAAGCCTGCTTTCCGATGAGCAGTACAGAAGCCAAAAATCAGCCATTGAAACCGAGCTAAAAGGCTTGGAGCAACAGTTGGGTACTATAGACAACCGCATGGTGCAGGCGGCAGAGGACATTAACGAGGCGTTTACCTTCGCTACCAAAGTACGGGAGCGATTTGCAAATGGAGACGCGAAGTTAAAGCGGCGTATCCTCATGGACTTAGGTTCGCACCTAACGCTTACCGATAGAACATTGCGTTTGGACAGCCCGCCGTACTTGTTTACCCTCAAAAAGATGAAAAGTGAGGCACCTATTATCGGAGAAATGTTCGCACCTAATAAGGAGAGCGACAGAATAAGAAAAATGGAGGCAAAATATGCCTCCATTCCTACCTTGTTGCGGGGCCTGGAGTCGCACCAGGTCTAGAAGATTATGCTTACTGTTTCTCCGATTGCTCGGAGTGTCGGACTATATCATCCCCGCCCTTCGCGTAGGGCGGGGTTCGGCGTGTAGTCTCTACGGGTTTCCTCCGCTGGCGGATCTTCCCTCGGTATTGTCCCGCTAAGCGGGATTCCACCGATATAGCCGAATTATCACGCGAAAGTTTCCTCTCGATGAGCCCATATTGTGAGCCTTCTGTGCTGCTTTACACTACCCCGCGCTGGACTAACAACATTGTCTATTATAACTTTATTTGAAATTAGCGTCAATCTTGAAATCGAACCCTGGTTAGAAGATAATTTTACCATATGGCTAAATCTCAACTTCGGCTAATAGCTCGCGATTTACGCAAGAGCGGATTAGGAATTAAAACCATTGCGAAAAAACTTGGAGTTTCTTCAAGCACCGCAAGCCTATGGTGTCGAGATATTGTTTTGTCTCCTCAACAAATCCAAGTATTAGGAAAAAACGCACACGATCCTTATTATGGCAAGAGAAAAGTATATATTGAAAGGCAAAAACAATTAAAAGAAGACAAGATAAGACAATTGTTTCAAAGGGGTATCATTGAAGTGGCAGAACTTACGCCTCGTGAATTATTTATTGCTGGTATTGCTTTATATTGGGCAGAGGGATTTAAGAAGGATAATCTGATGGGATTTTCCAATTCTGATCCCAATATGATCCGTTTTATGGTTCGTTGGTTAAAAGAGGCTTGTAATATTAGCATTGATCGGTTGCGATTTCGATTAGGGCTAAACGAAACATATAAAGATAAGGTTCAACCTATTCAAAAGTATTGGCAAAAAATACTGCGTGTGAGTGACCAACAATTTCAAAAACCTTTTTTTCAGAAGGTAAAATGGCAAAAAATATACGATAACCCAGAAAATTATCACGGTGTTTTACGAATTCGAGTTAGTAAAAGCACTGATTTGCTTCGAAAAATACACGGATGGATTGCTGGATTATATAATTAACAGCCCTTTTATATACTTGATTCATGGCGAAGAATAAAAATGCAAGGTGGACGAGAAAGAGGTTATTAAAGCTTGGTATTCCGGCGGTTCTGATTCCCGGAATTCTCACCGCACTGGTTTTGGGTTGGAAACCTGATGTTTTTCAAAATACTCGTGACTTTTATGCCGTTAAATCGCTTTTTCCCAAAACCGGAGTGGCGCGAGAAATCTATGACGGAGACACGTTTCGCCTCCAAAGCGGTGTGGAAGTGCGAATGATCGGTATTGATGCTCCCAATCGCGGCGAAAAACGCTGGGTGGAAGCGCGGGATACCCTTACTTCAATCGTCAATGACAAACGTGTATATCTTGAATATGACCGATATCAGGATGACAAATACGGTCGGGTTCTCGCGTGGGTTTGGATTGCATGTGAAAATGAACCAACGTTTTTGCCGGCAAATTACATGCATCTTACATACAATTCTTCCCGGGAGGGATTAATGGAAAATCCAGAGGGGTGCAACGACGGAGCGCTCGTAAATGAGTTGCTTGTACAAAAAGGATTAGCGTCAACCGAGCAGTATAAAGACAGAGGTGAGTTAAAATACGAAAGGCGTTTGAATGGTCCATTTTGATATACCACTATCTATTTGATAGAATCACGTTCATGCCTTTTGTTGAGATAACATCAGGTTTTTGGAAGCGCGATTTTAAACTTTTAGAACCCGGAAATCTTGTCCGTGGAAAGGTTGGAGGGCGAGACATTGCAGTGGAAATTATTGATGGAGATCAAATAACCTTTAATGGAGTAGTGCTTGGAACGGAGAAAGCGGGAGTAATTTTTGACAGAGACGGTCGCTGGAGAACGACAAGAAAATTCATTGCGTATTTAATTCAAGATAAGGTAGATGATTTATTTGAGAACTCTCGTTTGGCATCATTAGATATAGTAGCACCAGGCGCTTTTTTGGACTCACTAGAGAGCGTTGAGCGATTAGCAAGAATTCAGGCAGGGGATAATAATGCAGGCAAATGGACTCTTGGAAGATTATTTGCTGCTCTCGTCTCGGTTGGCACGACAGAACGATATTCCAAGGACCCGTAAAAATACAGGAAACACTTACTGACGAAACCGTAGAATCCACGGGGTTATGTACATAACCAGGCCGGTGAACATTTGGATTGAAAAAGCGATGACGAAGTAGGTTGCCGTTTGAGAATGGAGTGCCCGTGCGCTACTCGGATTAAAAAATGAAAAGAAATTTGGATACTTCATTGTAAGCCCCGTAGTCATTTGGATAAGTCCGAGAATAACGACAAACCAGAGACTCCACCGGTGAATTTTTCGGCAGTAATATGAAAATTTTCCTATATTCATGAACATATTCTATGCTATTCTTAGAGCATGCGCTACCTGCCTCTTCCCAATTGGCGCACACACAACGAACTTTTCCGGCTCGGAGATCTTCACGACCCTCCAAAACAACTCTTCTACAGCGGTCGGTGGAACGCTCATGTATTTAACCAGTGCACCGCAATTATCGGCAGCCGAAGAATGACAGAGTACGGTCGCATGGTTATTGAAAAAATTGTCCCGCAACTTGTGTTTGAGAAAAAAACGATTGTCTCGGGATTTATGTACGGAGTCGATCAATACGCACACAAAGTGTGCATTGAAAATGGCGGCAAAACAATTGCAGTTTTAGGCTGGGGAATCAAAAGAGAGTTAGATGGGGGAGATAAAAAACTAGCAGAGCGAATTATCGACTCCGGCGGGCTTATTATCAGCGAATGGGAAGATCAGAAGCCAACATTGTGGACTTTCCCTGTAAGAAATCGCATCGTAGCGGCACTATCGAGCGATATTATTGTCGTTGAAGCTGCCCAAAAGAGCGGATCACTCATTACGGCTGCCATTGCCCGTAAGCTCAAAAGAAACCTCTGGGCAGTCCCAGGACCGATTACGAGTAATTTATCAGCCGGAACCAACGCGCTGATTGCATCGGGCGCTGCCCGCATGTGGGTAGCAGACGTCGTGCAAAAAACCGTTAAAACCGATGACCCAATTATCTCCGCGCTTATTGATGAATCGCTTACCGCCAGTGAACTAGCCCGGAAGCTTGACAAACCTGTGTCGGAAATTGGCGCGCAACTCTCGCTTCTGACTCTCACAGGCCAACTTATCGAACGAGGAGGAAAATACTATACTAGTCAAAATTAGTTCCATTGCAACCATTGGCCTTGAAACCGTTCCGGTCGATGTTGAGGTTGATGTTGCCTCACAGGGCTTTCCCGGATTTACGATTGTGGGGCTTGCGAGTAAGGCAGTAGAGGAGGCGAGGGAACGGGTAAAAACAGCAATCATCAACTCCGGGTTTGATTTCCCGCCGAAAAAAATAACGGTCAATCTGGCGCCAGCTGATCTTCCCAAAGATAGCGCTGCCTATGATTTGCCCATAGCTGTTGGGGTTCTGGTTGCGGGCGGTCAGGTTATGTTACCCGAAGGAAATAAGTATTTTTACGGTGAACTTTCTCTTGATGGGACACTGCGGCCAACGCGGGGAATTTTGCTCCTTGCCCTCCATGCAGCGCGCTCCAAAGATGTAACGATTTTTGTTCCCCGGCCATCTGCCGCTGAGGCTACAGTTGTTTCCGGCGTGAAGGTTATTCCGGTTTTGAATCTTTCGGATTTAGTCCGCCACATTTCCGGCGCCAAAGAAATCGCACCGCTTCCGCATAGCAAAGGAAGTAGCGATGATGAAGCAGTTATTGATTTTGACTTAAAGGAAATCGCTGGCCAAGAGCAAGCCAAGCGTGCTCTCGTTATTGCAGCTGCCGGCGGCCACAATCTCTTAATGTGGGGGCCGCCCGGAACGGGAAAAACCATGCTTGCAAGGGCTCTTCCCGGCATACTTCCGCCACTTAGCTCAAAAGAGGCGCTCGAGGTTACCCGTATTTATTCTATTTCGGGATTACTATCTCCAGGCACGGCGCTCATCAGACGGCGGTCGTTCCGCTCTCCCCACCACGGAGTCTCTGCCGCGGGACTTATCGGCGGCGGAACGAGTCCTTTACCAGGTGAAGTGAGTCTTGCGCATCTGGGAGTACTTTTTATGGATGAAATGCCGGAGTTTCCGCGGAGCGTTTTGGAGGGTTTACGTCAGCCGATGGAGGATGGGTTTGTTGAGATTGTCAGAGTCTCGGGGCATGTCCGCTACCCGGCAAGTTTTACACTGATTGCTGCAATTAATCCGTGCCCGTGTGGCTATTTAGGGCACCCAAGGCGTGAATGTAAATGCACGGAGAAACAGATTGCAAAGTATCGTCACCGTATTTCAGGACCTATTTTAGACAGGATTGATCTCACTGTTATGGTTGCTCCTGTCGAGGTTGAAAAACTTTCGATAACGCGGGAGATGAAACAGGATTCACTTACCTCTCAAGAAGCAAAAAAGGCAGTTGTCGGAGCGCGGAAGATTGCGGAAAAACGCTTTAAGGGAACCCCGCTCTACACGAATTCTCAAATGCGCAATAAAGATGTAAAAAATTTTGCCAAATTAACGCCTGAAGCGGAAAACTTTCTTAAAATTGCAGCGGAAAAGTACGATTTTTCAGCCAGAAGCTACATGCGGCTCATTAAAGTTGCAAGAACAATCGCCGATCTTGGAAAATCCGAGCCAATCCTTCCTATCCACATGGCCGAAGCGCTCCAGTATAAGCAGCTTGTATGAAACAGTTCAATCGTCAAACGGGAAAACTCGCGGAAGATCGTGCGGCAGAATTTTTAAAAAAGAAGCACTATAGAATTCTTGAGCGGAATTTCAGAAATAAATTTGGTGAGATAGATATCATCGCGAAAGACGGAGAGACGTTGGTTTTTGTTGAGGTGAAAGCAAAAATAGGCACGGATTTTGGACTTCCTGAGGAAATGGTGGGCAGAGGGAAATTACAAAAAATCCGCAACATGGCAACCGTGTATATGAATGGAGAGAATATCCCCTGCCGAATTGACGTGGTTGCTATTGTTTTAGATGAAAATAACGATGTCGTTCGCCTCACACACTACGAGAATGTGACTTAAACCACTCGGCGATTCCTTCGTACGAGATATTTTCGTTATCGATTTTGAGGCCAAACGTGACGAGTTCTTCTTGTTCACACTCAAAACGATAGCCGTTTAATTCTAAAAATGTCATAGCAGAAAGGAGTGACGTTCGTTTATTTCCGTCGACAAACGCATGATTTTTGATGAGTGAATGGCACAAGGCTCCCGCTTTATCAAACACGGTCGGATATAAATCTTCTCCGGCAAATGTTGCTTGCGGACGATGGACGGCAGCGTCCAATAATCCTGCGTCTCTCAATCCATGAGAACCGCCGCTTTTTTGTATTGATAGATAATGGAGAAGGAGGATATCTTCAGTAGTGAGATACTTGATCATGGTGGGGTTTAGCGAGTTTGATAAATGCCGGCAAATACCGCTTTAACAGATCATTCCCCACCGCGTAAATCTCCCTATCAACAACCGGAGTCGACGTTTTCTTTCGTGGTTTTTCGAGAGTAATATTCACCATGGAACCAATTTTCAGTCCGTTTTCCTTTAAAACTGATTTTGGGATGATGACAGCAGCAGAATTGCCAACGCGAGTAATTTTTTGTTTCATAATATTTCTCCTGTTATAACAAAATTATAACGTAAATTTGACAAATGTCAATAGTTTGGTATACTACTCCTTAATTGAATAAAAGCGTTGATGAGGTGTGGATGGAACCTCAGAGCTGACTCTAATCAAGTACGGAGGCAAAACCGTAAAAAGATCGTCAACGAATGTCACTTCGCAAAGCTCAGTGCAAGTGCGAAGAGGAGTTCGTCAAGAATGAGGCTTTAGGCTAACCGACCTCTGGTCGGTTTTTTGATGGTTAGTTAATAAGTAAACGAATTTACTAACCATCAATCCCGCCAAAGCGCTCTTCGAGCCGTGTACGAATAGTACCAAAAGGCGAGAAGTAAGCTTGTGTAGGATTTGTGTCTAAAGTAAAACCCTCCTTCGTTAAAACTACGAAGGGCAGGCAAGGTGGCACAACGGAATGGGACCGTCCTTGTAAATTTTCTAGCAGAGCTAGAGGATTTGCACGGGCGGTTTTTTATTGGTCGAAGAAAAGAGAAAAATATGAATCATGAATTTCAATTTGTTACAGCGATTCACGGCAATGAGACGATGCCACATCGTGCACTCCGACAGATAGGGGAGAAGCACGTAATTGGCAATCCGCTCGCGTTGCTTTTGAATAGGCGCTTTATAAATCTCGATTTAAACGCATCATTTGGAGTGAGAGGAGTTTTGTATGAACAGTTGCGAGCACCCCAAGTGCTTAAAAAATTGAATAGCCACGGTTTGGTTATCGATTTTCATACGTTTTCGTGTGATTCACCACCGTTTGCTATTGTCGTTGACGAGTCAATGATCCCATTGGCGAGTTCTCTTGGGGTCGAACACGTTGTTCATATGCGTCACAACATTAAAAAGGGACATGCGCTCATAAATTTTAGAGATGGTGTTTCAGTTGAGGTCGGTGCACATAAAGATCAGAGGTCATTTGACTTAGCACAGCAAATTGTCATGAAGTTGAAAAACAATGGAATTAAACCTCAATCAGTTCGTGTTTATGAAGTTTTTGGAAAGATTGAGGAACCAGGAAATTACCAAAATTTTGTTCGTGCGCAGGATGGCATAATTCCGGTTTTGTACGGAGAGAAAGCGTACATAAAACAAGGATTTTATGGCCTAATAGCGCGGGAAATTATTTTGAAAGGAGGTGATACACATGAAAGAGCTCAGTAATTTATTGAGATATGCGCGTGAAACGTTTGCATTGTTACCGACGATGTATGAACTGAAGTTGAGATTTCCGCATGCAAAAGGATGCAGTGGAAAAGGGACACTAACTACAGAGAGTGAAATAGTAATGGTTAGTAGTGGAGATCCGCGGGTGGGAAGCATAGGAGTGCGATCGTATTACTTGAATTGTAGCGAATGTAAAACGAAGCGTACGTACCGCATTTAATACAAAGTAAATTATTTTGAAGGGAGGTGAAAAAATATGTCTAAAGTTGAATCGTTAGTAAATGGACTCAATAAACTCGTACATAGTGGTGAACTTAACAAGGCCGGACTTATTACTCTTGGTCCAAAACTCGGTTTTCGTCGCCGATTTTATAATCATGGAATTTACTATGATGAATATAAAGAAAGTAATACGGCATATTTAATGCGAATTACTAAGGCTCTGAGTAATACAGAAAGTCTTGCAAGATTTGGACAACATTATGAAAATCTTAGTGTTCATGAGCGTCGAGCGATTGGAAGAGCGATAAAAAAAATTCGACGTAAACGAAGCAAGTTTGTATATTTGTTACAATAAGGAGAATCTATGAAACGATTTTTGTCTGGGATTACACCAAGCGGCGACGGGAGTTTGCATATCGGTAATTACCTAGGCGCCGTGCGGCAGTTTATCGAATTAGCCAAGTCGAATGAGACCTTTTTAATGGTCGCGGATTTGCATGGGCTCACGACTATTCAGGACAAGAAACAACTGCAGAATAATATAGAAATATTAATTCTCAATGAACTCGCGCTTCTGCGCGGATTTTTGAGTAAAGATGAATTTGAAAAAATTGTGTTTTTCCGCCAGTCAGATGTGCCGATGCATACTGAGTGCCAATCAATTCTCAATAACGTGACTCCACTGGGGCTTCTCAAGCGCGCCCATGCATACAAAGATAAGCTTGCCGGTAACGCAATGGAGGAAGATATCAATGTGGGATTGTTTTCCTATCCCATGCTCATGGCTGCAGACATTCTTTTGTACCAAGCGGATTTGGTGCCGGTGGGCAAAGATCAAAAACAGCATATAGAAATTACGAGAGATATTGCCGAGCGCTTCAATAAAATTTTTAAGAAACAAGTATTTACATTGCCAGAGCCGTATATTCCGGAGGAAGTCGCAGTCGTTTTAGGAACTGACGGCAAACGGAAAATGAGTAAAACATTGGGAAATGTTATTGCAATGTTTGATTCGGAAGAAGCGATTAAAAAACAGGTAATGGGAACCTACACGGATCCAACCAGAAAGCACGCGACAGACCCGGGACACATAGAAGGGAATATGGTCTTTACCTACTTGGATTTTTTTGGCCCCACTTCGCCAAGGCTTCGCGGGGCAAGCGAGTTATCAGCTCTTAAAGAACGCTACAAAGCAGGGAAAATTGCAGACGTTGAGGTTAAAGAATATTTATTTCAGACGTTAATGAATTATTTTGCTCCGGCAAGGAAAGCATACGAAGAACTTAAGGCAAATCCGAATGTAGTTACGGATATTCTTAAAAAGGGACAAGAACGAGCACTTATCGTTGCGGGACAAACAATGAAAGAAGTGAGGGAGGCGATTGGATTAGTGACAAAATATAGTTTTCAGCGATAAATCCAAGCTCCTTTTTATCTCCGCCGAGGGTATGCCAGTAGGAGCAAAAATTCGATAAGACCAGTTTATTGGTCTTGACAAGAGACCTGTTAATAGGTATTATATCCTGACATGACCACAACGTCTATTTCTCAGCTTAAAATGAACCCTTCTGCCGTGATTTCGCAAGCAGCGGATTATCCTGTGGCGGTGGAAAATAGAAATAAAGTACAAGGATATGTTCTTGGTAAAAATTTATATGAAGCAATGGTGACTTTTATTGAAGATTACATCGATAAGCGGGCATTCAAGAATGCAGATTTTTCCAAGCGACGTAAAGCAGAAGACGTGTTTAGAGATCTTGGATTATGAATGTCACTTTTTTGCCTCGTGCAGAGAAAGATCTCCGTAATCTCCCAAAATTTGATCAAATTGCAGTAGCACAAAAAATTAAATTATTTTCTCGGCCGCCTATATCTCATGAAGAAAAACTTTCTGGATTTCCTAACGCATACCGAGTGCGGGTGGGGACATATCGCATTGTATACAGAAAATCAAAAACATCAATAGATATCGTCACCATTGCGCATCGCAGAGAAGTCTACAAACTTCTTAAAAACGTTTTACGTTAAATCGTGGTATACTTGAGCCTCGTATCCAGGTAGTAGAATTTCGACACGCTTTCTCATACTTTGCTCGAAATGCACGATTACCTGGGGTTTGCGTATCGTATAATGTATTGAAAGAAAATAACACTGGAATTTCGAAAGCGTAAAAAGCAAAGGTCGAAATTTCACTACCTGATATGGCAGAAAAAAATAGCCTTAAAAAGAAAAACGGAAATGGGAAAAAGGGAAAAAAAGTTTTTGAGATGCGGATGAACTTTAATTTCAAAAACATCTTCATTGCCCTTTTTATCGCCTTCCTCATTTTCTCGGCTCTGGGTAGTCTCGGCAGTCAAGTGTCGTCTCTCGTTGAAAAGCCGCTATCAACGGTGATTGCTGACGTTAAAGACGGTAAAGTAACTACGATTGAAGTGGAGGAAAGCAGGCTTACGGTTTCTTATAAAGACGGCACGAAATTTATTTCTCATAAAGAACCTCAGGAATCACTCTATAAACTCCTCGAATCAGCAGGCGTTGCCTCAAATACAGTGGAGATTAAAGTGAAAGATTTATCTATGGCGCAAATCTGGATGGGTATCATTGGCAACGTTTTGCCGCTTGTTTTGACTGTTGTTTTTTTCCTCTTTCTTTTCCGTCAAGCACGTGGCGCTCAGGATAGCGTATTTTCATTCGGACAATCCCGCGCACGTGTATTTAGTAAAGATTTACCCAAAGTGACGTTTGCCGATGTTGCCGGAGTCGATGAAGCGAAAAAAGAGCTTGAGGAAGTTGTCGATTTTCTCAAAAATCCTGCAAAATACCGTGCGCTTGGTGCAAGAACACCGAAAGGGGTAATCCTCATCGGTCCAAGCGGAACAGGGAAAACCCTCCTTGCCAAAGCTGTGGCAGGAGAGGCGAAAGTACCGTTTTTCTCAATTGCCGGAAGCGAGTTTATGGAAATGCTTGTCGGCGTCGGTGCTGCCCGTGTCCGCGACCTTTTTGCCCAAGCCAAAAAAAGTGCACCTGCAATTATCTTTATTGATGAAATCGATGCCATCGGGAGAATGCGAAGTGTCGGGATAATGGGCGGCCACGACGAACGCGAGCAAACGCTTAATCAAATTCTCGTCGAAATGGATGGATTTGAGCCCAATACTGCTGTTATGGTTATAGCAGCAACGAATCGTGGCGACCTCCTTGATTCAGCTCTGCTTCGCCCCGGCAGATTTGATCGCAGAGTGAGTCTTGATCTCCCTGATTTGGAAGGACGGAAAGCAATTCTTTCGATTCATGCCAAAGGAAAACCATATGCAAAGGTAGTCAATTGGGAAAAAGTTGCCAAGAGGACCGTCGGATTTTCCGGAGCGGATCTTGAGAATATGCTCAATGAATCAGCAATTCTTGCAGCCCGAGAAAACAAAAAAGAAATCGATATGACTGATATTGAAGAGGCAGCAACAAAAGTGAAACTCGGTCCTGAGAAAAAGAGACTTCAAACTGACCTTGATCGTAAAATGACTGCCTACCACGAGGCTGGGCATGGGGTTGTTAATTACTATAGCCCGCATCTTGATCCAGTGCACCGGATTAGTATTGTTTCCCGCGGTATGGCGCTCGGGTTTACCATGGCCCCGCCGGAGAAAGATCGATTGCATGAGACCCGTTCACGCTTAATTGACGAAATTGCAATGACGATGGGAGGGAGGGCTGCTGAACAAATAGTATTTAACGAAATGACAAGCGGAGCTGCTAACGACATCAATCAAGCAACCCGTATCGCCCGTTACATGGTTGCGGAATTTGGAATGAGTGATTTGGGGCCTATCAATTTTGGACCACACTCGGACGTGACGGAATGGGGGAAAGCGTTTTATGAGCAGCAAAACGTGTCGCCTGATATGCTTGGCGCAATTGACCGTGAGATGAAAAAGATTCTCGATGAAGGGTACAAACGCGCGCTTGAGGTAATACGAAAAAATCGAAAAAAACTCGATCTTATTGCTGCAGAGTTAGTGAAAAAGGAAACCTTGGAAGGAGAAGAATTTGAGAAATTGATGGGTGGCCCGAAGAAAAAAATCAATGTTTCTGAATCATGAATCGCCTCGTTCTCATTGACGGCAATGCCATTCTCCACCGCGCCTACCACGCCATCCCTCCATTCACTTTTTCTGACGGATCACCAGCAGGAGCTGTCTACGGATTTATCTCAATGCTCATAAAAATTTATAATGACCTAAAGCCGACGCATATTGCCGTTGCGTTTGACCGGGCAGCGCCAACGTTTCGCCAGGAGTTATTTAAGGAATATCAGGCACAGCGGCCGAAAATGGAAGATAATCTTGTCGGCCAGGTAGACAAAGTGCATGACGTGGTTACTTCTTTTGGTATACCAATTTATGAAGTTGACGGGTTTGAGGCAGACGACGTTATCGGCACAATTACTAAACAATCGAAGAATCAAGTAATTATTGTGACAGGAGATCGGGATATTTTGCAGTTAGTTGATGATGAAAAAGTATTTGTTTTTATGCCGACAAAAGGATTATCCGAAGGGAAATTGTATGGGGAGAAAGAAGTCGTTGAAAGGATGGGAGTAAAACCGTCTCAAGTTCCCAATTTTAAAGCGCTTGCCGGCGATCCTTCGGATAACTATCCCGGAGTTTCTGGTATCGGCCCAAAGACTGCGGTAAGACTCTTAGAAAAACACAAAACGTTTCAAAAAGTTCTTGCAACGCTTACAAAGAAAGATCAAGAAAGCGCACTTTTGAGCCAAAAACTCGCTACAATCCGTACCGACGCACCAGTTAAAATTGATTTAGACAAAGCCCGATTAACAACTTTGGATACGCCGAGCGCTCGCAAAGCACTCGAAGATTTCCACTTTCCCTCACTTCTGAAACGTTTAAAATTATTCGAGAAAAAACCGACAAATTCACAACTTTCGCTTGTATGAAAATAGCATTGGTTCATGACCAATTGGCAGAGTTTGGCGGCGCAGAAAGAGTTTTACTTGCCATGAGTGAAATATGGCCGGATGCGCCGATTTATACAGCATTTTACAATCCTGGCTCCCCAGCATGGGAACGATTCAAGGATAAGGACGTGCGTGTATCATGGGCGCACCATATTCCTGGATTTTCGACAAAACTCCACAGCCCTCTGCGATTTTTGGCTTCGGCGATTTGGAACTCATTCGACTTTTCTGGTTATGACGTGATTATTGGGTCATCAAGCTGGTACATAACAAAAGGGTTTGCCAAGAAAGGCAAAGCGATCGAAATTTGCTACTGCCACACACCTCCCAGGTGGTTATACGGATATACGACATCAAAACAGAGTATACTTGCCAAAATTTATGGGATAATTGTCGGCTTTTTCATGCGTCACTACGACTATGATGCTGCACAACGGGTTGATTATTTTATTGCTAATTCAAAAGAAACAGCCTCTCGCATAAAAAAATTTTATAGGCGGGACTCTAAAGTAATTTACCCTCCTATCGAAAACCAAATGCAACTTCAAGGAGTCTCCTTGAAGGGGTACTTGAAGGGGTACTATTTGGTGGTAAGCAGACTTGCACAGCCGAAGAATGTTGAGATTGCCATTCGGATGGCCAACAAGGAAAAATTACCACTCAAGATTGTGGGCACCGGTCCGGATCAGGAGCGATTGAAAGCAATTGCCGGTAAAACTGTAGAATTTTTGGGACATGTGGGCGATGAAGAGTTGCATAGATTATATGCGGGCGCCAAAGCATTTCTTGCACTTTCTATGGATGAAGACTTTGGTATGACACCGGTTGAGGCGATGGCAATGGGCACTCCCGTTATCGCATACGCGGGCGGGGGCTATACAGAATCAGTCATTGAGGGTAAAACGGGAATATTTTTTAAACAGAACTTCACCTCCGCAGTACGGAAATTTGAGAAAATGAAATTTCGCACGGAGGACTGCATCAACCAAGCAAAAAAATTCAGCAAAGAACGGTTTAAAAAGGAACTTACCCGGTTTGTATCTTCAAAACAGCCTGGGTAGCGCGTATACTTAGCCTCATGGAGCATATTTTAGAGGTTAAAAATTTAACCAAACAATTTGGTGACTTCACAGCCGTTGATAATATTTCCTTTTCGGTCAAGGAAGGGGAGATCGTGGGATTATTAGGTCCAAACGGAGCGGGAAAAACGACGACTATAGATATGCTGCTTGGGTTAACAACGCCGACCTTGGGCACGATCAACGTTTTTGGATTGCCGTTTGAGGAACATCGGGTCAAGATTTTGAAACAAATGAACTTTTCAGCAGCGTACGTCAACTTACCATGGCGGCTTAAAGTTTGGGAAAATTTGCATATTTTTGGCAGACTGTACGAAGTCGAAGAGTATAAACAGAAGATTGATACATTGATAACAGAGTTCAGACTTACCGCATTGAAAGATGCAATAACCGACACGTTGTCTTCCGGTCAATTGACGAGTCTCTATCTCTGTAAGGCATTTATTAACGATCCGCGGCTTTTGCTCCTTGATGAACCGACAGCATTTTTGGACCCTGATGTAGCCGATCTTATCAGGAAATATATTAAGAAGAAGGTTAAGACAGATAATATGTCAGTTCTTTTTACGTCTCACAACATGGCAGAAGTTACCGAAATATGTGACCGGGTCATCTTTCTCAACAGAGGAAACATTATTGCCGAAGATACTCCTACTGGCTTGGCAAAGAGAGTAAAGTTTTGTCGAGTGCTTCTTCTCTTTGATGTCCAGAGAACGAAAGCAGTAACGTTACTGAAGAATTATCAGTATACATTTTCTTTCGACGAGAAAGAGGTTCAGGTTGACACAGAGGAAGAAAACGTCGGTCAGTTGTTAGGGAGATTGTCCTTAGCGCGTCTTAAATATTCTCAAATCACCATTGAAAAACCGACGCTGGAAGATTTTTTCTTACACGCTATGAGGGGTAGGTATGAGTACACATAGAATAGCGGCAATCATTCTGAGACATTTGTATATCTGGCCTAGATCGCCGGAGCGATTCATGTGGACGTTCGGGTGGCCGTTTTTTGGACTCCTCATCTGGGGACTGGCGATCTCTTTTCTTCAAAGTAGTTCTTCAAGCACTTTTTCTTTTATCACTGTAATTATTGGCGCCATTATTTTTTGGGAAATTGTCGTTCAGCCGCAGCGGGAAGTTTCAATCAATTTCATCGACGAGTTGTGGAACAAAAATATTTTAAATCTTTTTGCCTCGCCGTTAACAAAAACAGAATATTTAACTGCTTTAGTGGTTATTGGGATAATAAAAATGTTTGCAACCGCGCTCAGTTTAACGATAGGATCAATGGTGCTCTACAATTTTAATATTTTTTCTTCTTTCGGTCCGTTGATACCAATTTTTTTCATAAACTTACTCTTGTTTGGAATTTCTTTGGGGTTCATTGTCAATGGGCTTATCCTTCGGTATGGCTTGTCAATGCAGGAAATTGCCTGGGCTATCGTCGTTATCGTTCAACCATTTTCTTGTGTCCTTTACCCCCTGTCTTTTATCCCCCCATGGGCGCAAAAAATAGCCATCGTATTGCCTACAACGTACGTGTTTGAGGAAATGAGAAGATTCATGTTTGAGAGTAATGTAATTTCAACTAATCTCGTGTTTGCTCTGTTACTAAACACCGTATATCTCGTTTTTTCGATTTGGTTTTTTTCCATTATGTTTGAAAAAGCACGTGAATACGGAAGACTTGTGAAATTAACTTAAAGAAGACGGCTGTTTGACAGTTCACGCATACCTGGGTTAAGATACAAAAATAACACGCCAAAAGTGTGCGCGGCGTGTTTTTTAGGGGTTAGGATGATATACGGCAAGAATGCATACATACTTTCTCTTGGGGGATCACTCGTCGTCCCCAATGGTGGTGTTGACACCAATTTTCTCTCACAGTTCAATACGTTTATAAGAAACCAAGTCTCCTCAAAGCAGAGGAGATTTTTTATTACGGTGGGGGGAGGGGGAACCACGCGGCACTACCAGCAAGCAGCAAGTCAGGTTCGCGGAGAGGAATTGGATGACGTTGACCGCGATTGGTTGGGCATTCACGCAACACGTCTTAACGCCCAAATGATTAGGACTATTTTTAGGGACATTGCCGATCCACGGGTGATTAAACACTACGAAATTATTCTCAAAATTGACAAGCCTGTCGCCATCGCCGGAGGATGGAAACCGGGATGGAGCACTGATTACTGTGCCGTGACGCTATGCCAGGACTACGGCATTAAGAGTGTTATTAATATGACTAATATTGACCATGTCTACGAGAAAGACCCCAAAAAATTCCCCGACGCAAAACCCCTCACCAACATTTCCTGGAAAAAGTATAGACAAATGATCGGAGACAAATGGACGCCAGGCATGCACGCACCATTTGATCCAATTGCGAGTAAACTTGCGCAAGACCTCGGCATTACAGTCAAAATTCTCAACGGAAAAAACCTCAAAAACCTCGGCCTCGCCCTCGACAATAAATCCTTCATCGGAACGACCATAAAATGATATTGACGAATCTCACACTTCAAAACTTCCGGAGCTACGAGAAAAAATCATTTACATTTTCTCCTAAAACAACACTCATCCTTGGTCCCAATGCAGCAGGGAAAACTAATATTGTTGAAGCGATTATGCTTATGGCAACGGGCAAAAGTTTTCGTGCAGATTATGACCGTGAAGTTATCCGGTGGGGATCTGATATTGCAAGAATAAAAGGAACAATCGATGAAACGAAACTTGAATTTATTATTACTCCTA
>Ga0209541_10002688_pt1 | contig 33341 bp, 30 predicted proteins | sample RifCSPlowO2_01_FD_184027 | JGI IMG/M metagenome (GOLD analysis project Ga0209541, IMG submission 184027) | Groundwater microbial communities from Rifle, Colorado - Rifle CSP2_plank lowO2_0.1 (SPAdes) (version 2) | ecosystem: Environmental > Aquatic > Deep subsurface > Groundwater | place...
AAGGCCGATATCATTATTACCCTGGATGCCGACGGCCAGCACGATCCGAATGAAATCCCTAAATTGATCAAGCCGATTATTGAACGAAAAGCCGATGCCGTAATCGGATCGCGATTTCTCACCCGCCAGCCGATGCCTCTTTTCCGAAGGATGGGGAATAACTTTCTTAATCTCGTCACCTTTTTTCTTTTCGGAGTGAGGACTAGCGACAGCCAATCCGGCATGAGGGCTTTCAGCAGAAAAGCGGCTCAAAGTTTGGAAATCAACAGCAACGGCATGGAAGTTTCCTCGGAAATACTGAAAGAAATCAAAGTCAAAAAATTAAAGATGAAAGAAGTACCGATTAAATCCATATATACCGACTATTCTCTTTCCAAGGGCCAGGGATTCATACCGGGCATTAAAACTTTAATAAAAATTTTATGGTCTTTATTCAATTTTTAATAATCGCTTTCGCATTATTGGTGATCAGCCGGATCGTCTTAAGCTTCAAAAGAAAGAAAATCTCCTTAAAATTATTTATATTTTGGCTGCCCCTCTGGTTGATTATTCCGGCAGCGTTTTTATTGCCCAAAACCGCCGATTACCTGGCTAAAATATTAGGACTCGGCAGAGGCGCCGATCTTGCCACATATCTCTCAATATTAATGATTTTCTATCTTATATTCAGAATATTCGTCAGACTTGAAAAAATCGAATCCGACATCACCGCTATCGTTCGGGGAATTGCCTTAAAAGATAAAGACAACCGAAAATGATTGCGGTAATTTTAGCCGGCGGCTTTAGCGCCAGGCTTAAGGAAAAAACCAAAAACATTCCCAAGCCGATGTTAAAAATAGGCGGTTTGCCTATATTGGAACACCAGATTAATTTATTAAAAAAACACGGCATTAAAGAAATCGTTATCCTGACGCATTATCTTGCCGAGGTCATTGAAAAATATCTTAAAGACGGCGAAAATTTCGGCGTAAAAATAAGTTATTTTAAAGAAGAAAAACCCATGGGGACTGCCGGCGGCCTTAAAGAAATAAGGGATAAGCTGAAGAGCGACTTTCTGGTCATTTACGGAGATACCATGCTTAATATGGATTTAGGCCGGCTCATTGCTTTTCATAAAAAAAACGGCGGGATCGCCACGCTGGTTTTGCACCCCACCGACCACCCCTACGACAGCGATCTGGTGGAGATTGATAAAAATCAAAAAATTATCGCCTTCCACCAAAAACCTCGCCCCGAAAATCAATACTTCAGAAACCTGGCGAATACCGCTATTTATGTAATGTCGCCGAAAATTTTAAAATATATCAAAAGGGGTGTAAAAGCCGATTTCGGTAAAGATATTTTTCCTAAGATTTTCAAAAAAGAAGCTATCTATGGCTATCAGACGGCCGAATACGTAAGAGATGTCGGAACGCCGGCCAGACTCCTTGAGGTTAATAAGGATTATAAAAACGGAAAAATCAAAAGACTTAACATAAAAAATAAAAGGGCGGCAATTTTTATAGACCGGGACGGAGTTATTAATCGGCACGCTGACCAGCTTTGCAAGCTTGAAGATTTTCATCTTTTAAGAGAAACGGCCAAGGCTGTTAAAAAAATAAATGATTCGGAATTTCTGGCAATCGTTGTCACCAATCAGCCGATGGTGGCCATGGGCCTTTGCTCTATTGAAAAACTTGAACAAATCCACAATAAGATGGAAACCATTCTTGGCCAAGGTGGGGCTAAGTTAGACGGAATATATTTTTGTCCCCATCACCCGAATTACGGCGGGCAATGTGGCTGCCGCAAACCGGAAATCGGTTTGGTTAAAATGGCTGAAAAAGATTTTAATATCGACTTAAAAAGTTCTTATCTCATCGGCGATTCATGGAGAGATATTCTTTGCGGAAAAAATGCCGGCCTAACCGTTATCGGAGTAAAAACCGGCCATGGCTGCCGTGGCATAGATATAAAACCGGATTATTTTTCAAAAAACCTTCTCGGGGCAGTTAATTTAATAATCCCGACGTAAGGTCGGGACTCCGACCGAAGCGTCGGGGTTAATAAAAAACATGGGCATGGAATTAAATAAAAAACGGATCTTTATTACGGGCGGCGCCGGATTTATCGGTTCAAACTTAGCCGTCAGATTAAAAAAACGGAATAAAATTACTGTTTACGATAAAAGAAACGGCGACGATTTGCTTGATTTTGCCAAACTCAACCAAGCCATCAAAAACCATAATTTTGTTTTTCATTTGGCTTCCAACCCCGATATTGCCAAAAGCGAAAAAAATCCCAGATTGGATATAGATCAAGGGATCATCACCGCTTTTAATGTTTTGGAGGCGATGAGGCTGAACAATATTAAAAAAATCGCCTATACTTCGGGCAGCGGAGTTTACGGCGACCAGGGAGTAAAATATACCAAAGAAAGCTTCGGCCCTCTTCTGCCGGTTTCCATGTACGGCGCCAGCAAACTGGCCTGCGAAGGGTTGATTGCCGCTTTTTGCCATATGTATGATATGCAGTCCTGGATTTTCCGACCGGCTAATATAGTAGGCAAAGGACAAACTCACGGCGTCGGTTATGATTTTATTAAAAAATTAAGGGAAAAACCGGAGGAATTGACGATTTTGGGCGATGGCACGCAAAGCAAGTCTTATTTGTATATTGATGATTTAATTAATGCCGTAATTTTAGCTATTAGAAAAGCGGCTGACGGAGTTAATTTATTCAACTTGGCTTCAAACGGCTTTACTGACGTTAAGACCATCGCTAAAATCACCACGGAGGAAATGGGTTTGAAAAACGTCAAATTCAATTATACCGGCGGTTCGCGCGGCTGGAAAGGCGACGTGCCCAAGGTTAGATTGGACGTATCCAAAATAAAAAAACTCGGCTGGCAGGCCAAATTAAACTCCGACCAAGCCATCAGAAAATCCATCAAGGACTTGCTAAAATAGGCAAATTATATTAAGAATAGATAGTAAACATATGATTATCGTGCGAGCTCCCTTAAGAATACCTCTTGGCGGAGGCGGCACCGACCTGCCCTCTTATTACTCTCAATTCTGCGGAGAGTGGATTTCGGCTGCCATTGATAAATATGTCTATATTGCCATTAACAAGGGTTTTCATAAGGGCTATAAAATCCGCTATTCCAAAGCCGAGGAGGTGGAAAAGCCGGATCAAATTCAGCATCCTATATTTAAAGAAGCCATTAAATTGCTGAACATACCCGGCGGGATAGAAATAGTTTCGGCAGCTGATGTGCCGACAAATACCGGATTGGGAAGCTCCGGCAGTTTTACTGTTGCCCTGCTCACCGCTCTCCATGCCTTCTTAAGAGATACCAGCCAGGACGATTTGCCGACAAAAAAAGACATTGCCGAACAAGCCTGCCACATTGCCATGAACTTATTAAAAGAACCTTCGGGCAAACAGGACGAATACATTGCTTCTTACGGCGGCGTTAACAGTTTTTTCATTTCGCAAAACGGCGAAGTTACAGTAGAATCGTTTTATCCTCAAAAAATTTCCGCGCAAACTCTTGAAAAACTGGAAAATAATCTTTTGATGTTTTATACCGGTATACAAAGAGCGTCGGGTCCCGTCTTAAAAGCTCAAACTCAAGCTATTGAGAATTTTCACCGCATCAAAGAAATCGGCAGAGAGATTAAGAGCGCTTTAGTAAGGAATGATCTCCGCAGATTCGGAGAATTATTGGATGTTCATTGGCAGGAAAAAATAAAAAGAGGCGGCGCATCCGACCCGCAAATTAACGGCTGGTACCAAATTGCCAAAGAAAACGGCGCCCTTGGCGGAAAACTAATGGGAGCCGGCGGCGGCGGCTTTTTCCTTTTCTATTGCGAAGCCCAAAAAGAAAAATTAAGAAAAGCCATGCAAGATCAGGGCTTGAAAGAACAGCTGTTCCATTTTGATATGGAAGGGGCCAAGGTAATTATTGGTTTTAAGTGATATGATTGATAATTTTATCGCAGAACTGCAAAGAATAATTAAAGAAATAGATAAGCAAAAAATCATGGAGGTGATCAATATTCTGTTTGACGCCTGGGAAAAAAATAAAACGGTTTTTGTCATGGGATGCGGCGGCTCGGCTTCAACCGCCACTCATTTTGCCGCCGACCTTTCTAAGACCATCCTCGTGCCGGGAGCCAAAGGATTAAAAGCAATGGCCTTGGTTGACAACATTCCCTTAGTTTCCGCCTGGACCAACGATTACGGCTGGAGCAGTATTTTTAAAGAGCAACTGGAGCCCTGGATCCAAAAAGACGATGTTTTGGTCGGTTTTTCGGTTCATGGCGGATCCATCGGCGAAGGCACGAATATCTGGTCGCAAAATTTAAACCAAGCGATGAATCTGGCTAAAGAAACTGGAGCTAAAATAATCGGCTTTAGCGGTTTTGACGGAGGAGCGATGTCTCAAATGGCGGACGTCAACATTATCGTTCCGGTCAATACGGAACCCCTGGGCACTCCCCTGGTTGAGAGCTTTCACGTAGTTTTAAATCATTTAATTATCGTTTCTTTAAAAGATAAAATTAAAGATTACCTGCGGAGCTACGAAATTTAAAATTAATTTCCAAAGATATGGTTAAAAAAATAGAGGAATTGAGAATTAAAATCTTTGCCGACGGAGCCGATCAAAAAGCCATGGTGGAATTTAATAAAAATCCCCTGGTCAAGGGCTTTACCACCAATCCTTCCCTAATGAAAGAAAGCGGCGTAATGAATTATACGGAATTCGCCAAAGGAATATTGAATGAGATAAAAGAAAAACCGGTGTCTTTTGAAGTTTTCGGCGATGATTTCAATGAGATGGAAAGACAAGCTAAAATAATCAGCTCGTGGGGAGGTAATGTTTATGTCAAAATACCCATATCTAACACTAAGGGAAAATTACCCTTTGATTTGATAAAAAAATTATCAGCCCGGGGAATAAAAATAAATCTTACGGCTATTTTAGACTTTGACCAAGTAAGACATATTGCTCCGGCTTTTCATCCGGAAACGCCGGCTATTATTTCGGTTTTTGCCGGCAGAATAGCTGATACGGGCAGAAATCCCGTGCCCATAATGAAAGATGCCAAAGAATTCTTAAGCAACTTTAAAAATTTGGAACTTTTGTGGGCAAGCCCCCGGCAGGTCTTTGATATTTTCCAGGCGGAAGAAGCCAACTCCGACATTATCACCGTTCTTCCGGGCTTTCTTGGTAAGCTGGATAGGATCGGCAAAAATTTAAAAGAGTACTCTTTGGAAACCGTCAAAATGTTTTACGAAGACGCTAAAAATAAAGGCTATCAGCTTTAATCAATGAAACTTAACAATCCTTTTGTTTCTATAATTATTCCTACCAGAAATGTCGGCAAATTCATCGGCCAATGCCTGGAAAGCTTAAATAATCTTGATTATCCCAAAGATAAATACGAAGTTATTATCGCTGACAGCGAATCAACCGACGAAACTCCTTTAATTGCCCGAAAATACGGGGCGATTTTAGTTTCCACCCCGAAAAGAAGCGTTTGCGCCGGTAGAAACGAAGGCTTCAAAATAGCCAAGGGGGAAATTGTCGCTTTTTCCGATGCCGATTGCGTTATGGATAAAAATTGGATTAAAAATAGCGTCAAATATTTTGAAGATCCGGCTATCGGCGGAGTCGGCGGCCCCAATCTCTCTCCGGCCGACGATACAAGTTTTGCCAAAGCAGTGAGCTTTATCCTTAACCAGCCGTTATTTCTGGCCGGTTCGGTTTACGGCCGGGTTTTAAAAAACATCAGGGAAGTCAAAAGCCTGCCCGGCTGCAATATCATCCTTAAAAAAGAAGCCCTGAATAAAGTTATGCCCGTAGATGAAACCATATTGGGCGGAGAAGACTTTTTTATGAACCAAAAAATCCGCCAATCAGGCTACCGCCTGATCTATACTCCCGACACTTTTGTGTGGCACTACCACAGAGCCACTCCTAAAAAGTTCTTCAAGCAAATTTACCGCTACGGCATAAGCCGGCTCATCATCGGCAAAAAAGACCGCGGAATGATAAATCAGATGCACGTTATAGTCGGCTTTGGCGTCCCAATCTTAGCGGCAACTGCCGTTTTTTTGATTATTTTTTCCCCCGTATTACTGGCATATATAGCTTTATCCGGCGCAGTATTTATGCTAATCTATGCTATACTGGCTTGGTTCAAATTAAAATCATTCCGAACGGCTCTTTGGGTGCCCGCGGCAATAACTATCCTTTTTCTTGCTTGGTCTTCGGGTTTTTTAAGAGAGTTATTTTATCCTATATCCGTTCCTTGCCATGGCTTCAATTCAGATATAGCAAAATAAATTATGATAAATAAAATTTACGTTTCCGCGGTTATCCCCTGTTTTGAAAGAGCCGGCGAACTGCGGCGGCTTTTGCTTTCTCTGAAAAAACAGGATTTTTCCGATTCTTGGGAAATCATTGTGGTGGACGACGGCAGTAAAAACTCTTCGGGAATAAAAACTACGGCGGAAGAATTTCCATGCTCTTTGATCCGGCTTGAAAAAAATGCCGGGCCGGCTGAAGCCAGGAATATCGGCGCCAAACAAGCTAAAGGAGAATTTTTATGGTTTCTTGATTCAGACAGCCAAGCGCATAATCCATCTCTTTTGGCCACGCTGGTTAATTGCCTTAGGCAAAACAAATCATTGGCGGGAGTCGGCGGAGAAGCGGCGGAAATAAACGGAGCACTCTACTCCAACAGCCTTCATCCCCTGCCTAATTGGCTTCCTCTCACAAAATATCGGCCGCTGGATAAGCCCTTTGAACTGCGCCCTAAATTTATCTCCACTAATAATTTATTAATTTCGAAAAATAATTTTTGGAAATGCGACGGCTTTGATCCGTATTTTGATATGTGCGAAGATCAGGACCTATGCCTGCGTTTAGCCAAGGAGGGGGGATATTTCTTAGTCAGAAATGACACTTGCGCTATTCATCATCACTCTCCCGCGGGCAGAGAAGACGGAGCTTTTTGGTTTTTCAATAACGCCTGGAATTATGCCAAAAATATGCATCAAAGCAGGGTAAAAATAATTTTTCGGCATTTTCCATATTTATTGCCTGTCCTGCCCCTGCTTGACGTCATTTTTACTCCGGCAGTTTTCACCGCCCAAATATTTTTTACCAAAAGACGAAGTAGCGATCTGCTGAAAGAAAAAACAAAAAATGCTTCCCGGGGTTTTCCCGTATTCGTTTTATTCAATTTAGCGGCCATGTTTTTAGCTTGGCTGACGGCCGGAAAAATGATATTTAAAATTATCAGAAAGCGATGATTCTCTACCCGATACAAAAAAATTGGCGATATTTGGCGCCGGTAATCGCCAAGGTCCCCGGCCGATTATTAAAATTAGGCGCCGAAGTTTTTGTTCAATTCCAGAAAAAAGAAATGATCGGCGATAAGCTTCCCAAAAGAATCGTGCTCTTTGTGACTAAAAAGTGCAATCTCAAATGCCGACACTGTTTCTATATCCCCAATGTCTCTTCGGGGCGGGAGATGTCTTTAGGCCAAATCCAAAAAATCGCCGATTCCGCCAAAAATAACTTGAGCCAAGTAATTTTTACCGGCGGCGAACCTTTTATGAGAAAAGATTTTTTTGAGATTGTCCTGTCTTTTGTAAAAAACGGCTGCAAAACAGTCAACGTCATCACCAACGGCACCATGCCGGAAAAAGTCCGCCTATTCTTGGATAAAATGCTTAAAGAAACTCAGACTCAATTAATTTTTATGGTTTCCGTAGACGGTCCCCAAGAAATACATGACAAAATCAGAGCGGTGCCCGGATCTTTCCGAAAGACCATGGAAACTCTGTCCGTACTTTCTGATTACTATCAAAAATATCCGAAAAGATTCGGCAATGTCTTTGCTTCAACCACAGTCAATAAATTAAATTTCGCCCATCTGCCGCAAACTATCGCCCAAATAAAAACTTTTAAAAATATCAATCATTCATTCAGCTTTGCCCGTTCGGCCAATTTGCATACCATCGGAGTTAAAGAAGAGTATCTGAGCGGATTCAATGTCGGCAGTGGCATTATTTTAAATACCGATGAAATGAAAGAGGTGTTAGAATATCTGAATAAAGAATTTTGGAACCGGAAAAGTCCTTTATTCTCTTTAATCAATCGTCAGATTATGGCAGAAACCGTTAAAATTCTCTCTCCCTACGAGAGATGTCCCGAAGGGACAGAGAAAAAGACAGCTAACTTTACTTGCATGGCCGGCCAATCGGAAATAATAATTTATCCCGAAGGAGATGTGGGAATTTGCGAAATGTTGAAACCAGTCGGCAATTTGAATGAAGCCGATTACGACCTGGTAAAATTCTATCAAAACCACAGAAACCGGTTCCAGGCCAAAAAATCATGCCACTGCACCCACGATTGCGCGCTTCTATCTTCAATCAGATTTTCTCCCGAATCATTAGTTGAGATAATAAAACATGCCCAATAAATTAAAAACGCTGATTATCAATCCGCCCTGCGAACAGGGGTTTGACCGCAGCGGCCGCTGGCCGGCAAAAACCGTAGCCGGCACGGTTATTGAGCCGTTATTTTTGGCTTATGCGGCCGCGGTTTTAGAAAAGGAACCTTTGCCGGTTGAACTAATTGATTGCCGGCCTTTTTATATTTCCGCAAAATCTTTGCTGAAAAAATTTGACAGAAATGTCGCCCTGGCCGTTATTCAAACATCCACTGCTTCAATTGATCAGGACTTGGCGACCGCCAAAAAAATTAAAGACGCCTTTCCTCAAACGAAAATCGCCTTAGTCGGTTCCCATGTTTCCGTCTTAGGAAAAGAAATCTTGAATAATAATCCCTATATTGATTTCATCGCTAAGGGAGAATACGAATACACAATCAGGGACTTGGCAAAATCTCTCACAAGGGGAGAAGGTACCGCCAACATTGCCGGCCTTATCGGCAACGCCGACCGCCCTTATATTGAAAACCTCGACGAACTGCCCTTGCCGGCCCGTCATTTCCTGCCGCTGGACGCCTATTTTGAACCGCTGTTTAAATCAAAACGCACCTTGAGATTAATGGGCAGCAGGGGGTGCCCCTATCAATGCACCTTTTGCCTTTGGCCGCAGACAATGTATGGCAGAAAAGTGAGGTTCCGCAGTCCTGAAAAAATAGCCGACGAGATTGAGTATTTGATTAATTCATGCGACGCCAAAGGCCTTTACTTTGAAGACGACACTTTTGCCCTGATTCCGGAAAGAGTGATAAAAATTTGCCAAGAGATTATAGATAGGCGAATAAAGATTCCATGGACATGCATGGGCAGAGTTGACACGGTCAATGAAGAAATGTTAAAAATAATGAAAAAAGCCGGCTGTTATATGATACGTTTCGGAGTGGAAAGTTCGTCGCAGGAGATTCTCAACAGAATAAAAAAGGGCACCACTATCGAAAAAATAATAAAAGCGTTTGATATGACAAAAAAGGCTGAAATTGAAACTCACGCTTCGTATACCTTAGGCTTACCGGGAGAAACCAAAGAAACCATGGATAAAACGATAAAGTTCTCCGTAAAATTAAATTCTGACTACGCTCAATTCGGTATTGCTATGCCGTATCCCGGGACAGAACTTTATCAGGAAGCTGAAAAAAACGGCTGGTTGAGAACTCATAATTGGCGAGAATTTGAAGCATCGGAAAACTCAGTCTTGGAATATCCCGATTTAAAAGCAAAAGATATCATCGAGGCGCATAAAAAAGCTTACAGAGAATTCTATTTCAGGCCGGGCTATGTCCTCAAAAGAATTGCCGGAGTCAAATCTTGCGCCGAATTGTATCAATTAATTAAAAGCGCGGTTAATATGATTTCCCGATAAATAATTATGCCCATGCATATTTTAGGAATTTCGGCTTTTTATCATGACAGCGCCGCTTGCCTGATTAAAGACGGCAAAATAATGGCGGCGGCCCAAGAGGAACGCTTCACCAGAAAAAAGCATGACCACTCTTTTCCGGCTAAAGCCGTTGATTACTGCCTTAAAAATAGCGGCATTTCAAGTAAAGATATTGATCTGGTTGTTTTTTATGAAAAACCATTCTTAAAATTTGAAAGGATTCTGGAAACCTACCTAAGTTTCGCCCCCCGAGGAATCGTTTCTTTCTTAAGGGCCATGCCCGTCTGGATAAAAGAAAAACTCTGGATAAAAGACTTTATTGAAAAAGAATTGGATTTTCACGGCAAAATAATCTTTCCCGAGCACCATCAGTCGCACGCGGCCTCCGCTTTTTTCCCGTCTCCTTTCAAAAGAGCGGCTTTTCTCGTGATGGACGCCGTTGGAGAAAAAAGCTGCACCAGTTTTGGCGTCGGCATTGATAATCAAATAAATATTATGGGGGAAATGCATTTTCCCCACTCTTTGGGCCTGCTCTATTCCGCCTTCACTTACTTTACCGGCTTTAAGGTAAATTCCGGAGAATATAAAATGATGGGGCTGGCGCCTTATGGCGAACCGAAATACAAAGATTTGATACTTTCGGAACTGATTGACTTGAAAGAAGACGGTTCTTTCAAGATGAATATGAAATACTTTAATTACTGCGCCGGCCTGACTATGACTAATAAAAACTTTGAAAAACTGTTTGACGGCCCTCCCCGCCAGCCGGAAAAAAAACTAACTCAAAGGGAAATGGATTTAGCCCGCTCTATTCAGGACGTAACCGAAGAGATAGTCATAAGAATGGCTCGTTACGTCAGGAAAAAAACCGATGAAAATAAATTATGCTTAGCCGGAGGAGTAGCTCTAAACTGCGTATCTAACGGCCGGCTTTTACGGGAGAAGCTGTTTGAAGATATTTGGATCCAGCCGGCCTCGGGCGATGCCGGAGGGGCGCTGGGGGCCGCTTTATTCGCTTGGCATCAGTACCTGGATAATAGAAGAGAAGCCGATGAAAAAACCGACTCCCAGCAGGGTTCCTATCTGGGTCCAGAATACAGCAATGAAAGCATCCGCCAATTCTTGAACCGGGAAGGGGCTAATTTTACTAGATTGAATGATGAAGAAATTCCTCAAAAAATCGCTGACCTGATCGCCGAAGAAAAAGTAATCGGCTTATTTATCGGCCGAATGGAATTTGGCCCCAGAGCCCTGGGAAACCGTTCCATTATCGGCGATGCCCGCTCATCTGAAATGCAAAAAACCATGAATCTGAAAATTAAATTCAGAGAAAGCTTCCGGCCGTTTGCCCCGACAATCTTGAAGGAATACGCCTCGGAATATTTTGAAATTGACAGAGAAAGCCCCTACATGCTGCTCACGGCTCAAGTCAAAGAAGGGATTAAAATAAAGGCTTCCGAAAACGAAATGAAAAATCATTCCGGAGTTGACAGGGTCAATGTAATCCGCTCAACTATCCCTGCGGTCACCCACTTAGATTACTCTGCCAGGGTTCAAACTATTAACAAGGAGACTAATCCCCTGTATCATAAAATTATTGAAGAATTTTATAAAAAGTACGGCTGTCCGGTGATTATTAATACTTCTTTTAATGTCCGAGGGGAACCGATTGTCTGTTCTCCGGAGGATGCTCACAGGTGTTTCTGGCGCACCAATATGGATTACTTATTAATGGGAAACTTCCTGTTGGACAAGAAGGGACAAAAACCGCTGGCCGAAGATAAGGATTGGCAAAAAGAATTCGCCTTAGATTAAACATGTTTATCTTAGATCAAACGGAAAAATCAAAAATGAAAGAATTCGGCCTGACGATGTTTATCGCTCTTAATGCGATAAATTTGTTTTGGCTTTGGAAAAAAGGCGAGCCGCCGGCGCCGGTTATTTTTATTTCTTTTTTATTCCTGCTTTTTAGTTTTATCAAATCGGGCGTCTTATTAAAACCCCTGCATAAGTCATGGATGGCCCTATCTTTGATGATGGGCAAGATCGCCTCTGTTTTAATTTTATCCGTCATATTTTATTTGATCATAAGCCCTTTAAAATTAGCCCTGAAATTATCGGGCAAGGACCCGCTTAATTTGAAATTCAATAAAAACGACGGGGCGGACAGCTATTGGCTTGAAAAAAAACAAACTCAAAAGCCATCTTATGAAAAACAATCTTAAATTTTTAATAATCGGGGTTTCTCTTTTAATCGCCGGGCTTGGCTTCAACCAATGGGTTTTAACAAAATTATTCCCCTTTTTAGGTCCGAGATTAAGCTTGCCCAGAGGAGTATTAATAGCCGTTTTCAATGCTGTTTTTTTAGGTTTGGGCATTCTATTCATCCTTTTGAAAAATAGCGGAAAAAAACTTTTGTTCTCCATTGTAATTTTTTTGTGTTCCATGGCTGTTCTTTTGGGAGGAACGGAAATATTAACAAAATCTCTTTCTCCCATCATTAAATATTACCCGATAACTTCGCCGGGCAATGTCTTCAAATTCGGCCCGCCGACCGGCGTAATCTTTACGCCCAATTACCGGGGAACCCATAAGAGCGGAGAATTTGAAACCTCTCTCAAAATTAACGGCGAAGGTTTCAGGTCAAGCCAAGAATTCATTATCGGCTCAAAGGACCAAAAAACAATTGCCGTGCTGGGCGACTCAATCACAGCCGCCCGCGAGGTGGCGGAAGAACAAACCTTTGTAAAACTGCTTGAATCAAACTTAAACGATTCCGGAATAAAACAAGTCCAAAATTACGGCGTGCCCGGCACAGGCATTGACTACTATCTGCAGACATATAAATATTATGTCAGACGGCATAAACCCGGTGTCGTGGTAATCGCCGTTTTTTTTAACGACATCGCCGACTCCGGCTCGTTCAAGGCGCTGGCCGATTATTCCAGCTACGGCCTCTTGAGTAAAGCTGATTCTTTTTTGCAAAAACACTCCGCCTTTTATAAATTTCTCTATTTGCAATATGAGCGCAGCCGGCTGGAGGTTCTGCATGATTTTCCCAAAGACGGCTATCTTTACGAAAGCCCCCGGAGCGACGGCATCAAGGAAATTTACGAAAAATTTTCGGAAAAACTTTCTCAATTGACGACGGCCATAAAAAACGACGGGGCTGTCCCGCTCATTGCCTTAATGCCTTCATATATGGAATCATCCGATGATGTTTGGCAAGAATTGGAAAAAAGCTACAATCTTATCGGCGGCAAGAATACTCTAGATAGAAATCTACTAAGGAACGAATTGCGGATTTTTGCCGATCAGGCAGCGGCTGAATTTTTTGACCCGAGCGACAATTTTAAGGAATCATATAATTCCGGAAAACGTCTGCATTACATTTACGACCATCATTTTAATCCCGAGGGCCATCTTCTGATCGCCGAAATGCTAAAAGAAAAAATTTCTGATATTTTAAATAATAATTAAATAATTCACCCTGTTAAATAATTTTAAATTATGTCTAAAATAGCTATTGTCAAAGAATTTTTAAGTTTTGCGAAGAATAATAAAAAATGGTGGCTGTTGCCGATTTTCATCATCTTAATATTATTTGGAGCGCTCATCGTATCTTTGGGAGGATCAGCCATAGCGCCGTTTATTTATACTTTATTTTAAAAATTGTGATAGAAAAAATAGTAAAAAACAAATCGGCTTACCGGCTATTTAAAAAAATAGCGCGGGCTGTTCATTTTTTTCAAGGGCTAGCGATATTAAAAGAGGCGGCGAGATTAAAACCGAAATCCGTATTCGTGTCGGAATTGCCTCAAGAACTTGAAAATTTTGAAGATTTGTCCTGGCTATTCTTCAGCAACTTTATCAACGGAGGAATCATCAGGATGTGCTTCAACGAAGCGGCTTATGTATTTAAAACGGCGCGGAAAAACCAACCTCGCTGCCTGCTGGAAATCGGCCGATATGAAGGGGGTTCAACCATGCTCATTTCCGTGGCAAAATCCAAAGAAGCCAAATTTATCAGTTTGGACATAGAAGACAAATGCCACGAAACAATTAAAAAATCTCTTGATAAAAATACTTCCTTAATTATAGGCGACTCGAAAAAATTCATCCCTCCCTGCAAGATTGACTACATTTTCATTGACGGCGACCATAGCTTTGAGGGAGTGAGGGCGGATTTTGAACATTATTTTCCTTATTTAAACGACGGGGCGGATATTTTATTTCATGATGCGGTTCGTTCGGAAAAATATATTCTTGCCGAATTGGCCGTTAATTATTTTGTCAAAACGCTTGAAGCCAGTCCCGGCCTGAAATTCATCAAAGACGTCGGGAGCATCAGACACTTCAAAAAGATAACATGACAACGATAAGCGGCTCCCGTCAAAAAATTCTTCTGATTAATCCTCCCAGCGAATTTAAAACGCCGGTTTTGCCTTTAGGGTTGGCTTCCATCGCCGCTTACCTTAAAGAAAAAAATGATGAATTCGGCGTTTTTGTTATTGATGCCTGGGCTGAAAATTTGGGACCCGAAGAATTAAAAAATAAAATAGCGAAAACGAAGGCCGATATCGCCGGTATTTATATGGTGAGCCCGCGCTACGATCAGGCAAAAAAGACCATAGAAATTTGCCGCCAAGCCCTGCCCAAATCACTTATTATAGCCGGCGGCCCTCACCCTTCGGCCATGCCCCGCGAAACCCTGGCAGATATCCCCTGTTTAGATATCTGCGCCATTGGCGAAGGAGAAAAAATAATGCTGGAGCTGGCCAACAACGCTCCCATAGAAGGCATCAAGGGCATCTCCTACAGAAAAAATGGAGACATTATAACAACCCCCGCCAGGGAACTTATCGGTGATTTGGATAGCCTTCCTATACCCGATCGCGGACTCTTTCCTATAGAAAAATACCGCACCCATCCCCCTTACGGCAGAAAAAAACCATACTTTACAATAATTACTTCAAGAGGTTGCCCCTTCCGCTGCGCCTATTGCTCAAAAGACGTTTTCAGGCAAAATTACCGGGCAAAATCTCCCGGCAAAGTATGCGACGAAATTGAAGAACTGATTTTAAAGTACGGGGCCAGAGAAACGCATTTTTATGACGATGATTTTACTTTAGACATGAAAAGGGCGGAAGAAATTTGTAACGAGATAATAAGGCGAAAGATAAAAATTATTTGGTCATGCACCACAAGGGTTGATCTAGTGAATGAAGGCTTGCTTAGAAAAATGAAGGAGGCCGGCTGCTGGCTTATATCTTACGGCGTTGAATCCGGCAATCAGAAAATTTTAGACGCCATCAATAAGGGGTTCACCGTACAACAAATAATGTCCGCCTTTGAAACGACGAGGAAAATCGGCATATCAACTGTCGGATTTTTCATGGTGGGTCTTCCAGGCGAAACTGAAGCAACAATCAAAGAAACGCTCGCTTTGTCAAAAAAAATAAAACCGAATTTTGTGAGCTGGGGTATTTTAGTGGCATATCCCGGCAGTAGTTTCTATAAAGATATCCAAGCCGGCAAATACCGCGGCAGACTAAGGATTTTGGGCAGGGATAAGGGAGAAAATTTAACCGGAACTTTCTTCGGCAAAGGCAATTATATTGTCTTTGAAGATAGTTTGACTTTTGAACAATTGCGGACAATAATTAAAAAGGCGAACTGGGAATTTTATTTTCGTCCCGCCTATCTTTTACAAGCCGTGAGCTCTATTCGGTCTTTCTCCGATTTGAGTTATTACTTGAGGGCGGCTGCCGGACTGATACAGTCGATTATATGATATTACTCATTGAACCTCCTCATGTCAGTTTGGGAAATATCAGCAGATTTTACGGGGCCTTTGGCACAAGCAAGGCCGATTTTGTTTGGCCGCCGCTGGAATTAATGAGCATAGCCGGTTATTTGGATAAATTCCAAATAAAAAACGCTATTTACGACGCCGGGGGATTGAAAAAAAAATACAGCGATATTCAAGAGCTCATTGAAAAAGAAAAGCCGGAAATGATTATTTTTTCCACTTCAACCACCGCTATTTATTCAGATGTGCTCACGGCCTCCAAGGCGAAAGAAATATCTAAAGATATTATTACGGTAGCCGTGGGAACTTTTGTCATGACCCTTCCGGAAGAAACCTTAAGGTTAAACCGATCTATTGATGTCGCCGTTTACAGCGACGACGAGGAAATGGTCGTAAAAAATTTAATTGAATCTTGCGGCGACTTTTCCCAAGTAAAGGGAATTTGCTACAGGACAAAAAACGGAAAAATTATAAAAAATTCTCCCCGGGAAATAATTAACAATTTAGATGAACTTGGTTTCCCCGCCCACGATAAAATCCGAAAAGAAATTTACCGCGACGCTATGAACAAAAGAGGCCCCATGACTTTAGTTATGGCCCAGCGGGGATGCATAAATCATTGTTCGTTTTGCATCTGCCCCGCTTTATATAAATACAGGGAAAGAAGCGTTGAGCATGTGCTTGAAGAATTGAAATGGATCGTAAAACTCGGTTATAAAGAATTCAAATTCGTTAATTCCGGCATTACTTATAATCTGCCGTGGATAAATAAATTAACGGATGAAATGATAAAAGCCAAACTGGATCTTACGTGGATGACTAATGTAAGAGCCGACAGGCTGAACCAAGAGATATTGGAAAAAATGAAAATGGCCGGCTGTCACACCTTAGCCATCGGACTGGAAACGGCCAGCTCGGAAATCTTAAAAAATGTCGGCAAAAACATTACCCCCGAAAAAGCGCGGGATGCCGTGAGTATGGCCAAAAAAATCGGACTTAGAACAATCGTCTACTTTATTCTGGGACTACCCGGCGAAACAAAAGAAACTCTGCAAAAAACCATTGATTTTGCCAAGTCCGTAGGATCGGATTTCGTAACGATGGGCGTGGCCCAGCCGCTACCCGGCACTAAATTTTATAATGACTTAAAGAAAAATGGCCTGCTTTTAACGGATGATTGGTCAAAATACGACCCGATCAAGCCGCCGGTTTATCAATACCCCGATTTAACTTCAAAAGAAATTTTCCTGGCAGCCCGAAAGGGCTATCGCCAATTTTATTTAAAACCGAGCTATATCTTAAAAAGAATAAGCCAGATACGGTCTTTTAAGGAACTTAAAGATAATTTTAAAAACTTTTTGGGCTTTATTAAGCGCTACGTTTTGCCTCTATGACAAACAAAAAAATTCTCTTCGTCAATCCTCTTAGTGAATTTAAAAATCCGATTATGCCTCTGGGACTGGCTTCAATTGCCGCCTACCTGAAAAATAAGGAAAAAGATATTGATATCCAGATCATAGACGCCTGGGCGGAAAATTTAAATTTTGAAAATTTAAAAATCATGGCTTCTCGGACCGGGGCCGATATCATCGGCATCTATATGCTTAGCCCGCGCTACGACCAGGCGAAAAAAACCATTGAAATCTGTAGACAAGCCCTGCCAGGCTCCCTTATCGTAGCCGGAGGCCCGCACACATCAGCTCTGCCGGTTGAGACATTGCAAGAAATTCCTCAATTAGATATCGCTGTTATCGGCGAAGGTGAAATTACCATGATGGAATTAATTTCCGGCCTTCCTTACTCAAAAATTGACGGCATCGCTTATAGGGAAAACGGAAAAATAAAAACGACCAAACCCAGAGACTTTATAAAAAACCTTGATGAGCTGCCTTTTCCCAATAGAGATCTTTTTCCCCTGAAAAAATATATCTCCCCGCCTCCTTACGGCAGGAAAAATCCCTATTTCATCATGATTACCGGCCGCGGCTGCCCTTTTCATTGCGCCTATTGCTGTAAAAATGTTTTTAACGATAATTACCGCGCCAGATCTCCTAAAAATGTTTGTGAAGAAATAGAAAATTTGATTGCAAAATACGGCGCTAAGGAAATAATGTTCACTGATGACGACTTTACCTTAAACATAAAAAGAGCCGAGGAAATCTGCGATGAAATGATGAAAAGGTGCATAAAAATACGCTGGTCTTGTTTAACGCGGGTTGATTTGGTGACAGAGCGCCTTTTAAGCAAAATGAAAAAAGCCGGCTGCTGGCTGATAGCTTACGGCTTGGAATCCGGCAATCAAAAAATCTTAGATACGGTTGATAAGGGCATCAAAATAAGCCAAATAATTTCCGCCTTTGAAATAACCAGAAAAGCGGGCATCATGATTTACGCCAGTTTTGTCGTCGGCTTGCCGGGCGAAACGAAAGAAACCATTAACGACACCTTTAACCTGGTCAAAAAGGTGAAGCCGAATTTTATCAGCGGCACGACCTTGATAGTTTATCCGGGCAGCCGTTTTGCCAAATTAATTCAAGAGGGGCATTACAAGGGAAAAACGAGAACCCTGAAAAAAAATGAAGGCATGCCCGGCTTTTCCTATAAAGGAAACTATGCCGTCTTTGAAGATAATTTAACTTACGAGGAATTAAGAGAAGCCGTAAAAATAAACGAAAGGAATTTTTATTTCAGACCGCAATATATCCTTCAAACCCTGAATGATATCAGGTCTTTTTCCGACGCTATCTATTTTTTTAAGGCCGGGATCGCCGTCATGAGGTCTTTTTTCAAATAATTGACGAGGATCAGGCCAAGCAGGCCCGAGATGAAAAGAGTGCCCGTCAAAAATACTCTGGCTAAAATAACCGAACTGGCCGCTGAAACCGCGGAGTATCCGAATAAACCAAAAAGATAAGCCACGCCTACTTCAATTAAGCCTATCCCTCCGGGAATAAAGGTCACAAAACTGGCGGCTCCGGTAACTATAGAAACCGAAGCAGAGATTAAAAACGGCGCTGGAAAAACCGAATTATACATCAGATAAGACGACGAGATCTCAAAAAACCAGCATAGAATGGTCAGGGGCGTTAAAAATAAATACGCCTTTTTATTTTTTAATAACGGCAAAGCATCGTAAAAAGCGTCCGCCTCTTTTTCCATAAACCTTATAATTCTGAAGAATTTGAGCATTTTCAGGGTTATTCTTTTTGAAATAAGCGCCGTGATCATCAAAAACAGCGTTAAAAAAATCGCCGTGAGCGCTCCCCCGAAAAAACGCGAAAGCAAATCATTTTGGATGCCGTAATTTAACATATAAACGAGAGAGGCCGTCAAAACGATGGTGAAGATCGCCAGCTCAAAAAATCTGTCTAAAACAACTACGGAAAACCCGCGGCCAACCGGTATTTTGAAATATTTATTGAATAAAACGGGAGTTGCCGCCTCGCCCGATTTTAAGGGAGTGATACTGCCCATCAGAGAATTGAACAGATAAATTGGCAAAAATTGCCTGTATTTTATTTTATTTTCAAAAATCCTGACCATTAAAAACCATTTTAGCGACCTCGTTATGATCAATAATATGTAAACGAAAACGGCCAAAACTATGTAATATGATTTTGCTTCGGAAAACGCTTTAACGATTTCCGACGGCCCTATCCGATAAATCAGGAAGAATAGAAGACCGAGGCCGATTAAAAAAATAATTAATCTAACGATTTTTGATAAGCTCATTTTAAATATTTTACGAACCTCAAAACGTTCATTAATTGTCCGAAATTTCTGACGCTTAAAATGGTCTTCAGCCAAAGAGACGGTCTTAAATAAAATTTTCTATAAATATATTTTTGAGCCAGAACCAATTCTTGCGAAGTAAGATATTTAGTCCGTATGGCGGGTATTTGACCGGCGCAATAACCATCGTATCCGGAAAAAGAATAATCCTCAACGAGCAATCCCTTTTCTTTCACTTCGTCGTAAAGTTTTGTGCCGGGGTATGGAGTCAAAATCACGAATTGAGCTCGGTGCGGATTTATTTTTTTGGCGGCGTCAAGAGTTTGTTTCACCGTTTCCATTGATTCTTCGGGCATACCGAGCATAAATGAAGCGGCGACCTTGATGCCGTTTTTTTGACAAAAATCAACCGCCCCCATCGCTTTGGCCAAGGTAGTTCCCTTGTTAGCTTCTTTCAGCAGGCCTTCGGAACCGCATTCTATGCCGAACATAATATTCCAACAACCGGCTTTTTTCATCATTTTGATTGTTTCTTCGTCAAGCGTATCGGCTCTGCCGTTACATGACCACTCAAACTTCAATCTATTCTCAATAATCATCCCGCAGAGACTCTTAATCCTTTCCCTGTCTGCGGTAAAAGTTTCGTCAAAAAAATAAATGCTCTTGACGCCAAAATTTAACAAGTGCTTTATTTCTTCTAAAATTTTTGAAGGACTTTTAAATTTCCAAATTTTACCGTATCCCCTATCCACCGTGGCTCCTCCGATAATGCAAAAATTACAGCGATTTGGACAGCCGACGCTGGTAATCAGAGTAGCAAACGGTTTTTTTCTCGTAAAGCTCAAAGAAAAATATTTTTTAAGCGGTAGCAAGTCATAGGCCGGCAAGGGATGGTTCTCAATCTCCGCTATTCCCGGAAATCCCAATAAACCGGGGATTTCCAAAAGCGGTTCCCGGCTTACCAAATAATCTATTTTAGGAAAATTCTGTCTCACTCTCTCGGGTATGGCCGGCGAAATATGGGAGTCCAATAAAATAGTTTTAATCTGGCCGTCAATTTCTTTGGCAATTTTGGCGATTTGAGCATCAGCGGTGAAAGTAGTCGGCGAGATTGTAAAAACAACGGCTTGCGGCTTGAATCGCCTGATTTCAATTTCAATATCCTTGAAATTACTGTCCAGAGCATTAGCGTCTAAAATTTTAACTTCGGCGTATTGCCTCAAAACTCCCGCTAAATAAGCGAGTTCAATCGGCGGAAAAATTGAAACGGTCGCCAAATTGGCACAGCGCATTTCCCTCACTACTGCGTGGCCGTTAAATCTCGGCGGATTAATAAGTAAAATGCGCATATCAGTAAAAAAAATTAAACAGCAATCTTTTTAATTATAGTGAAAACTCCCCTTCTTTCTCTCCAGAGCAATTTTAAAAATTCCCAAAATCGCCGATTCTTAAAATAAAACAAGCAGTATGCCAGCGCCTGAAGTTTCTCCATCTCCTTTCTGGACAATGTTGTGAGCTCCAAGCTGGAGCCGATGGTTTTATTAAAGTCGGCCCAATCCGAAGAAATCATCCGATAATTTCCCTCTCCCTTAAGGGCCATTTCATATATCATGGTGCCCGGATACGGAACCATAATACCGAAGGCAATACTGGAAGTATTTAATTTAGCGGCAAACCTTATGGTATCTAAAGCGGTTTCTCTGGTCTCGTTAGGATGTCCGATGATGAAAAAACTGCTGGTTTTAAGCCCGGCTTTCTTGGCCAGAATAACGCTTTCTTCGGCTTTTTTCAGCGTTATGCCCTTGCCTGTTTTCTTGAGAATTTCTTCGTTGCCCGATTCCACTCCGAATCCTATTCTGGAACAACCGGCCGCTTTGAGTTTTTGAAGCAATGGCTCATCTACCAAATCGACTCTGGTGGTTATGATTAATTTTACCTTCCGATTAAGATTGCTTTCAATCAGCCCCGATAACAAAGCATCCGTTTGTTCTTTGTCTATGCCGAAACTTTCGTCATGAATATTGAAGATGTCGGCTCCGTACCGCTCTACGCCTAATTTAATCTCTTGTAAAATCATTTTGGGGCTGCGTTTCCTGATCATGCGGCCGGAAATTCTCATGCAGAAATTGCAGTCAAAGGGACAGCCCCGAACGGTTAATAACGGATATTCTTTGCTTAAGGGAAACATATCCCATGCCGGGAAAGGCAGAGAATCCAAATCTGCCAAAAAATGGCGCGGCCCGTTAAAAACAATTCGTCCTGAAGGCGAACGAAAAACCAGGCCGGCCACTTTGGAAAAATCTCCTTTCTGAAAAACAGCATTAACCGTTTCTAAAAAAGTAATTTCTCCTTCGCCGGCGACCAACATATCAAATTCCGGAAACTGCTTTAGAGTTGCTTCGGGCAGAGCAGTGGCATGCGGACCGCCTAAAACAATCAAAACTCCCGGAAAAAACTCCTTTGCCAAACGAGCCACCCGAGCGGCTTGCTTCACTTCGTGGGTAAAAGCGGTGATGCCTATGATGCCGGGATGGCGCTGTCTTAACAGCTGCGTTAGTCCTTCCATGTTTATATTTTCAAACTTGGCGTCTATCGCCCGGCATGCAAAATCGCTCTGCCTTAAATAAGCGCCAATATAAGCCAACCCTATGTGAGGATAATCGGTATGATCGTGGGGATCCCGCCTGATAAAAGGCGGAGGATTTATCAATAAAATATCCTCCTTTATTTTTGTGCCGTTTTCGTAGTCAGCCATTTTTTTATGGTTTTGCGATGTTTTAAAACCGTTCTTAAAAGATTAAAGGGATGTCTTAAAAAATAAGCGAATTTGGCTCTCTTTACATAACTATAAATCTGCTCGTAGGTCAAGTTCGGCTGTTCAAAAACCGGCATAAAAATACATGGATCCAGCGGCGGATACGACCTGTCTCTTTCGTAATACTTTGCCCATGAAAAATCCTTGGGCAGAGTTCCCATTTCCTTGGCCATCGCCTCCAATGTCGTGCCGGGATAAATTATGGATACTCCCTGCGTCGTGCCCTCAACTCCTAAATTATAATACAAATATCGGCTTAAAAAAACCGTCTTTTTAATATCCTCGTAAGTTTCTCCCGGCAGGCCGTGCATGAAAAAAGCCTTGAGGCCGATGCCCGCTTTTTTAATGATTTTCGCAGCCTCAATCGCCTGTTCCACGGTTATGCCTTTTTTAATATTTTTCAGAATCCTGTCGCTGCCCGATTCAATGCCGAGGTCAATAAATTCGCAGCCGGCTTTCTTCATGGCCGTAATAATTTCTTCGTCCACGGTATTGGCTCTGACCTCGCACTCCCAAACAAAATCAATCTTTCTCTTGATGATTTCATCGCATATTAACAAGACCCTTTTTTTATCCATAGTTAAAACATCGTCAAAAAATCTTATCCCCTCAATAAAGGGATATTCTTTTAGAATGAGCTCGATTTCGTCAACCACATTTTTGGGCGACCGGTGCCTGATTTGATGCCCCCACTGTTCGGAGGTGGAACAATAAACGCACCAATAGGGACAACCCCGGCTGGTCATTATATTTAATGTCCTCTTGTTTGATAAGGTAGTGGTTTTATCGTATTTTTCTATGGGCAAAAGATCCCTGGCCGGCAGAGGCAAGCTGTCTAAGTCATGAATCGGCGATTCCGGAGGATTGTGGACGATCTCTCCGTTTTTATTACGAAAAGAAATTCCCTTAACGCCCGAAAAATCTTTTCCTAATTCAATGTTTTTAACTAAGTTCAAAAAAGAAATTTCGCCTTCTCCCCTTACGATAATGTCAATTTCGGGAATATTCTCAAGAGTATCCTGGCTGGTTAAAGTCGGATGCGGACCGCCGGCCACGATGGGGACTTTCGGAAAGTCCTTTTTAATCAATCTTGCCAAATCAAAAGCTGAAAACCTGATTTGCGTGCCGAAAGAGATGCCGATTAAATCCGGCCCCTCTTTTTTAAGCAAATCAACGATCTGCTCATTGGAATAACGATTAGCCATGCTATCTATTAAAACAATGTCTTTAAAGCCGTTCTGCCTTAAAACTGCGGCCAACCAGGCAATGCCGAGCGGTGGCATGCTTTGTTTTGTCTGATAAATATTCGGCGGAAAAATTAAAGCTATCTTCATATTATATCTATATCCGTTCCTTGCCATGGCAAGGAACGGATATTATTCTCATTTTATTATAATTATATCGAAAATATAGCTAAAGCTCCTCTGATATATCTTTTCAGGTCTTCAAAACTTCTGATGGAAAGCAATCTCGGTATAATGTATCCCCAGCGGAAATAAAATTTTATGAAGGCGTATTTTTTCATCTTTTGCAGTTCGTTTATGCTCTTATATCCCGAGGGCAAAAATGTCGCAAAATAACCGGTAAGCTTGTCGTATGATTCGTCTAAAATTCTTCCCCACTTCCCTTCTTTAATTTCTTTGTAAACAAGCGTTCCGGGGTAAGGAGTTAAGATATTAAATTTAACATAATCGGGGTTTAAGGTACAGAGAATCTTAAGCGATTTTCTGACTTTTTCCGGAGTTTCTTTGGGCAAGCCCAGAATCAAATTTGCCCTGATTTCAATCCCGGCCTCTCTCGTCCATTTGAAGGCGGATGATATTTTTTCTAATGTTATTTTTTTATTGATGGCGTCCAGTATCTCCTGATCCAGGCTTTCTATTCCGAAGAAAATACACCAACAGCCGGCTTTCTTCATTTTCTTCAGCAATTCGCCGTCCACGGTATCAACCCGGCATTCGCAAGACCAAGTAATATCTATCTTTTCGCTTAAAATTTGGCTGCAAAAATCATCAATCCATGCCTTGTTGATCCCCCAGACATCGTCCCAGAAATTAATTTCTTTTATGCCGTAATCTTTAATCAAATACTTGATCTCGCCAATTACATTATTGACCGATCTTGACCGGTAGAGCCGCGTCCAAAGTGTTTCTACGTCGCAAAAGGTGCAATTGAACGGGCAGCCGCGGCTGACCATCATCGTAGTCATGGGCAATCTTTTGTACTGGTTTGGCGAAGGCTTGTATTTGCCAATGGGAACCAAGTGCCTGGCAGGCAAGGGCAGAGAATCAAGATTCTTTATCAATTCTCTAGCGGGATTTATGATCGCTTTTCCGTTTCGCTTAAAACCGATACCCTTGATTGTTTCCGGATTATCCATTGATCTCAATAATTCAACGGCGCTGATTTCTCCTTCCCCCACCACCACATAATCAACGGAATCATTTTCCAAAACCTCAAGAGGCCGGGTAGTCACATGAGGACCGCCAAAAACGATCGGAATATTAAAATTGATTTTTATTTCTTTAGCCAATTCAACGGCCTTATGGTAATTGGAAGTATTGCAATAAATGCCGACGACATCGGTATTCTCCGCTTCTTTTATGTCCCAATCTTGAATTTGCGTGTCAAAAACCTTGACACGATATCCTTCTTTCTCTAAAGCCGCGCCGACGTATAATAAGCCGAGCGGCGGCAATGAACTGCCTATCTTTTCTATCCCCCGGCCGTATCTCTCTTTCATGGAGAATGGCGGCATGATCAATAGAATATTTTTGATCATTTTTTCTTGCCCAAGTAATAAAAACTAAAAGCGATATTTTCTGCCGAGCCGTATTTGTAAAATAAATAATCTGAAAATTTTAAAGGAAAAGTAAGCGCTGTAAATATTATCAAACATAATTGATAGAGCTTATCCGAACCTAAGCTGAAAATCATGGCCAACCATTGATTGAGCACCGAAAGGAGGCCGGAGGTTGGGCCATGCCTGATGCCACTCCTTAATTTTAAAAAGCCGGCGCTTTCCATGATCGCCTCTAACCCATTTCTAGTAAAACGATAATAATCATCCGGCGAAGAATGATAACCGGCCACAAATGGAACGGCAATATAAATTAACCCTCCAATCTTTAAGACTCTCCTCATCTCTTTCAAGGCAAAAGAGCTGTTCTTAAGATGCTCTATCACCTGATCGCAAATAATAGCATCTGCTTCATTGTCAGAAAAAGGAAGATTGTAAATATCCCCGAGAATGTCCACGTTGCGATAACGATAAATATCTAAATTAATAACATCGCTTCTGATTCTTTGGGTACCCGAACCAAGATTGATAATCTTACCGCTGATACCCCTAATAGCTTCTTCGGGGCCTAAACCAACTTTCAATGCTCCAAAAAACCAACGGACAGCGTTGAACAAAAAGGCATGCCCCTTAAGAAAATTTTTTAAATTGTAGATGATGTTATCTTGCATATATTGAGAATTCCCCAATTTCAGCAAATTTTTTTAAAAATGGGTACTGATCAAATTGCCACCGGGGATTGGATTTTTTATCCCAAACTAAATAATTTACTTCGTATTTTTGTAGCATCTCTTTGAATAAATCCGGGGTTGCCGCAACAAAAGATTCTTGATATCTCCGGACTAAATCCAAGATGATTTCATCTGGTATATTTTCATATTCTCCGAAAAGATCCCGGTAATATATTCCGTAAATTGCCCAAGATATATCGGCTCTGTCTCTTAAGAATACCTCTTTTGCCTGCGACTCGCTTACGCCATCCAATCTATAATACAGAAAAAGAATGTTTATTAAACGTTCGGTCGTGGCAGCTAAGGAAAATTTTGCCGAATGGTGATAAAAAACATTTAAGGAGGTGTGGGTGACAACCAGATTGGCGATTGTGTCATTGCTGAAAACCACCCCCTCTTTCTTGGAATTTTCATTAAGCCAATCTATCACGGGGCCATATTTTTGTATTTTAACGATCGTCTCTTCACTGGCGGAATAAGAAATACTCTGAACAAAAATGCCCAGAGAAATACTGATAACAATTAGGAAAACAGCCAGCGCCTTTTTGGCAAATTGCCATTTCCTCCAAGAAAGAAAAGAAAAAGCTATCATCAAAGAAAAAATAAGGGCCAGGGGTTTGTGATAATACCAATGATAGTGAGAAGGACTTAGGGCTTTTTCGGTGATTAATTGCTGATTTAAAATCACGAAAGGAGTTATGACCAAAGCTAAGGCAAAATAATAACGTTCCTTCCACTTTTTGGGGAAGAAAATTAAAAAAACAACAAGAAGCATTGGGGGCAAAATTCCCATGGACAATTCGCGGCCGCCCATCAAACCGGCCCTTGCTCCCACCTCGCCAAAAGTCGGGTAAGTGGCTGCTTGATAAAGATTGATAAAATAAGGGATAGCAATTAAAACCGATCCAAAAAGCACGATGGCAATTTTTTTAATATCCTGCCATTTTTTTTGGCAAAGAAATATTAAGATAAAAACACCGCAAAAGGCATATAAAAAAGTCCAGGTGTAAAGAAAGTCGTAGAAAGAAAGCCCCAGCATTAAAGCGCTTAGAATTCCCCAGCGCCATTGCTTCCTTTCCATAAAAAGCCAAAAAAATAACAAAAACCCGAAAAAGAAAATCCAAGTCATGGCCGGATTAACCGGGCGGGTGAGGAGCAAATAGTAAGGCTTGAGAGAGGCTCCCCGATTAAAAATAGAAATAGCCAGAAGAAGAACGGAAGGGATGGATAGAGAAATCAATTTTTCTTTGGTAAAGAAGAATAGAAAAGCATAAATTATTAAGTAGAGTAAGGATGGAAAAAACAATCGGGAGAGTAAAATTGTGTCATTGATATTTAAAGAAAAAAGCTTGCCCGAATAAGCCACGATCATTGTTCCTAAGGGCTGAAAAAGATAGGGATCGTTTTTGCCGTCCTTAAAATGAACGGAGCTAAAGGTAGGGTGCCCGTCCTGAACTTCTTTAACCCGAGACATCCAAGCGCTTTCATCGTCCGAAGCCCCCATCAGTCCGATTCCTTGATAGGAATCGCCCAAATCCCAACGTAAATAAACCTGGGGGTAAGCGACAATAACTCCGGTCAAAATAGCCAAAAAAATCGCCCATTTATGATTTTTTAAAATTTGCATCATTAAATTTTGATTAAGTCGCGAAAAGATTTAACCGATCTTTTCACATCATAAGGCGTTCTAATCTTTAAAAGATACTTTAATAAATAAGAGGGCCTGAAGTAAAAACTTTTATTCGCTTCTTTAACGAGCTTTGCTTGTCTTTCCGGTGAAAAATCCTTAAGGTTTAGATTTCCGCTGGCTTCTCTGGCATCAGAAGAAACCGCCACTCTCTTCATATACCAAAATCTGTCCGATAGGGCTTGATTATCAATAGCCCATTTATAAAGCTCGGTTCCCGGATAGGCCGCCGTTGTTCCAAAAGTAGCTAAGTCCAAACCAAGTTTTTGCGAGAATCTTATCGTCTCCCTGGCTTCGTTTTCGGTTTCTGTGGGATTGCCGATCATAAAATACCCCATAGCCTCAATCCCTGTTTTTCGGCAAAAAGAAATCGCTGTTTTTATCTGCTCAATAGTAATGCCTTTGCGCATTACATCTAAAATCCGCTGGCTGCCCGATTCTATGCCGAATGAAATCATATAACATCCGCTTTTTTTCATAATTTTAAACAATTCTTCGTCAACCAGATCAACTCTAGTATTGCAAGTCCAGGTTATTTTAATATTCTGCTTATTAATTTCAGAGCAAATTTCTCGGACCCAATCCTTATTTAACGTAAAATCGCTGTCTTTAAACATGAGCTGCTTTACCCCGTATTTCCGATAATTATACTCTATTTCGTCAACGATATTTGAGGGGGTTCTTAATCTCAACATCTTGCCGTGAGTCAAATGAGCGTCGCAAAAAATACAGCTATAGGGACATCCCCGCGATGCCATTAAAGATGCCAGGGGAAGAGATTTGGCAAAAAAACTATCGTACTTTTTAATATCTATCAATTCGAAATTTGGGAAAGGAAGACCGTCTAAGTCCCGTATCAACTGAGGTGGACTGTTAATTATTATTTTATCCCCATTTTTATAAATCAAGCCGTCAATTTCTTCTAAAGGCCCTCCGATAATGAATTTATAAAAACTCTCCTCGCCTTCGCCATAAAACAAAAAATCTATATCTTTAGTAAAATTAAAAATTTCGTCTTTGGTTGAGCTGATATGGGGGCCGCCAACGGCAATTTTTAAAGAAGGACGGCGTTTTTTTAACTCGGCGGCTACCTCTAAAACGGCTTTCGCTTGACAAGACATTGCGCTGAATCCCACCACGGATGGATTTTCTTTTAAAATAATTTCCGCCAGTTCGCTCAAAGTATGTCCGTTAACGAAGGAATCAATAACCTTTACGGCAATGCCGTTTCTTTGAAGGTAAGTTGCTATATAGAGAATGCCCAAAAAAGGATAGGTAAAATTTTTCCCCTTTCCAAAAACTATTGGAGGACAAACTAAAATCACCATGCCTGCTGACTTTATTCCGTTCATAGATGTATTTTCTCTTTAATGGAATAGGGAGTTTTCCCGCGCGGTTCGTAATAAATCCTGATTAAAATTTCGGCTAAAAGACCCATCAATATAAACTGAATACCCATAAGAACGAAAAATATAGTTAGCAACGGCAGTTGAGTCATGGCGATAGGGATTTTAAAAACAAATTTATATATTAGCGTTGCTGTGCCGCATGAAAACCCTAAAAATAATAACAGAAGCCCGGCTTGACCAAAAAAATGAATAGGCCTTGTTAGGTATGCCATCAAAAATTTAACCGTAACTAAATCTAAAAATCCCTTAAAAATTCTGGCAAAACCATATTTGGATTTGCCGTACTTTCTCGGATGATGCTTAACTTTTATCTCTGAAATTTTATAGCCCTGCCAATAGACTAAGGCGGGAATATATCTGTGCAATTCTCCGTGAAGTTTGATGTTTTTTACTACCTCATTTCTAAAAATTTTAAAACAGCAATTAGAGTCATGGACTTTCACGCCGGTGAGCCTGGCGGACAAGGCGTTGAATATTCTTGAGGCTATCTTCTTTCCGAGAGGATCTTTCCTCTCAGCCTTCCACCCGACAACCAAGTCATATCCCTCCCTTATCTTCTCTAAAAAATTAGGGATCTCTTCAGGGTCATCCTGTAGATCGCCGTCTATAGTGATGACAAATTCTCCGAGAGCTGATTCAAACCCCGCGCTTAAAGCGGCGGATTTGCCAAAATTTCTTCTAAACTGAATAATCTTCAATGGGTTGTTGAGGGCGCTTAATTCTTTAAGAATATTGAAGGTTTGATCGCTGGAACCGTCGTCAATAAAAATAATTTCGTATGTTTTATTAAGACGATTTAAAACGCCGCTAACTCTTGAAAAAAGCTCCCTGACGCTTCCTTCTTCATTATAAACGGGAACGACGACCGATACTTCTATTGATTGTTTATTTTCCATAATTTTAAAAACTCTTAAGCGAATACTCTGACTCTCCCCGGATTAATTCTTTTCCCGCCATTAATTTTCCGGGGGAATTAACGAAATCATTATTAAAATATCGGGAACTCGGCGTGTACGCCGGCTCAAAGATGCCCCCGATATAACCCTTATCAAAAACTCCCGCGGGGAATCTGTCTTTTATTAGCATGTTATTATCAATATGAAAAGACCGTTCAAAATAAAACGAAGATGCAGTCTTTCGGGAAATAAGGAAATTTCTTAACGCTGATTTCATAAAAACTGTGAAATGCGGTATAAATTGGCCTAAGCCAAGCAGGATTCGCAATACGACAAACCGGAATGTGGTTGGTCGATGCTCGGCCGCTTCCTGCAATCGGCCTTTAATTAAAATATTCTTATTATCTTGAGAAAAAATTATTTTATTTTGTTCGGAAATCCAGGAAGAACTGTATGACTTTTCTCCCCGTCTTAACAAAATTCCGGAGTTATAAATGTTGCTTTTCTTTAACCGATCATAGCAATAAACGGCGCCGCCTTTTTTATAATTAATAATGCAGTAAAAAGCGGGGTTGCTTTTTATCCAAAAGCCGGCCCGAGGAAAATGCTTGTCATTAAAAGAAAATGACGGCAGATTCCCGGCCGCTTCTTCATTAAAAGAGCTCCTTTGTTTGAATTGCAAACTGGCTTCCATATAATTATAGCCATTCTGGATAAGATACCTGTCATCCATCATCTCGGGATGAGTAATACAATTATTTTTAATGCTCTCTTGCAAAACAGAACTCATCATGCGGGCTAAGGATGAAAAGTTAGCCGAAATTTCTATACCGGACGGAATAATATAAGACGTGTTGCGGCTGCCATAAATCCCTCCGGCGCTGCCGTCCGGATGAATAAAATTAGAAAGAAAATCGAGGCCTTTTTCTAAAATAGGGAGGACGTTTCTATTTTTTGATTTCAAATAGTACTTTGCCATGTAATCAAGAGTGAGCGAAAGGTAGCCAATATCCGCTCCGCCATATTCCGGAAACCACCCCTCTTCATTCTGATTTTTTTTGAAAAATTCAACTAATTTTTGACATTCTTTCTCGTATTTTTCCTCTCCAGTCAGAAGAAAAATATTATACAGAGCGGCTAGGGCTCCGGCATTTTGATTGAGGGCCTGGTTATCTCTTCTCCCCAACAGCCAATCACCCGCCTTCTTCAGACCGGCAATTATTTCTTTCTTTGTTTCCATGTCCGACAATAAAATTAATGTTTCGGAAACCGCATAACTGGAAAAAGCAGTGGCGACAAAACTCTTTTCATGGGGGTACCATTCATTAAAAGAACCTTCTTTCCCCTGAATCTTCAGCCAAAAATTTAACCCCCCTTCAATTAATTTCTTAACATAATCTTTTTGAAAAAAAGAGTTTTCGCTGTCAAGATAAAGTAAGGCTAAAGTTAAAACTCCTTCCTGAAGGCGGGCTGACGGAATGTCAATAATCTTGTAGTGCCAGAAATTCCGGTCAAAGCATCCGAAGGAAGAAGAATACTTATTTCTGTCGCAGTTGGAGAGTATTCGAGGCAGAGAATTCAGAATAGTTTTTTTATAAATATCAGTTGTCAAATTTTTTTACGAATTTTTTATCAATAAATTTATTCAGAAATCCCTTTTTTATAAAAAGGGGCAAAAGATAATATGCTTTTCTGGAGAACCGGTAGAAAAATGAACCAGAATGACTGGCCTGCTGCGGCGAAGAATGATTAAAGCGGTTACGGCCTATTAAATTTTCAAAAGGGTGGATTCTGCCAACTTCCTTCGGCTCTCTCTCGGAATAACCCAGAAGAATATAAGCTATCGGAGAGAAATTCTTTGGCATCCCAAAAATTTTTCTTACTCTGCTTTTTAGCGGCAATTGGCAAACCCAGCAGGAGCCCAAACCGTAATGCGTAGCCGCCAGCAGCAAATTTTGAATAGCTGCGGCCGCCGATTGGATATGATCCTGATATTCCGTATTGCCAGTTCTTTGGTCGTAGGCCACCAGTATCCCAACCGGAGCTGATTTGATGATTACGGCTCCGCCGTTGTCCACCATTTTTTCTTTAAGTTTAGAGTCGTCAACAATAATAAATCTCCAGCCTTGCATATTGCAGGCGGAGGGCGCCCAAACGGCGGCTTCAATTATTTTTTTTATCAAATCATCGGGGACATTGTCTGGTTTAAAACGCCGAGTGCTCCTTCTTTTTTTGATTACATCTATTAGATCCATAAATCATTTGGTTGCTAATAAAAAAATGCCGAAAATGATAACGACGATTCCCGAAATTTGAAGCCAGGAAAGACCTTCCTTCAAAAAGAACCAGGATGCCAGAGAAACAATGACGATTCCCGAACTTACAAAAATCGGGTAGATAACGCTTAGCTGAAATTTAGACAAAGAGAAAAGATAGAATAAGAAACTTATGCCGAAGATGATGGCACCCGTCACTAAGAAGCCATTTTGCAAAATTTTAAGAATTAAAGAAAACAAATTGGCAAAAGAAAAATTCAAAACTCCCAAGGATGAAATCCCTCTCTTAAAAAGAAGCTGGGCAACGGAGGCCGTGACGATGGGTATTATTAAAATTAGGTAAGATTGCGGGGAACCCATATACTCTATATTTAGCAGAAATCCCGCTAATTTTCAAGCCTCCAACCCTTCGACTTCGCTCAGGGTAAACAAAAGGCCTCCCCATTGGAGAGGCCTTATAATTTTAGGCGAGATGTTTCATCACCTCAATATAGGCCAGTTCAGCCTGAGCATCAAGAAAATCGTCAACTCCCTTGCACGCTATAGCGACCAAGCGGGCTCCTTGCGCATAATCGCAGCATTTTTTCTTGGTCCACGTTACCGGCGTATTATCAATTAATGACAGCATATTAACTATCTGATCGGCAAGCTTTACACGTTTAATGCTTGGACTTTTTGATCGTACACGCTCTGCTTGGCGAGCCTTGCGAACAAGTAGCGGAAGTCCCTTGAATTCAGGCGGATCCGTCAGTCCGTCAACAATCTCTCTTACTTTGAGACCAAGTTCTTTTTCAATCTCATCCAGCGTAGTCGGCGTATCCTCCACGGTATCGTGCACCCAGCTTGCCGCCTCTTCTTCTTCCTTGCCGCCGGAATCCCTTACAAGCACACGCACCTCTTCGGGATGAATTATAAATGGCTGGTGAGCCTTATGCTCGCGAAACTGCCCGGCATGCTTCTTTCTGGCGAACTCCTCTGCTCGTTTTACTAGTTTCGATTCTTCAGGCATCGTCTGCCTCCTTTCCTTTCTAAAAGATCAATATTTTCTATATCGTACTCCTATTAGAATAAAAAATCAAGACTGAACCGCGAGAATGTCCAACGTTAAACGTTAACGCGACCCCAACGTTTAACGTTGGACATTCTCGACGTTGGACATTCTCGCATGAATTAGGCACAGACATTTTGCACCCTGGATCTAAGGGCTTGGTTAGGGGTTAAACCGTTTAAACCGCAGTGTTTTGTATTGTTATATTCCACATTCCAAAGTCTTAATTTGCATTTCAATTCTT
>Ga0209541_10002690_pt1 | contig 33321 bp, 37 predicted proteins | sample RifCSPlowO2_01_FD_184027 | JGI IMG/M metagenome (GOLD analysis project Ga0209541, IMG submission 184027) | Groundwater microbial communities from Rifle, Colorado - Rifle CSP2_plank lowO2_0.1 (SPAdes) (version 2) | ecosystem: Environmental > Aquatic > Deep subsurface > Groundwater | place...
ACTCAGTAAGGAACTGGCGGTGCTTTTAAAAAAAGCCGGACTGGAAAAATGCGGATTTGAGGTGCATGTGGATGTCGGAGAAAATGGAGAAACTCGCACCATGATTCAGGAACTGGTCGGCGTGATTCGCGCCAATAACTTTGAGGCCAAAACCAAGCCGGAAAGCTATGCGGCCAGCAATGTCGCGGATCGGCACGTATAACCATATGGACAAATTAGTTATTGACATAGAAACAAAAAATACTTTCGCCGATGTCGGCGGGCAGGACCATCTCATTGATCTGGATATTTCTTTTGTCGGCGTTTATTCATACAATCAAAACGCTTATCTTTCGTTTTTTGAAAACGAACTGCAAAAACTGGCGCCGATTTTAAAAAAAACCGGATTGATTATCGGTTTCAGCACGAACCGCTTTGACATACCGATTTTAAATAAATATTTCAATTTTAATCTGAAAGCGATTGAAAGCCTCGATATTTTGGATGAAATTGAGCAACAACTCGGCCACCGCATCAGCCTGGATCATCTGGCTCACACCAATCTTGGAATTGGAAAAACCGCTCACGGCTTGGAAGCGATTACTTTTTATAAAGAAAAAAGATTTGAGGAGTTGAAAAACTACTGTCTGAACGACGTGCGGATAACTAAGGACCTTTATGAACTGGGAAAATCCCAGGGCCACCTAATCGTTCCGGAAAGAGCTACCGGGGAAATGGTAAAAGTGGCCTTTGACTGGAGCGAGCGGCTGCCGATGCCGGCTACATTATTCTAAAAGTAAAAAACCGCGTTAGACGCGGTTTTTTTTATAAAATTTCTCCAATCCATCAAGCAACTCCTCATCTTCCAAAAAATAAAAATCTTGCCGAAAAACATTGCTTATCAGTTGGCCTAAACGAAGATACGGGCGCCCGCACCAGAGCTTTTCCAGTCTTCCGATAATTTTGGCAATCTGTTTGGAATCGCGCCGCTTATTCTGCTGGCCGCAATCGTTTTCCAATTTCTTTACCGTTTTAAGCAAATCAGAAAAATCAACTCTTACTCCTTGATTTTTTAAAGGGCAATGAGACAAATGCCCAACTGCTGAAGCGCAACTGCACATTCTTTTGATCATGGCAGTCTAATTCCCAATTTTTAATCTTCTGCCAAAATCCTACATTAGATTGCCAGCAATATCAACCCGATAACCAATACCAGGCTTACCATAATTTTCGCCCCGAACTTTTTTTCCTGGAAATAATTGTGTCCGGAGATGATGCCCGCTAATACTGCCGAAGCCCGTTCCGCGGTCATCGCAATGCCGAGATTCCCCAAAGCAACCGCGAAAGAAGCGAAAAGAACGGTTAGCATATGATTTACAGATGATAACTAATAACTTTTTTAATTTCTTTCATTTTTTCATTCAATATTTTCTGGCTCTTCGCCTCCATATTCAGCCGCAATAAATCCTCCGTATTGGACGGCCGGACATTAAACCAATAATCGGCAAACTCCGCGGTCAGGCCGTCTAATTTAGAGATTTTTCTGGAAGATTTTTTGTAAAACTTTTCGATTTGGCGCAAAGCTTTTCCTTTATCCGAAACTTTAAAATTTATTTCCCCGGAACGGTAATAGGCCGGTAATTGGTTGAGATAGGAAGCCAAATCGGTATCCAGCGAGGATAGGAAAGTAATAATGCTGAGCGCCGCCAAAATTCCGGAATCGCAATAAAAGAAATCCCTGAAATAATAATGGCCGGAATGCTCCAATCCGAGCGAAGCGGTTTTCTCCCGCATCATATTTTTAAAAAAATAATGGCCGACCCGGGAAACATAAACTTTTGATTTTGGACTTTTGGCTTTTGACTTTTTTAATCGCCAGCTGGAAACGGCGCCAATCACGTACGGACCCGGATACTGCCTCATTAATATGTAAGCGATTTCATTCGGGTCAACGCGCCGGCCGCGATTATCAATAAAAAATACCCGGTCGCCATCCGCGTCAAAAATTATTCCCAGGTCGGCTTTTCCGGCAAGAACCGCTTTCTTTAATTCATCCGTCGCGCTGGAAGCAAGCGGATTCGGCCCGTGCGCCGGAAAATTGCCGTCCGGATTATCGTTAATAAAAGTAACTTTTAACTTTGGACTTTTAACTTTGGATTTTAGGAATAATTTTTTTAAAATTATTCCCGTTGTCCCGTTAGAGCAATCAAAAACAACTTTTAATTTCCTCTGGAGCTTCAAAAATTTTTTAAGAAAATCAGCATATAAATTTATAAAAAACTTAACGGGAGCTGCCTGTTTGTCGTGCAGCAATTTCGGAGGCATTTGGAGCTTGGTTTCGCCGTTAGGCGAATCTAAATGCCGAGATATAGGAGTCGCTTGCCGCTGGAGCAAGCGAACTCCGGTGCTGGTAGGCAAACAGGCGGCGACCTCTTTTCCGCTGACCGGGCGCGCTTGGCGGCCGACGATTTTCAAGCCGTTGTATTCTTTCGGATTATGCGAGGCGGTTATCATCAGTCCGGCATCCGCCCGCAGCGCATTGACTAAAAAATAAAGCATCGGAGTGGTCATCAGTCCCCCTTTTATGGTTTTTACTCTGTCCGCCCGGTCGGCATTTTCCAACTCACCAATAACAGACTTATATAAACTTTTGGAGCTTAAACGGGCATCATGACCAACAACAACTTTGCCGCGGAATCCGCCTTTAATGCCGCTCACAATATCGGCGAATACCGATTCATTAATTTCGGCTGGATACTTGCCTCGAATATCATAGGCTTTAAAGATGCTTCGATTTATTCTCGGATTCATAGGTAGAACCTATTCCAATAATAATCCCATAACGCGATACTAGCCAATTTTATTCAGAACCAGGCAGGAGGAGCGATGGGTATCTTTAGATACCTGAGTGACGACTAACGCCGTTATGAATAAAATTGGCTGTATCCCTTCGGGTTGCTATTTAAATTGAAAATTTCGTTGTTCTGCCTCCTCGCTGTGGTTATCACCACAAACTCGTCGGCATGCCTAGAAATTTTCAATTTATCTTAGCAACGCGTTTGAAGATTGTTATTGGAATAGGTTCTTATTATATAATAGAATTACTTTAACCGATTGCCCATGGCAAAAAAAACTCAAAAATTAAACGGCGGCAAAAGCATCCTCAATAAAATCGGGATGCTCCGATCCCAAATCAGTCCCGATACTGAACGCAGTATTTTAAGCATTATCGTTACGGCCATCGCTTTAATTTTTATCCTGGCCGCCTTCCATAAAGCCGGTCCGGCGGGGGAAACAATTTATAATTTCCTCACCGTTCTGTTCGGCCTGGGATATTATCTGTTCCCCACTATTTTTCTGATAATCGCCGCTGTTTTTCTTTTTGAAAAAGAACAGAAGCGGAACTTAACCATTACCGCAATTGGCGCCACTCTTTTCATTAATGCCGGGCTGGGCCTGATCGACGTTCTTTTTCCGGAAAAAGGCGGGCTTATCGGCCGCTGGATCGGATCGATTGAAACTCCATTCGGATATGTTTCCGCTATCATTCTGACCGGCGCTTTCCTCCTGATTGCCTTGCTCTTAACCGCCAATATTCCGCTAATGTTTCGTAAAAAAGAAAAGTTGGAAGAAACTGAAAAAGAAACGGAAATTATTGTCAAAAATACCGAGGCGCTGGAAAAAACGAACGTCTTTTCGGAATCAAAAACCCAGTCCAAAAAAGAAATGCAGGAAAAATCAACCGATGACGAATTAGCAGTGGAAAATCCAAAAGCATTTTTTACCCAAAAAAAATCTGCTGAGAGCGAATCCGCTTTTGACGGACAACCTTACGTACCGCCGCCGCCGACGCTCCTTAAATCATCAATTGAAAAACCGACTTCCGGAGATCTGCGCGCTAACGCCAACATCATAAAACGCACCCTGGATAGTTTTGGCATTCCGGTGGAAATGGGGGAAATCAGCATCGGCCCGAAAGTCACCCGCTACACTCTGAAGCCGGCCGAAGGCATTAAACTGGCCCGCATCGTCGCTCTTAACCAGGATCTTTCCCTCGCTCTGGCCGCCCATCCGATCCGCATTGAAGCGCCGATTCCCGGAAAATCATTGGTCGGCATCGAAGTGCCGAATAAATCGGCGGCGATTGTTCGCCTGGGAAGCCTGATGGCCTTTCCGGATTTCATCAGCGCCGGACCGCTGTCTTTCATCATCGGACGGGATGTTAGCGGCGAACCGATTATTGCCGACATAGAAAAAATGCCGCACTTATTAATCGCCGGGTCCACCGGCAGCGGAAAATCGGTTGCGATCCATGCCCTGCTTGTCTCTCTGCTTTATAAAAATTCTCCGGAAACGCTGCGCCTAATCCTTATCGACCCGAAACGCGTGGAACTCACTATCTATAATGATATTCCCCACCTGATTTCTCCGGTCATCACCGAAGGCAAAAAAGCGCTGGGAGTCTTCCGCTGGGCAATCAGCGAAATGGAGCGGCGCTATGAAAAATTGCAGGCCGCCGGCGCCCGGGATATTAAAAGCTACAATAAATCCAATCCGGATGATTCAATGCATTATTTATTAATCGTAGTGGATGAACTGGCGGACTTAATGGCGGCTTTTGGCCGGGACATTGAAAGCTCTGTTGTCAGGCTTGCCCAAATGGCCAGAGCCACCGGTATCCACTTGATCGTAACCACTCAACGCCCGTCCGTGGAAGTTATCACCGGCCTTATCAAAGCCAACATCACTTCCCGCATCGCGCTCCAGGTGGCAAGTCAGGTGGATTCCCGAACTATTTTAGACATGGCCGGAGCGGAAAAACTGCTGGGCGGCGGCGATATGCTCTTCACCTCTTCCGAACTCTCTAAGCCAAAACGTATCCAGGGCGCCTACATCAGCGAAGAAGAACTTCACAAAGTTACGGACTTTATCCGGGATAACAATGAAAGTATTCCGGATCAAAATATTGCCAATGCCGGCGATAAAAATCCGACGATGGCATCGCGATTTGAAGAATTTTCCAGCAACGATGCAGAAGACGAACTTTACGATGAAGCCGTCGCGGTTGTCCGCGAAGCGCAGAAAGCGTCCGCTTCATTGTTACAGCGGCGATTAGCCGTTGGCTATGCCCGAGCCGCCAGACTGCTGGATATTATGGAAGAACGCGGTATCGTGGGACCGGGCGACGGCGCCAAGCCCCGCGAGGTTTTTTTAGACAAAGAAGAAAATATATAGTAGAATAATTCCTAATTCCTGATTTAAACCTATGGAACCTCATAAAGACCTTAAGACCCTCTTAGATGAAGCGCTGGAGCTTAAAAATGTCAGCCACGACAAACTGGCGCAAGCCACCGGCATACCGGAACGCTATATTTGGGCGCTGCATAATATGGAAATCGACAAACTGCCGGCGGCCCCGTACGTCCGAGGCTACATTAAAAAAATTTCCGAGATACTACACCTCAACCACGATGAACTTTGGGAACTTTATAAAAAAGCGCTGGAACATAAACAATCTGGAGTTTACGACACTCTGCCGATAAACCGCTTTGCGATTAAACGCCTTTCCAAAAAAATAATCATCGGCGGCGTTATCGGAGCCGCCGTCCTCATTTATATCCTCATAAATATCAGCCGCCTGACCGGCCTGCCGAAATTAATCGTCACTAATCCGGCATTTGATATTTCCACAACCAGCGAAAATATTATCCGGCTTACCGGTTACCTGGAACAGCGGGATAAACTCCTGGTTAATGAAGAAGAAATTTTTATCGCTTCGGACGGCACTTTTAATAAAGAATATGATTTACAGCCCGGGCTGAATACGATAGAATTTAAAGCACAACGGTTCCTCGGACGGGAAGTTACTGAAATAAAACAGGTAATGTATCAGCCGGGCGAAGAAATAATAATGCCGAACAATAAAACCATTAACTAATAACCATTAACAACTGACTCTTATGTCTAAAGACAATAAAGAAGAAAAAAAACAAGAACCGGCAACGGGCATAGAAGAATTATTATCTAACTTGCAAGATAGATTCGGCGAGGGAGCGATTATGAAGCTTGGCGATGCTAAGAAAGTGAATGTGGATGTTATTCCAACCGGTTCCTTTTCCCTGGACCTGGCGCTCGGGGTCGGCGGATTGCCGAAAGGAAGAATCGTGGAAATCTACGGACCGGAATCCGGCGGCAAAACCACGCTGGCATTGAATGTGGTAGCGCAGTCGCAAAAAAAAGGCGGCAAAGCCGCGTTCATTGACGCCGAACACGCCATGGATCCGGAGTATGCCGCAAAACTGGGCGTTAAGATAAAAGAACTGATTATCTCCCAGCCGGATAGCGGCGAAGAAGCGCTCAATATCGTAGAAAGCTTAGTAAAATCTCACTTGATTGACGTTATTGTTATTGATTCGGTTGCGGCACTCACGCCAAAAGCGGAAATTGAAGGAGAGATGGGCGCGCAATTTATGGGACTGCAAGCGCGCATGATGTCCCAAGCGCTCCGGAAATTAACCGCCATCACTTCCAAAGCAAATACGACAATTATTTTTATTAACCAGCTCCGGGAAAAAATTGGAATTATGTTCGGCAATCCGGAAACCACGCCGGGCGGCCGCGCGTTGAAATTTTATTCTTCGGTACGCATCGATGTTCGCCGCATTGCCCAGGTTAAAAAGGGAGATGTCGTGGTCGGCAATCGGGTAAAAGTAAAAGTAGTGAAAAATAAAGTGGCCGCGCCATTCCGTGAGGGAGAATTCGATATTATGTTCGGCGAGGGCATTTCGTATGAAGGCGATGTCTTAAACTCGGCCATCAAACACGGCGTCGTAACCAAATCCGGCGCTACCTACACATTTGATGGCAATAAAATCGGGGTCGGATTTGAAAAAGTAACCGAGCTTCTGAAAACCGATAAAAAACTGCTTGGAGAAATAAAAAAGAAAACTACGGAGGTAGTTAAATAACTTTATAAACTGTTTAGTTTATAAAAATTATCAAAAATCTTGGCGACCAGAATCGGACCGGTGCCGCCAGGAGTCGGCGTGTAAAAAGCTAATGGCTTATGGCTTATAGCGTATGGCTCCGGGTTGAAATCTCCCATAATTTTTCCTCCGCCAGCTGGCGGATTAAAATCATATCCGAAATCAATCACGCCGGCGCCCGGCTTCAGCATCTCCGGTGTAATCAATCCCCCTTTGCCGACTCCGGTAATCACCACATCGCCTTGGTTAACTTCCGACAATCCGCTCTTGCTGTGAAGCAAAATAAGTTCCTTGCATTTTCCCAGGAAATAATTGGCAATCGGTTTTCCGACTAAAAATCCCCGGCCGACCACGACCATAACTTTATCTTTAATATTAATATCCCGTCTTTTTAAAATTTCCTTCACTACCGCAACCGGCAGCGGATCAACTAATTGCTGGCTGACTGGCGTCAGAGCGTCCACGTCTTTTAACGGATTAACCGCCACGATTACGGTATCTCGATTAAACTTGGCCGGCAGCGGCAATTGGACGATCATGCCGCCGACGGCGCCATCGGCGCCGATTTTTTTAATTTCTGAAATTAAATCCGGTTGGGAAATGCTCTCCGGAAACCGAATTAACCGGAATTCAATTCCCAGCTCTGTGGCGATTTTTTCTTTCTGCCGTAAAAAACTCTGGGACTGCGGATTGTCGCCGACAAAAATTGCCGCCAATGTTTTATTGGGCCGCGGCTGATTTTTTAAATTCTCAACAATCTCCCGGGCAATCGCCCGGCCGTCAATAATCATTTCCGTATCCTAAGGCCGATAGCCGTACTTGGCAAGATAATCCGAAACCATTTCTTTTGCCTCTTCCAGATACAGCTCGGATAGCTTTTTTTTCATCGGCACGCCGACCATTTCCAAAAATCCCTGGCCGGATATTTCTTTTCCGGCCCTGGTTCCGGAAACTTCCACCGCGCCTTCCCAATAGTTGATTGAACCGAAAAGTACTTCCTGGTCGGCTATTTTTGCTTTCACCGCCATCACCAATTCCCAATCCGGCAATTCTATCCGCCACTCAACCTGATAAACCGCCTGCGTCTTTGGGCTGACCCAGGTTTTTTTAAGCGGTTCTAAAATTACCCGGCGAGTGGTTGCCTGCGCGCCGCCGGAATCAATCCTGGAAGCCAAAAGGGTTTTCCGGGTTTTTCCGTATTCAAAACACAATATCTCAATGCCATCGCTTAGTTGGATTGAAAACCAGGTCCAGGTGTCTTCGGAAGAATAGTAGGTGTCCGCCCATTGATGATCCATCCAGGACAATCCTTGCACCGAAATTTCCCGGCCGTTAAACCTGATTGCACCGGAAGTCTCCAGATGAGTGAGCGAATAGTAATAGGTTGACTTGGTTCCGAGGTCAATCCAGCCGCTGCCGTTAACCAGCAGAGGATTTTTCTTGGAACTTAATTTCAGGTTAAGATCGCCGGTTTGCAGCTGGTATTCGGATTCTGGATTTTCTTCAAGCAAAAGCGTTTCTTTCTCCTTGATAAAAAGTAGCGGCTTGGAAAAACTTTCTTTGTCTATTCCTTCGTAGAAAAAACGCACGCCAGAGTTATATCGCTTTCCGGCAATATCGGAAATCAAAAAATGGCTGAAATAAAAATTTTTAACCGGCATTTTATCAAAAAATGGCAATTTTACTTTTTGCGGGTCCGCCTTAAAAAGGCAATACATAAAAGCGAAATCGCGGTTATCGGCGGAGCGCAGATTGCCGTTAAAATACCACCACTCGATTACCGACTCATGCGCTGATTCATCCCGAGGAAATGAAAGCGGAGCGTTCATAATTATAGAAGCGCGCTTATCAGCCAACCAAGCATCACTAAAATAACCGCCAGCTTAATGGCGCTGCCAGCCAGAAAACCGATAACCGCGCCTTTGGCGGATTGCGCCGCTTGTTCCAATTCTTTGCCGCTCCAGAGCTCTCCGGCCAGCGCTCCTAAAAATGGGCCGATAACAATGCCGGCTGGACCGATAAAAATTCCGAATAATAATCCGATGGCGGAACCGATCATTCCGGAACGGCTAACGTGGTATTTTTTAGCTCCGATCAGCGGCGCCGCTATATCAATTAAAAACGTCAAAGCCGTTAATCCGAGAAAAACTAATAAAATTTTCCAGGTTACTTCCGCAAAACCGGTTGCATAACCAAATACCAGCATCCCTAGCCAGGCAATCGGCACCCCGGGTAATAACGGCAATAAAACGCCGACCGCGCCGGATAGCAGCAAGCCAAAAGCTAAAATAATCAATAATATTTCTCCAATCACGCTATAATGATAGCATGCGCTTTGTAATTTCTAAACTAAACAGAAATCCGCACTTTTTCCTGAAAGAATGCGGCTACGCGGAAATCCGGAATCCGCACCAGAATCACCAGGTCAGTTTTGCCCGCAGCTTAAACCAGGGATATTTCTATCCCCGGTTTCACATTTATATTGAAGAGTCTCCGAATCAATTAGGAATCAATCTCCATCTGGACGCGAAAAAACCAAGCTACGAAGGATCAACCGCCCACAGCGGAGAATACGACGGGGCGGTAGTTATCCAAGAAATGGAAAGAGTAAAAGCCATTGCCCAGCATTTTCTCCAGCAGGTTCCAGCCGATAATCGGCCAATCGGATTTAAAAAAGAAAAGTCATTATTTGAGCAATTAGTATCTTTTTTCTTTAATAAAAAATAAAATTAAAATGCTCAAGACTATCTTGTGTATTTATGGCGACCGATTCTTCTCTTCTCCGAAACCCGCGCAGCCGCTTTGGCAGGGTCCGCTCGTTTTATATTCTTTTAGCCGAACGGCAAAGCGGCGAGCACTAGTGAGCGAATCGCTGGAGGAGTGAACGGGTTGAGGGAAGAGAAAATCGGGAGCATAAAAATGATAAATTATCTTGTCACTAAAATCTCCTCTCCTAACTCGGTGCTGGACGCGGCCACCGTAATTCTTCCGCTAACGGTATTTTTAAAAATCGTATAAGCGGTATTGGTGGCGGTGCCGACCGAAGGATCCATCGGCATAGTTGCCAAATAAACCGGAACTAAACATAATCCCAAATCAAGATTTGCCGGATCGCTGCCGATAGTGGTTGTCGAAGAAGGCAAAGTAATCACTGATGCGCCACAAGTGCTGCTCCAAGTGCCGCGATTGTCGGCAATTCGCTGATGGACCGAGTTTAAAATTGTATTAACATGCGCCACTCGCTGATTATTTCGGGCAGCGGCAAACTGGCGCGCCGGATTGATGAGGTAAATTGCCGCTCCCGATAAAACCGCCAGAAGCCCAATCGCAAACATTACTTCAATAAAGGTGACTCCCTTTTCAGAATTTTTAAACATATTATTTAGCTAAATTCTAAAAACTACTCACTTCCTCTAAGGATACCGTGGCGAAGGTTGTGCTGACAACCGTTAATTTAAGATTCGTAACCGCCGAATTTACTTGCGCCGCGGCTTTAATAATTTTGTTGCTGCCGGAAGTTTCAACAGGATTAATGGTGCACTGGCGTGAATCAATGGTAATAGTTTCGTTGCCGCTGTAATTGCTATTCCCCGCTAATTCTAAAAGCGCCCGGTCCAAACAGGACCTGGCCAAAAAATAACTGGCTTGTTTTGATAAAAAATCAACATCGTTAGACCGGGAAAAAAAAGCCGAGGAGCCGAGCACAGTGGCCACTAATATTATTAAAAACGACAAAATAATGGACGTGACAATGGCGATCAGTCCGGATGAATATTTACTGGAACAAGAAAAATGGTTTTGGCGCATAATTAGTTATCTTACAAAGATATTCGTATTAATGCTGGTTGTGGCCACGTCATTGGATAAATCGGCGGTAACTTTCATGATTCCTTCCCCGTAAAAATTTTGGTAATCAAACAATAAATTAGTTGTAGAAGCGTACCGATTAGTAAGCGCCACCGGCGCTCCGCCGCCTAACGACATCCGCACCGCTCCATTGACGGCATCAATCACTATCGGATTGCTTCCAAATCCAATTTTATTGACCGAAAGAGTGGCGCCGGTTCCGCCGAGCGCCGGATTATTAACGGTCTGAACGCTGCTTAATGCCCAATGCAATTTTTGAACCAAAAATCGCTGGTTTTCATTGAGTTCTCGCTGTTTCTCCAGCCGGCCGCTATACTCGATCATTTGATACGCGGATAATATCGTAAAGGTAATAAAGCCGGTAATAATGCCGGAATAAATTAAAACTTCTAATAAGGAAAATCCTTGGCTATGGTGTGCTTTGCGCATATTGGTTACGATCCCGGCCCGATAATTCTAAGCGAATCATTACTGCGGACCGACATAAAAACTTTATTTTGGGAATATTCAATGCCCGTTCCGATCTGGGGGAAATTAAAGGAAGCGTATTCCACCAGATTGTCCGGATCAGCGCCATTAACAATTACGAATTCTTTACCGCTGTTGGAAGTAGCCAGAAAAAGCAAATCACCAGTGACACAGGTAATGTCATTGACATCGCCGCCAACATCAATCCGGTCCCGCAGATACATCTGCGAGGTATTAGTGGCTCCGATAACCGTCATTTCATTTTCTATATTGCCGACCAAAAGATTGCTGCCTTCTTTGTCCTGGACGTAAATACTGACGTCTTCGGTAGTTCCGGGAATATCGTAATTAGTGATAATTACCGGATTCGCCGGATCTTCAATATTATAAATCCAGACATCTTCATCGGATTCCTGGCTGACAAAATAAAGGCGTTTGGTAGTCGAATAAAAATCGTAAATGTTGCCGCCGGTCGCAATTTGGCTCATAAGCTGGGGGGAAGCCGGATTAGTAACGTCTATAAATGCCAATTCGTAACTTGCCGAACCCGATCGGCCGATCGCCGTCGTGCTCGCAAAGGTAGTAACTCCCAAAGCATTGGCGGATCCGGATAAATCAAGAGAAGCTATTTCTGAGGCATTCGGCGGGTCGGCAATATTAAAAATAATCAGCTCTTTAGTGTCATTCGGTGACGCCGCATACAAATAATTTCCTTTGATAAAAATAGAGTTGATTCCATTGGCGCCGATATTAATTGATTTAACCAAATTAGGCATTGCCGGATTAGAAACATCAAACACGAATAAATCCGGCTTACTGGCAGTTGAGGCGGTACCGCTCACAAAAACGTACGGTAATCGAACGGCAATATCAGTTCCGGAATTGCCGGAACCGATATCACCGGAGCCGATCACTTGAGGATTCGCCCAGTTCCCGGAAATCGGATCGCTGACGCAGCCGCCGGCAAGAACGCCTTCCCAATTCGTCAATTGCTCGGTCAAACTGATGGTTTGCGGCCGATCCGGGTCAAACTGCCAGGAAACCGTACTGATAATTTTTTTCGTATTGGAAGCGGATTCGGTAACGGAAACTTGGCGGGTGAAAATATCTTTGGCGTCTTGCAGGCCGTTGAATTGCCACTGATTGGCCGAAAATACCAGTCCGTGAGTGCCGGTGGCCACTTCGCCCCAATCGCGGTTGCGGATAGACCGCACTGCCTCCAATCCTTCCGAAGCGTATTCCAGCGATCGGCCGGCATTAGTGCTGTCTACAGAAATTGACTGGCCGCCGAAAAAAAGAAAAATCCCGGCCGTACTCACCATAATAAAAATTCCGGCGGCAATCAGCACCTCTAATAATGATTGTCCCTTCTTTAGGGCTATTTTAAAAAATAATTGCGCCATAACTGTTAGCTTGAATATTAGTGCTCCGATGCTGGTAAGACACGATGTAGGTTGAAGAAGATACCTGGCCGGATAGCGCGGAAAAAACAATTTCCGCTGGCCCGCTGATGGCAATCAGCCGGTTTCGGGGAAAAATCTTATCCATCGAGGCATTCCGGGACGCATAGCTGGCGCCCTGAAAAACCGTCATTTGATCATCGTTTATAAAAACTCCATGCGCCGACTGATTGCGGTTAATCATCGCCGAATTGCGGGCTTGCTCTAAAACTGAAACCAGAACCTTGCCTTCGGAATCAAATTGGTAAGTCCCGTAAAAGCTCCAAGTTACCGGAAAGCCGAGCCCAAAAATCGCCGACAGAATTGTCAGCGCAATCAATATTTCAATTAGCGTAAACCCAGCACTGAGCCGGGCGCTTCTGTTTTCTACAACGCCTTTAGCAGAACCATGATTCATCCTATTCTTCATCTTTGCTAATGCCTTACGTAGGTAAAGGAAAACAGCTAGGCGTTGCAGCGCTCGATCTAGTGACTGGGTAAAACCGCTATCCGCTGACTGATTGAGTAATGCCATAAATCGGCGTAATAACCGCGAGCGCCACGAAACCAACCACCGCTCCGATAATTAAAATTAAAATCGGCTCCAAGATAGCGGAAAGGTTTTTGGTCAGTTCATTCAGTTCCGACTCGTAAAAATCCGCCAGGTATAGCAGGGTATCGCTTAAATTGCCGGTATTTTCTCCGACGGCGATCATGTTCACCAGCATCGCCGGAAAAAGCCGCTCTTTATTCTGCAGAAAATGCGACAGCTGTTCTCCCTTTTGAATGCCGGCGGCCATCTGCTCTAATTCCCGCCGATAGGCCGTATTGTTTATCGTATCGGCGGTAATCGTCAGCGCTTCAACGATCTTCATGCCGCTCTTTAACAACAATCCGAGCGTCCGGCAAAAATTGGAAAGATTGACGCTCTGCGATATTCCCTTAACTAAAAACAAATACATCAGCGAGCGGTCAAATGAATATTTGACCGCTTTGATTTTCTTTAAAAGCGTTGCCAGCACCGGAATTAAAACCATGCCGCCGAGCACCGCCAAGCCATAGGCCTGCAGGAAATCGCTGATGACGATTAACGCCCGGGTGGTTGCCGGCAATTTAACATTCAAATTATAAAATACCGGAAGAATCTTTGGGAAAATGAAAACCGTAAGCATCGTTACCAGACCGGTTGCCACTATCACGATAATAGACGGATAAATCATCGCGCTGATGACTTTTTTCCGGAGCTCCCGCCTCTTTTTCAATTCATCGGAAAGATAATTCAGATTTTCCGATAAGATGCCTCCGGATTCCCCGATCCGGATGATATTAATGAAAAAATTACCGAATACTTTGGTATATTTATCCAAACTGGCGGATAAAAACTGCCCGTTATTAACATCCGCCACCACTTGGGTAAGGATTACAGAGAGCGACCGATTACGAGTTTGTTTTTGCAGCATTCTCAATGCCTCAATAAGCGGCATGCCGGCTTTTACCATAATCGCCAAGTGGCGGGTAAACAAGACTTTTTCCTCCAAAGAAACGCTTAACAGCGAATCATTGATTTTCTTGATTAAATTATTCATGAATAACCCGTAAAATTTCGGACATCGTCGTCAGCCCGACCGCGGCTTTGGAAAAAGCGTCTTCCATCATCGTGGTCATTCCCTCGGAAATGGCAATTTTCAGAATTTCTCCGGCATCCGACCGGCGCATCACCGCCTGGCGGATCGGTTCCGTTATTTCCAGCACCTCCTGGATTCCGATGCGCCCTTTGTAACCGCTGTCGCCGCACTCCGCGCACCCCTGGCCTTTATAAAATTGCCGCCGGTTATCCAATACCTTGGCGGGAATCACCTCGGACAGGCTTTTAAATTCCGCATCGGTAATTTTTTGCTCCGCCTTGCACTGGTCGCAGATCTTCCGCACTAAACGCTGTCCGATCGCCACATTAACCGTGGAAGCGATCAGGAACGGCTCAATCTTCATATCCATCAGCCGCGGCAAAGTTGTCACCGAATCATTGGTATGGAGCGTGGAAAGCAGCAAGTGGCCGGTCAGCGCCGCGTTTGTCGCAATGGCGGCGGTTTCTTCATCGCGAATTTCCCCTACCATAATGATATTCGGATCCTGCCGCAAAATCGAACGCAGTCCGCTGGCGAAAGTAACGCCGGTCCGCATATTCACCTGAATCTGCTCAATGCCGTCAACTGAATACTCAATCGGGTCCTCGATGGTAATAATGGAAACTTCCGTGGTGTTAAGCGACTTCAGAATCGTATACAGCGTAGTGGATTTTCCGGAACCGGTCGGGCCGGTGGCTAAAATCATGCCGTACGGCTTTTTAATCGCCCGAGTAATTTTCTTTTGGTTCTCTTTGGAAAAAGCCAGCGCTTCCAGAGTGAAATTTTCCGGCTGTTTCACTAAAATCCGCATCACCGCATTCTCGCCATAGTAAGTTGGCGCAATGGAAAGCCGGACGTCAATCTGCAACTCATCGGATATTTTCATTTTAAAGCGGCCGTCCTGCGCCGCCTGGTGTTCATCCGTCCGCAGTCCGGACAAAACTTTCAAGCGGGTGATGATTTCTGAAAGCAGTTCTTTCGGAAAAATAAAAGAATCGTGTAAAATGCCATCAATCCGCATCCGCACCCGGATATCATCGGTTTGCGGGTCAATATGCAAATCGGAAGCCTTGGATTCATACGCGTGCTGGAGCAAAGAATCGACAAAACGGATGATGGACAGCTCCTGGCCGGGATACGAAACCGCCGGGCCTTTTCCGATATTTAAAAGTTCCTCTACCGACAGCAAAGGGCCGCGTTCCTGATTTTCAGCCTCTGATTTTTTAGATTTACCGATAATTTTCTGAAACCAATCCATCCCATCAGTATAATTCTTTATCTGCTTCTTTTAAACCTTTTAGCGGTGGTCATTTTCCCTCTGGCAGCGCCGCCTCTCTCAAACCGCGGCGCCCGCACTACATGCATCATCCGCTCCACCGGCACTTTTGAAATTTGTTTCCGCATTATTTTATCTTACCACAAAATAAAAACGGCTCGCTGGGAGCCGTTACGTTAATTTTTATTTTTCTATTTGATCCTCGGTAACTCCTTTGGGCAATCGGCAAAGAATTTCTTTGGAGAAGCCGAAAGTTTTAAAGCCGAGATATTTTCCGGTAGCGGCATCAAATGGTCCGCTGAAATCATTGCCGAAACCGTTATCCAGCCAAACTTTCCCATTTTGGACAAATTCGACCATTTGCCGGCTGTAAGTGGTGGCGCCGGCACGATGAGATGCCTTCCACACTTTTTGCCCTTTCAGAAATTTAGGTTTCCGAAGCCGCTTGTCCCTACTGGCCATTTTAACCTCTTTTGGTTTAAGTTCTGTGCCTAGTATAGGAAATTAAAATACGTAAGTCAAATAAAAAACCGCCCCAGTTTTGCCAAGGCGGTATATAAAAATTTATTATTTTTCAGAAGGAACGGCCTCTGCGCCAACTTCAATGCGAAGAACTGTAAACTTTCCGTTTTCTTCAAGACTTCTACTGCCGTCAATTTGAGTCTCGAGCTTAGTCGCTTCAACTAATTGGAGTTTTACTGAATTTTCTCCTAAACATATCCGATGAACATACAGCGTAGAACGATTTTTTAATTCTCCGGAAATTAAAGATTGGAGTTTTTCACGAAACAAATCGATCACTCCATCGTCTGCCGAACCGGATTTATGAAGTTCCAGAGTAACCTGCATTCCGTGAGAATCATGCACATCGGTTAGCTTGCCAAGCACTAGACACCTCCTCTTTCAAATAACGATTAATTGCTGAAAATATTTTACGTTAAAACAAAAATTAAGTCAAATCACTCCACCCACCGGATCGGCTCTTGGCCGTGCTGTTTTAGATATTCGTTGGTCTTGCTGAAATGCCGGCAGCCGAAAAATCCGCTGGCAACCGAATATGGCGACGGATGCGGAGCCGTGAGGACGAGATGCTTCGTCCGGTCAATGACCGCTCCTTTTTCCTGCGCGTATTTCCCCCACAAAAGAAAAACGAGGTGTTCTTTTTTATCAGAAAGCGCTTTGATGACGGCGTCGGTAAATTCTTCCCAGCCTTTATGCTGGTGTGAGCCGGGATGGTTCGCCCGCACTGTCAGCGTCGCGTTCATCAGAAAAACTCCTTGTTTTGCCCAGTGTTCCAGATTTCCGGATGCCGGGGCCTTCAGTCCAAGATCGGATTCAATTTCTTTATAAATATTTTGCAGTGATGGCGGCATGCGGATGCCGGCGGGAACGGAAAAAGAAAGCCCATGCGCCTGCCCTTCTCCGTGATATGGGTCTTGTCCGAGAATCACGACGCGAACCTTATCAAACGGACAAAGTTCAAAGGCATGAAAGACAAATTTCGGCGGCGGATATATTTTGGTGCTTTTATATTCCTTCCGGACAAACTCCGCCAATTCTAGAAAATACGGCTTGGAAAATTCCTCCTTCAGCGCCTCTTTCCACGACGGTTCAATTTTTATGTCCATAAATAGGGATAGGCGCTTAATCAGCAGACTTCTCTCCTAACTCCCTAAAACTTCCCTTTCCTAATGACGATTCAACAAGACGGCCAACTTTTAAAAGTTTCCCGGTTGCTTCCGCCTCGAGAAACAAATCAAAAATTTCATCCTTAGTTTTAAACTTATCTTTATTAAGTTCAAATAATTGATTAATAAACTGTTCCGCTGATTTTACTTCTGCAATCCTGCCGAACATCGGCTTTTCGCCATTTTTTTCGAGTGTTTTAACTTCCTTTTTTAATAGCTTGCTGTTTAATATAAATTCTCGATAGAATCTCCGCTCCATATACCCCGTAATAGCTTCATCAATTTCATCGAAATAAGTTGTCTTCCCATCGCGCGAAACAACGCTAAATCCGCTACGGTATACTTTCGGCTCTCCCTCGGTCGTAATTTGAAATGCCTTATAGGACTTTGCATGAAATAGCTCGTGAAACGCCATAAGCGTGAATTGAATATCAGACTGCGGGCGATCAACAACAATACTCCCATAAAGCGCTGAGGCCGAACCGCCCCTGACCCTGCCCTCGCTGAATTCTTCAGTGCCCCCATCCCTCAAGAGATGAATGTTCTCTAAAGGAATTCTGATATCTTTATTACTGTTATATTGCTTGAGATATTTCTCAACGGCTTGATCTGAAAAACTTATGAGCTCGACATCTCGTTCTGTTTTTTCAAGCTCTATGCCCTCTTTCTTTTCTCGTTCCAACTCAAAAAAACTTGCGAAGTATTTCTCAGCTATTTCCTGCTTATCCTGATGTTTAGCTGGAACACCCACTACTCTTTCTGCGTGAGGTATTTCAAATTTTTCTTTCATAAATAAATTTTAAATTTGGGTGCCTAACGGGGATCGGACCCGTGTCGCCGCTGCCACAGAGCGGAGCTTTACCATTAAGCTATAGGCACCATACTTCTATATTTGAATTATAGCGTATCACTGAACAAAATAATCCACAATAAAAAGCCCCGCAGGATGCGGGGCCACCTCTTAAGAAAAGAGGATTTGAAAGGAAACAGCGGGGAGGATTCGGTGGGATTGTTTCGGCTACGCCGTGGCGAGGACGAACCGCCGCTTTTCGCGGTAGTTCGCCGGCTTGGCGTAGCCCCGGATGAATCCGGACGCTATGAGGGCCGAGTAAACGGTCCGGGCGTTCTGGCGCGACACCGGAATGCCGATGAGCTTCATCACGCGCGCGAGCGAAACGCGGCGCGTGCCGCCGGTGGTCTCGCTGATGTGGCCGATCGCCGCCTGCCCGTTTTCCCAGACCGTCCGGAGAACCGGGTTGGTGCCCTGATACCCGGACGGCGTTTCCGCCGTCGGCTTGGGCATCCGGCCCAACACGCCGTCGGACATCAGCGGGTCGTCGGAAGCGTCCATCACGAACAGCGAATCCCACCACGCGCAGAACTTGTCGTACAGCCTGACCAGCCGGTGAATCATGGGAATCCTCCTTGGATTCAATTTTGTAGTTCAAAAAAGACTGCTTATAATGTAACACATAATATGCCATATTGTCAAGCCCAGTCACCAGATCGAGCAGTGCAACGCTTAACCGTTTTCTTTTATGCTAAATAAGACATTAGCAAGGATGCTACTTATTCCAAAGTCCAGGTTTTAGCTGGAGCGTTGTAGAAAACGAACTGTTCGGCTCGGTGCTGGGTCAAGTAAGGAAAAGTGGTCGGAGTGCTGGGAATTGAACCCAGGCCTCATGCTCCCAAAGCATGTATACTGCCGTTATACTACACTCCGTCTGTTAAAAATAATCTTGTCGCTTCTTGAAATATTAGGGTAAAAACCTTAGATTGTAAAATAGTTGCCCTCGTAGTTCAATGGATAGAACAGGACTCTTCTAAGGTCTTGATGTAGGTCCGATTCCTACCGAGGGCACCAAAACTAACTCTTTTCTTTTTAAGCATTCTCCGTTAGAATAATTTTTATTGCCGCGGTAGCTCAGTGGTAGAGCGCAGCCCCGAAGAGGCTGGCGTCGAGTGTTCGATTCACTCCCGCGGCACTATTTAATAAATTTAATTAAGGTATTATAAATACTATGATGATAAAAATCGGCGAAAAAATTCCGGATTTTGCTTTCAGCGCTTTTCACGACGGAAAGGATAAAAAATTAAAATTTTCATCCTACAAAGGAAAATGGTTGGTGCTGATTTTCTATCCGGCGGATTTCACCTTCGTCTGCCCGACGGAACTGGAAGAAGCGGCGAATTATTATAAAGAGTTCCAAAAGCTGGGAGCGGAAGTTTTCAGCATCAGCACCGATACCGTATTCGTCCATAAAGCCTGGCACGACCAGTCGCCCGCCATTAAAAAGATTAAATTCCCGATGGTTGCCGATCCGACCGGCAATATCTGCCGCGCTTTCGGAACTTATATCGAAACCGAAGGGCTTTCCCTCCGTGGCAGTTTTATCGTTGACCCGAATGGAATCGTCCGCGCCTACGAAATGCACGACAACAGCATCGGACGCAGCATCGGAGAATTATTGCGGAAACTGCAGGCGGCAAAATTCGTCAATGAACATAAGGGGCTCGTCTGCCCGGCCAGCTGGACGCCGGGAAAAAAGAATCTCGAGCCGGGATTGGATTTAGTCGGGAAAATATAAATTATGCCGTATACCGCAAAAAACTTTGACCATCTTATCGGCACGCCGGGATTCAGCGACCAGTTATTAAAAAATCACTTCACTCTGTATCAGGGCTACGTTACCAATATCAATAAACTCAATGACATTCTCGTGGCGCTGGAAAAAGACGGGAAATTCGGCACGCCGGAATACGCGGAATTAAACCGCCGTTTCGGCTGGGAATGGAACGGCATGCGACTGCACGAACTGTATTTCGAGAATATGGCGAAGTCCGGAACACCGCTCGCCTCGGACGGAGCGCTCGCTGACGCTATCCGGAAAGAATTCGGATCGCTGGACCTGTGGCAGAAAGATTTTACTTCCATGGGCGCCATGCGGGGAATCGGCTGGACGATTTTATACCAAGACCCGATAGGCAATCGCTTATTCAATGTCTGGGTAAACGAACACGACCTTGGCCACCTTGCCGGCTGCAAACCGCTGTTAGTGCTGGATGTTTTTGAACACGCCTATATGCTGGATTACGGGCTGAAACGGGCGGATTACATCAATGCCTTCCTGCAATCTATAGATTGGAAGACCGTCAGCCAAAGATTCGGCTAAGTTTCTCCAATTTCTTTACCCATTGACACAATATACTTTATATGGTATAGTGTTGAGGTTCTTTATCAAAATCAGCTAAGGAGGCGTGCAATGAGAAGGAAAAACTCTCTCGTTGATATAACGAAAAAGGTTCAGTTCGACCCGGAAGTCCAGGAACGCATCCAGGGAACGCACTTGGAGTCCCGGGCGCTTTATGATCCGGACCAGTTGTCCGGACCACCGGATCTCTTGTTCGGAGTAACGGTTTCCGACGATCTTTTGAGGGGCACCAAGGACCCCCTGCTGCTCCTCAGCCCGAAACTCCGGACGGCCTGAAAAGGCAAATCCCCATAAACTGCTTAAGCAGTTTATGGGGATTTTTTATTGAAAAATTTATTACAAATTCAATAACGAATCGAACTCTCGCATTTTTTCATTAAAAAGATTGTTCAAGTTATTCACTTCTCGCGCCTCAGTGTTCATATTCTTAATTGTTAATTGTACGTCTTCGGCATCATAACGAATGTCGCCGGAAAACTTAAACTCCAGCGTTTGGAGAAGCGTGTTTAAAAGATCATTATAAACAATCAACCTGGTAATCAGCCCCACTTCCTGGCGAACGGCATCCATGGCAAGATTGCGCGCTTTAGTCGGCTTAATTTCCGCCGCGGATCTCGCCATATCATCCAACGCCTGAGTCAATTCAATGGCTTTGACCCGAGCTTTTTTGGAATGTTCCAGTTCCGACTGGACAATATCCAGCGCTCTTTGGAATCGGAAGTTTTTATCTTCCTTGGCGATCAAATCCAAAGTTGCCAACGATTCCTCGGTCATAACTACAATCTCTTTTCCGACAGCGGCGCCTTGCTGCCGCGCCTCGATAAAACGGTCCGGGACGAAACTTTTGGTAACAAAAAAATAACCGACGGCGTATAACACTACGATCGCCAGCGCCAGCACGATTCCGGTTTTCGCTTCCCGCCGCAATTTAAAGGAAGAAAAATTCATAATCTTATTTGAATGGTTATTTTCCAGTTTATGATATTGAACCAATAATTGCAATTACCGGATTTAAGCGATGCGCTTGCAGAATGCCGCGCATCTCCGTTAAAATAAGGAACGAACTGCGGGTATCGTATAACGGCTATTATGTTAGGTTTCCAACCTGAAGACACGGGTTCAACTCCCGTTACCCGCTCACAAAATTATGATATTATTACCAATCGTTTTTCTTGCTATTCTCTACCTGTCCTGCGTGTACATTAATAATCATTTTGAATATAAAAAAGCGTATTGGTTTTTTGAATTTTCTCACTTGGCCGCCGGATTTCTGATTGCCCTATTTCTTTCAAATTTTTTACCGAATGCCATTTCTATTGTTATCCTAACGGCGCTGGTCGGCTTTATTTGGGAAATCGGTGAAATTGTTATTGACCGGTCCGATCGTATAAAAAATATACTCGCAAAATTAAATATCCGGCAAGGACCGGTTACGGTTTCGGACACATTATTAGATTTAGTACTGGATACTTCCGGCGCATTGATTTTAATTAACTTTTTTTAAAATAAAAACCCCGTATTACGGGGTTTTATTTTTTAGAATGAAAGAACGCCGGACCAGAGAATCTGATAAATGCTGGAAAACTGGTCAAAAGTCCATAATCCGTATTCGAGTTTTGTCATAAAGTATTCGTTTACCTGGCCATTAAGACCGCCGGAGTATTTATTCACTCGCGTCTTAATATGCGGGACATCAGGAAATATTTCGCCAAGCCGGTTCAGAACCGGCCCATGCCGAGTGAAAGATTCGCCGCGGAAAATCGCCCGGGTCTGCTTTGAAAATGACAGTTCTGAAAACGGAAATTCCAATTGGATGGAATAGCCAGATTCGGAATAGCGGTCCTTGATCAATGGCGGAGTAGCGTCTGCCGAAGTGCCGAGCGTCACCCACTTTGCCTGAACTTCTCCGGAAATAAATTCTCCGGTAAGCCGGTATTGGCCGCGCCGCAATCCGACATCGGCGCCCCAAACCCAGTTAGAAAGCCGATCTTCGATATCATACTTGCCGATTAATCCGGATAGGCCCGCCGAAACGCCATTCACAAATGCCGCCCTGGAAAAATGGCTCGGGTAAGCGGCGTCGCCGTAATCCCACTCAATCCGCGCGCCCGGATTTTTAGTGTCATTATTGTCCGCCAAAAAATTAACCTCGTGCCCCCAATCCACATCGCTTCCGGAAACCGAGTCTAGAATTAAAAAGGTTCTCGGGTCGGGAGGCCGCCGTCCGCGAATCGGCGATTCCTGGAGACCATTAACGACGTACAGGGTCAGCTTTCTGGGAAACCAGACTGGTTCGGCATGCGGCTTATACATCATTCGGATGCCGGTATCTGCGTAACCCGAAGAAAACAGCGGATGCGGATAACTTACTCGGGAAACGAAATCCAGGCCGGGCGATGCATAAAGCAACGATTTGGTTACCAACGGATAAAGATCCGGCCGGTACAATTCGTTGGAACGGCCGAAGGGGATCAAAAACCTTCCGACTTCCAGTTCTACTCTGTTAATCGTCATGTTCTTAACCGCTAACCGATATAACTCCGGTTGGCCGTTGGCAGCTAAAGCGAATTCCAGCAGAAACGGCGTGTCTTGGAGCGCCGGCCCTTCGGCCCGGAAATACATGTCGGTAAGCGCCATTTGATTTTCAATTTCAATTTCAATCGGCCTCGCTCCGATATTCCGGTAAGTAAAACTTAAAGAACCGCCCCAGCGCCAATTATTAAGAGTCCGCAATACGGCATCCGAACCTCGTTTGTCCGGAACGCCGGCGAAATCGGCATGGCTCCAGCTAATCCCACTAAATATCAGCAGGAAAATAATCAGCGTTTTAAAAACCAAAATCTTTTTCACGACCCACCTCTTTTTTAATTTTTAAAGGACTTAATTCTACAATAGTAGTACGAAATTTCTAGAGATTTGTCAATTAAAAACGAATTAAACGATACGGCTAGTTGGGGGCGATTTTCGGATATAAAAAAACCACCCGGTAAGGGTGGTGATTATTACTAAGCTATTTCTCGCAATTTCTTTTTATCCGGCTTGCCGATCGGCGTCTTAGGAATTTCCGGAACCAGTTCAATTTTTTTCGGAACTTTAAACTCCGCTATGCGCTCCCGGCAAAATGATTGGATATCCTGCACAATACCTGGCAATGCCTCGGTACCTTCGTCTTTAAGCACCACAAACGCTTTGACATATTCGTCACCGCGCTTATTGCGCTCGCCGACAACCGCCGCTTCGGCAACCATCGGATGCTGGAAAAGCACTTCTTCAACTTCAAGCGAAAAAACATTTTCGCCGCCGACATTGATCATGTCCTTCTTGCGGTCGACGATGTAAAAAAATCCATCGCGGTCTTTTTTGGCAACATCGCCGGTAAAAAGCCACTTCTTACCGCTGATAAAGCGGAGTACTTTTTCCGTTTCTTCTGGCATCTGCCAATATCCCTGCATCACCTGCGGACCACTGATAACTAACTCACCGGATTCGCCGGCTGGCGCCTCAACGCCGTTATCGTCAACAATTTTTGCTTCCGTGCTATCTAATGGCAGACCGATGGAACCGACTTTCCGCTGCTGGCGATTGAGAGGATTTGCATGCGTTGCTGGAGACGCTTCGCTGAGACCGAAGGCCTCAACTAATACGCCGCCGGTTAATGCTTCAAATTTTTCCAGCACCGCATTCGGTAAGGCCGCCGCACCGGAAACACAGAATCGGATCGATGAAAGATCAAGCTTTTTCTTTTTTTCAGCAAACGTGTTGATTGCCATATACAAGCGCGGGATACCAGGAAATATCGTCGGCCTATGCTTATCAATAGCGCTTAAAAGCGTATTCAGGTCGCGGGGATCCGGCACTAGAAGAAGCGCGGCATTAATGAAAACGCCAAAATTCTGACAGGCCGTCATCGCAAACGAATGGAAAAGCGGCAGGGTTGTCATAATCACTTCCTCGCCTTCGCGCGCATCGGATACCAAATGCCGGAGCTGCCGAACATTGGCCACCAGATTGCCATGGGTCAGCACCGCTCCTTTGGAAATGCCGGTGGTGCCGCCGGTGTATTGCAGCACCGCGATATCCTCCGGGTACACTTCCGGAAATTCGGCATCGGGTTGCCAGGTAAATATTTTTCTGAAAAATAACGCCGGATTTCTCCGGCCGGCAAAATTGCCGAGCAGCGGATTTTTGAAAAAATAAAGAAGGTTGAATGGAAAGGGAAGAAAATCTCCCACGCTTCCCAGCACCACCGTCTCCGGCTGATGGTTCATTTTTTCAATAACCCCGCGGAAAAGATCCAAAGTGATAAAAACCCGCGCGCCGCAATTAGCCAGCTGGCGCTCCACTTCTCCCGGTCCATACTGCGGATTGAACTGCACCGCAATTGCGCCAAGTTTCAGAATCGCAAAGTAGGCGATAACTGCATGCGGCGTATTGGGCAGCATAAACGCGACCCGATCGCCTTTCTGCACTCCCAGTTTTTTTAATCCGCAGGCAAAAAGCCATACGAATGCCCACAACCGCCCGTAATTCAATGAATAGGAATACGGCAATGGCCGCGGATAAAAAATAATTGCGGTACTGCGTTTTCCGCCGCGCTCAGCTGCTTCTTCAAACATCTGATTAATCGTCTGCGGATGGCTCATGCATCCTCCTTAGAAACTGTTTTTTAAGAACCTAAAGGAAAAAATAGAGTAAAAAACGAAATTAGTCAACCCCGTCACTAAAACAAGCACTTCGTTTTCTACAACGCCTTTGATAAAGCAATGATTAATCTATCTAAACTTCATCTTTGCGAATGCTTCGCTTGGAATAAAGGAAAACGGCTGGGCGTTGCAGTGCTTGTTTAGTGCGGGGTCAACCCCGCAAATAAAAAACTCCGCTAAGCGGAGTTTGAATCTTACTTCCCGAATCTAGTCATCCGATTTTTGGAACGCATCCGATCGACGTGCCGGTAGGCTTCCCGTTCCAGTTTGTTCAATTTATAGTGAAGTTTTACAAAGCGCCGGTGGATTCTCGGATAATCTCCGCGCATCAAATGATTCAACCGATCCCGTCCGCGGAGCCAGCGCTGGAGCTTTCTCTTGGGAAGCACGTTCTTGCCAACCTTGGCGAGGTCAGTCAGCTTATTAAGATTCCGCCGATAGGCCGGACGGAAATGGATCTGGTTGCCGCGCCGCTTCCAATTTTGAATCGTTTTCTTGCACACACCGACCGCGTCGGCAATTTCTTCATCGTATAAGCCCAAGATCAGGCGAAGGTCGCACAGTTGCTGCACTACCGTCTTCCGGCTGGCTGATTTTGCCACATAGCCTCCTTAAAATAAATAAGTTCTGCTTTAGAATATAATGCGTGGCACTAAAAACGTCAACTAAATGTCACTCACTACCTATCTGTCTACCGGGACAGTATAAGTAAAGGCAATAGAGGCAAAATAGTATGGCGGTTTTTTAAAAAAATACTTTACCGATGAACTACTTTGCAATATTTCATTTTGCCAACCTGCACGATGATTCCTTTCCCGATAACAATCACTTGCTTATCATCCGATTGTTTCTCGCCGTTAATTTTTACTCCTCCCTGCATGATCAGGCGGCGGGCTTCGCTTTTGCTGGAAACTAAACGGGCTTCTAGCAATAAATCAATAATCGGAAGGCGCTGGGAACGGACTGCTGACACCGGCATCTCCGAAGGCATTCCCTTATTGGAAACAACGCGAATAAATTCAGCTTGCGCCTGTTTTGCCACTTTCAATCCATGGAACATTCCGACAATGGCCTGCGCCAGCTCCAGCTTCACTCCCCGCGGATCGCCGGCTAATTTTTTTTCCATTTCGGTTACTGGCAAATCGGTTAACAGCAATATATATTTAGGAATCACGTCATCTGGAACCGACATTATTTTACCGAACATTATTTCCGGCGCTTCGCTGATGCCGATATAATTGCCGAAGCTCTTGCTCATTTTCCGGACCCCATCGGTTCCCTCCAATAGCGGCAATATCATCACGTCCTGTTCCGGCGTCCCAAAATAGCGCTGCACCCGCCGCCCCATCAATAAATTAAATTTCTGATCGGTGCCGCCGATTTCCAGATCGGCTTTGACCGCTACGGAATCATAACCCTGAAATAACGGATACATCGCTTCCAATAGGGTTATGTCGTGCCCTTCATCCAGCCGTTTTTTAAAATCCGCCCGGTGCAGCACCTGCGAAATGCTGCCGGCGCGCGACAGCTCAATAACCGTCGCCAGATTTTTATTCAGCCACTTGCCGTTATAATGAACTTCGGCTTTTTTGACATTAAGGACCTTACCCGCTTCCGCCAGATATTTTTTCATATTGGCCTTCACTTCCTTTTCCGAGAGCGGTTTTCGTTCCTCCGAGCGGCCGGTCGGATCGCCGATCCGGGCGGTAAAATCGCCTATAATCAATACAATCTTATGGCCGGCATCCTGAAATTGGCGGAGTTTCCGGAGCGGCACCACGTGCCCCAGATGCAAATCCGGAGATGTCGGATCAATACCGAACTTAACGCGCAATTTTTTTCCGCCCGCCAACATTTTTTGGAGATGCGTTTCTTCAATCACCTCAACTACGCCTTTAGTTAATAATTGATTACTATCTGACTTCATATGTTTTAGTATACCTGAAAAAGAGCGGCGTTATAAATATATTAAAAGAGGGCTTTCGCCCCCTTTCTAATTCTATTTATTTCCCGCCGTTCCGCGCTTTGATGATCTCATCCACCACGCCATACTCTTTGGCTTCTGCCGGCGAAAGATGGAAATCCCGATCGGTATCTTTTTCAATCTTGGAAAACGGCTGGCCGGTGTGTTTGGCAATCAGCTGATTCAGGCGTTCTTTGGTCTTTAAAATATGCCGCGCCGTAATCTCAATCTCCACCGCCTGACCCTCGACGCCGCCCATTACCTGGTGCAGCAGAATCTCCGAGTTCGGAAGCGCGATCCGCTTTCCTTTTTTACCGGCCAGCAATAACACCGCGCCCATGGAAGCCGCTATGCCGACGCAAATCGTGGAAACGTCCGGCTTGATGTATTGCATGGTGTCGTAAATAGCGAGTCCGGCCGTGACCGATCCGCCCGGAGAATTAATATATAGCTTAATGTCTTTTTTCGGATCTTCGTGCTCCAGAAAGATAAGCTGGGCGACCACCGTATTCGCCACCGCGTCGTTAATCGGACCGCTAAGAAAAATAATCCGCTCCTTTAGCAGCCGGGAATAAATATCGTACGCCCGCTCGCCGAGCTGGGTCTTTTCAATGACGGTTGGAATTAAATAATCGTTATGCATTTTAGTAAGTAGTAATTGGTAATTGAGTAATTTATAGAACTTAATAACTGAATTACTTTAAACCTTCAAGAAAGTCTAAGACTTTCTTGTTCTGCACTATACCATAACTATAATCGTAGATTTTTTTCGGGTCAACGTTCGGGTCCTTGGAAAATTGGGAGTGCTGGAGAATCTGGTTCGCCTCGGCTTCCACTTCTTCTTTGGTCGGATCTAATTTCTCGTCGTGGCTGATCTGATACAGAACCAAATGGCTGGCAACGCTCTGCCGCGCTTTTTCCGCCAGATTTTTCCGCATCTCCTCAGCTTCGCCCGCCTTGGCATCTTTTAAAAAGGGGGTGTATTTGGCAACCATACTATCCAGTGTCCGTTCCACCATAACTTTCGGCAATTCAATTTTGGACTGCTTGATAATTTCCTCGATAGTCCGAAGCCTGGTTTTTTCCCGCTCTTTTTCCGTTTTCTCTTTTTTAATGCCGTCCCGGACGCTTTGAGTAAAAGCGGCAACCGTTTCAAAAGCGCCCAGCCCTTTTACAAATTCATCGGTCAGCTCCGGCAGCTCCCGCTCAAAAACGCCCTGCACTGCCACCTTAAAATCAACTTTTTTATCCCGTAAATTTTCTTTCCAGTAATCCTTTGGGAACGGTACGGAAAACTCAAAATTGTTTTTCTCTTTATGGCCGACAATCTGCTCTTCAAATCCCGGAATAAACTTTCCTTCGCCTAAAACAAACCTGTCCGCCTTGCCGGACGCCCCATCCAAGCTTTTACCGTCCAAAAAACCGGAAAAATCCACATCCGCCACATCGCCAAGCTTCGCTTCGCGGTTAACCCGGGTCAGCTTGGCGCGGGAATTGCGTACCCAATCGATAGTTTTAGCGACTTCTTTTTCGTCAACGGTTATTTCTTTCGGAGTCTGGCTGTTAATTTTATTGGCAATCTTTTTATAATCGGCTAAATTAATTTTCGGGAATACCGTACAGATCGCTTTGAATTTGAAATCAGCATCGGTCGGCGATTGGCTGTCCATTATTTCCACTCTCGGCTGGTCAATCAGCTGCCAGTCGTTTTCCAGGGAAACTTCTCTGAGCGTGGCGCGGACGGCGTTAGTGGCCGCTTCTTCAAAAACTTTTTCCTTATCCACTGCTTGGCCGGCCAAATCTTTCGGGGCCGTTCCCGGACGAAAACCCTTCAACTGGACCGAAGATAATGCCTTGTCGTAAGCCGGCTGCCAATAATTCAAAAAATCCTGATGGCTTAGCGTCGCCTCAAGCTCAATGACGGAATCCGGTAATTTTTTGTGAGTGTATTTCATCCCGTTAGAAGCAGATCGCGATCAAGGCGATATGCCGAATAATTAATTGTTGGTAACGACTAAATAATAGTGTTTAATATCCCATAAACAAGCGCGATCGCGGCTTCTAACGGGATTTCATTCCTTTTTATAAAAACGGAACGAGAAGTAACGCAACAATATTGATAACCTTAATCAGCGGATTAATCGCTGGTCCGGCAGTATCTTTATACGGATCGCCAACCATGTCTCCGGTCACGGCCGCTTTGTGCGCCTCCGATCCCTTGCCGCCGAAGTTTCCACTCTCAATATATTTTTTAGCGTTATCCCAAGCCGCGCCGCCGGTCGTCATGGAAATGCCCAAGAAAATTCCGGCCACAATCGTGCCGATTAAAAATCCGCCCAGCGCTTTGGTGCCAAACACCAGCCCGATGGCAATCACCGAAACAATTGGAATAACTGCCGGTAAAATCATTTCTTTAAGCGCCGCCTTGGTTACAATATCAACAGCGGAACCGTAATCCGGCTTGGCTTTAAACTCCATAATGCCAGGAATCTCCCGGAACTGCCGGCGCACTTCTTCCACGACCGCGCCCGCGGCTTTGCCAACCGATTTCATCGCAATAGAAGAAAATAAATACGGAATAGCGGCTCCGAATAACAATCCGACCAGCACGAGCGGATCCTGTAATTCAAAAATTAATTTTGTTCCCCGATCCGCAAACTCAGCGACATATCCGGCAAAAAGCACCAATGCCGCCAATCCCGCTGACGCAATGGCATACCCCTTGGTAACTGCTTTCGTCGTATTACCGACCGCGTCCAGCGCATCGGTAATTTCCCGGACATTCGCCGGCGCGCCGCTCATCTCCGCAATGCCGCCCGCGTTATCTGTAATCGGCCCAAAAGAATCAATCGCGACAATAATTCCAGCTACCGAAAGCATGGCTACGGCCGCCAGCGCCACGCCATATAATCCGGCCAGCCAAAAACTGGCAAGGATCGCCGCGCCGATAATCAGCACCGGCACAAAAGTCGATTCCATACCAACGGAAAGTCCCATGATAATATTCGTCCCGTGGCCGGAGTTAGACGCCTCAGCAATGGATTTTACTGGACGATATTTTTTAGCCGTATAATAATCAGTGACTACCACCATGAGCGCCGTTACCAGTAATCCTACGAGCGCGCTGACATATGGGCGAAGATATCCCTCGCCAAAATACAGTTTAGTTGCCGGATAAAATAACAACGCCGAACTGACAATCGAAGCGAACAATCCTTTATAGAGCGCTCCCATAATTCCTTGTCCTGAGCCTGCCGAAGGAGTTCCGGCTTTCTCACTCACTTTTACAAAAAAAGTTCCGATCAGGGACGCAACGATGGCAAGCGCGCCGATAACCATCGGAAAAATAACAAATGGGCTGTTAACATCTTTGCCGTCGCTTAAAAAACCAAGCAGCATTGCCGCCACTAAGGTTACTGCGTAAGTTTCAAAAAGATCGGCAGCCATGCCGGCGCAATCGCCGACATTATCGCCGACTAAATCCGCAATCACTCCCGGATTTCGGATGTCATCTTCCGGAATGCCGGCTTCCACTTTACCAACCAGATCCGTTCCGACATCCGCCGCTTTGGTATAAATGCCGCCGCCAAGACGGGCAAAAATTGAAATCAAGCTGGCGCCAAATCCTAGGCCAACCAAGGCCCGGACATCACGCAATCCAAAATAAAATGCGGCGATGGAAAGCAACCCCAGTGCCACCACTAAAAATCCGGTTACCGATCCGGCCCGAAAAGCCAGCGAAAGAGCGGCATTTAATCCGCGGCTGGCGGCTTCGGCAGTTTTAGCATTCGAACGAACTGCGACGTTCATTCCGATATAGCCGGCCATCGCGGAGGCAACTGCGCCAGTTATAAAACCAAGCGCCGTTAGCCAACCAAGAAAATAAAGTATCAGCGCAATCAGAATTACCGCCACCACCGCCACGCTTTTATACTGCCGGTTTAAATAAGCATGCGAACCATCCTGAATCGCCGCAGAAATCTCCATCATTTTCGCATTGCCTTTCGGCTGTTTGCTAAGCCACGCCATAATATACGCGCTATAAATTATAGAAAGAGCGACTGCTCCAAAAATAAGTGAAGTATACATAATTAATTTAGTTAAAAGTTATAAAGTTAAAAGTTGCTTATAACTTGTCGTTTTTTAATTGTTACTTATAATATTGGCTCATCGTCATCTTTTTTCGGTTCTTTATCAGCCTTAACCGGAGCTTCCGATTCGGTGCCTAAATCATCAATGCCAGCTCCGTCTTCCACTACTGAAACACCGCCTTCTAAAACTTCATCCGGCTTGGCTTGGGAACGGACGTCGATTTTCCAACTGGTTAATTTCGCCGCCAGCCGGACATTTTGGCCGCCTTTGCCGATTGCCAAACTTAGCTGATCGTCCGGAACAAAAACTTTCGCCTCCCGGCGAGGTAAAATCTCCGTGGAAGTAACGCGAGCCGGCGACAACGAATTGGCAATAAATTTACCCGAATCTTCCGACCATTCGATAATGTCAATTTTTTCCTGGCCTAATTCATTACTCACCGCCATCACCCGGGTGCCGCGCTGACCAACGCAAGAGCCGACTGGATCAATTCCTTCCGCAGTGGAAGCGACGGCAATTTTCGTCCGGCTGCCGGCTTCTCTGGCAATGCCTTTAATCATTACGACGCCATCGGCAATCTCCGGAACTTCCAGCTCAAACAAACGAGTGACAAACTTAGGATGAGATCGGGAGAGAATAATGCCGGGGATCCGGGATTCTTCCTGGACGGCTAAAATATAAAAACGCATCCGATCGCCAACCGTGTAGTGTTCTCCGGGGATCGATTCATTATAAAACATGATGCCGGTGGCTCGGCCGAGATCAACAAAAACATTTCCCCGGTCAAAGCGCTGGATGATGCCGCTGACAATTTCTCCCTGCTTATTATGGAACTCCGCTAAAATAGAACTGCGCTCCGCTTCCCGAAGCCGCTGAAGGATAACCTGCTTGGCGGTCTGGGCGGCAATCCGGCCGAAATCTTCATGAGTTTCCAACGGAAACGTCAGTTCTTCGCCAACTACCGAGTCTGATTTAATTTTCTTTGCCTCATCCAGAAAAAGATGCCGGTCGGCATTATAGCGCGGCAATAATACTTCTCCGCTGTCCGACACGGGTCCGCCATGAAGCGCACCTTCGCGATGATCCCGAAAACGCCGCTCCTTTTCTTCGGCTTCCGCCCCCTCTTCTCCCTCCTCCACTATCCGAACCGTTGTTTCATCCACTACCGTTTTTACTTTCCAGAACTTAAGCGCTCCGGTCTTAGTATCAAAACTGGCCTTTATTACTTCGCCTTTGCTGCAATATTCTTTTTTGTACGCAGCGGCCAGCGACATTTCCAGCGCCTCAAAAACTTTTTTCGGGTCCACGCCTTTTTCCTGGGCAATCTGATCCACCGCCTTTTTTAATTCTTTTAAATTAAACATAAAAAAAAATTTAATTATTATTAAACAAATGTCCGCTCACAGGCGGACATCAGTCATTAATGATAGTATAAGGCATGATTCCTAAAAAGTCAAATGTCCGCTCGCTACCTGTCTGCCTACCGGCACCAGAGTTGCTTCGCTCCGGCGGCGGAGCACTCTTACACCTCGGCGCTAAAACTTTTGCTTCGCAAAAGACCGAGCTTTTAGCGCCTGCGGAGTTGCCGCACGACAGACAGGTAACTCGCTATTGTTAACCTATTTAGAAACCGCCATACTATTTTGACTCTTTAGGGTTGGCATCGGGGTCTATTTAGTCCCGCTTGCGGGACAGTATTAGTAAAGGCAATAGAGGCGAAATAGTATGGCGGTTTTATTTAATAAACTACCTGACTTCTACCGATGCCGGAAAATCACTGCTGCCGTCCAGATTGCCGCAAGATAAAACATACGTAGTTGAAACAGATGGCGAAACTCGGACTGAACCAAAGGTGTCAATCTTTGCTCCGGTATCCGGCGTAATAGAACAACTATTTGCAAACCGGCATTTCCAGCTTAAAACTGACTGGCGGTCAAACACTGAGCGCTTATCCAAAACGGTAGGCAGCGCTGAAAAATCACAGACCGGCAGCTCCGCCACTTTTACCGTAACGCTTTTAGTT
>Ga0209541_10002693_pt1 | contig 33311 bp, 46 predicted proteins | sample RifCSPlowO2_01_FD_184027 | JGI IMG/M metagenome (GOLD analysis project Ga0209541, IMG submission 184027) | Groundwater microbial communities from Rifle, Colorado - Rifle CSP2_plank lowO2_0.1 (SPAdes) (version 2) | ecosystem: Environmental > Aquatic > Deep subsurface > Groundwater | place...
TTTTCTTTCTTCATATCAAAAAATAAAGAAGGCTTTAATTTTACAAAAAAGAAACTCGAGCCAGCTATCTTCATTGGCTTTGTTCTATTGAACCTATCATTAATCACAATATTTACAGGAAAAACTTCATGGGTTAAGCCAATAAACTTTAAGGCAGTATTCAACCCAAAATACCATTTAACATTTTTCTTTTCTAGACCAAGAGCTAACAACTCATAAGGAGAATACTTTAAAGAATTTAATTTTTTCTCTTCATAATCTTTTAAATAATAAACTCCTCTAAAAATAGTTATTAGATAACCTTTGTTTAACATAACCTTTCTTAATGTATCTTTATCAAATTTATACTTGGTTGCTAAGCTATCAAAATCTTTTCTTGTGATGATTTTACCCTTTGCTTCTCTTAAAATTGTGTCTATCTTATTCATAGCTTAATTCACCTTATTAGGTGAAATATGATATGTTTATAAATCTTTCTTTTAGCGATCAATAAGCGAATCAAACGAAATCTCGCTGGGAGTGTGGGTGGATGCGATTTCGTTTGTTGCGTTTGATGTGAAGTAAGTTTCCATGAACTTTCTTACATTAAACAATGGAAAAACAACAGATAGTCTATCCTTTCTATTTTTTGGAGTTCTCATTTCATTTCTTACATATCCATTAAATCTTAATTTCTTCAGAAGATTTTCAAATTGTCTAAATCCTACTGCTTTGGAATTATGCTTTTTAGTTTCTAGTTCATAAAAATTATATAATTCATTTATCTCGGTGTAACATTCAGAATTTTTAGAAGAAAGTGACGCCACTCCCCCTAAAACTAATGCCTGATGTAATGTCAAAGAAGAAAACATTTTTTCAAATTCTATCTCTTCCAAATTCTCCTGAGCTTCTTTCAATAACTCAAGGCTTAACTTCTGTTGTTTGTTTTCTGCTAATTGACTAACTTCAGAAAACAGACTTAAAGCATCTCTTATATCCCCACTTGTTTGATAACAATATCTTGAAATATTAGCTAAAATCTCCCTGTCAAAACTGCCTTTTTCCAACCCTTTTTTAGCCCTTTCCAAAAGAATATCTGCTATTTCCTTAGCATTGTACCTTTCAACAATTAACTTTTCTGGATGCAATCTGCTTTCAATTCTCGAGTCTAAGCTTTTCAAAGCTTCACTTTTATTTGAAATAAGAATCACATTTACCGAAGTATTCTCCAAGATAGGAGTTAAAATTTCTTGTTGAGCCCTATCTTTTTCTATTAATTTATCGATTTCATCAAAAAGAAAAACAATCTTCTTTTGTCTCTTAGTCTTTAGAACTTTAATCAAATCTTCAGCCAACTGCCCCCTGCTTTTTCCAGATTCAAAGTAAGGCACATCTCGAATTGTATAAATTATTCTTTTAGTTATTGAAGCAAAAGTATTTTCTGTTGAACAATTTATTTCAATAAGTTTAGTATCTCTAAATTCTTGAACAGCCTTTCTAACAGTTACCGTTTTACCAGTTCCAGTATCTCCCAAAATAAGAATATTGCCTATGCCTATTTTTACTTTATCTTGAATTTTCTTTTTTAACTCGTCACGAAACAGCAGTTTTTCGGGCAAGTATTGACTTGTTAAAACTTGAGGATCTTTAATAATTTTCATTTTACTTCCCCGAATTTAGTTTATTTAGCTCAGAAACAAGTGCTATCTCTAAGTTTATGGGCTGTAAGGCTTTGTTAAGGGCTGTTTGGAAAGCTTTTATCTCAAGGATAAGGGTTTGTATATCCTCTGCGTTAGATGCTCTAATTCTTTTAGCGAATAATGCCTGAAGACAAGATTCTATTGAAGAGTAATATCCTTCTACAAATTCTCTGCCATTTTCATCAAGTCTTACTAAGAAAAACTGATGACAATCGGATTTCAATTTCCAATTTTCTGCAAGTTTAATGTTTAGTGCCATTTTGAAGTTCAAGCATGATGTTTACTAGAGTTTCTTTTGTAATCCTATCAGCATTCATAATTTGGTTAAATTTTTCTTCTAAAGAAGGATTGAGCAACATAAACCTAACATAATCTGAAATGGATTTATATCCCGAAGCTTCTGTCAACATTCTTATTCTTTGCTTTTGAGTTTTGGTTAGTTTAACTAACAACATTTCGTTCTCTTTTTCTCCAGGTCTTCTAAAGTCACTCTTTTGTTCCATTTTCACTTCTCTTTTGTGTTTTTGATTTTTCTCTCAAATAATTTTTAATTGCGTCTCTCACCGCAAAACTCCTCGATCTTTCCATTTGCCTAGCTAATGTGTCAACTTTCTCTATTTCTTCGGATTCAATAACAAAGCAATATTTTTTCTTCATCTTCTTAGGTTACTATGACCTAAGTTAAACATACCCCGTATATAAAGATTATGTCAATCTAACCTAAGTTTTAAAAACTAGGGATACTTCAAAATAATATGAAAAAAATAGATTTATCAGATACAAGTATGAAAGGTTTCAAAGATAATCATTTTATGATGCTTGCCTTGTTAAGTCAAGATATTCCATTAAACCCGATAAAAACTAAAATTTTATTATATCTTCTAAAAAACATCGATAAAGAAAAAACTATCTCCGACATAAGCAGGGATCTAAAGATAGATTACAAAAATACCAGAAGATATGTGAGATACTTCAATAATAAGGGAATTGTAAAACTAAACCCTGAAAAACCTTCACAAGGTAAAAAGGTAATGGTTTCGATAAATCAAGGCTATGGTTGGAAAATAGGAGACGAAGCCATTATGACTTTAAGAGATATTAAAAAGAACAAGGTTACAAAGGAATCCGCTGAGAATTAATTTCAAAGCCACAAAATCCACAAATAACACCGATAAACAGGGCAGGAATACACATTAAACTTATTGCTTATCGTCTATTGATGTTATCTAAAGGAACAAAAAGCAATTGTGCCTTTTCAATAACACTGATTGTCTAGGAATATCAAACAATGGACAAGATATTTAAACCCAAACATGCTTTAAATTTTAACAGAAAGATTAGGTTTAACGACGCTAAACTTTTGGGAGACTCAAGATGATTCTTGAAATCACCATAGCATTACTGCTTGGTGTGATTTCCGGGACGTTGACGGGCCTTATTCCCGGCATCCACATAAATCTTGTTGCCTTCTTCCTTCTTTCGCTTGTAACAGCAGGATATTTTCTAAACTTCCCAATAATTTCTTTAGCAGTCTTTATAGTTTCTCTGTCAATAACCCATACATTTATTGATTTCATCCCTTCAATCTTTTTAGGAGCACCTGATGAAGATTCTGTTCTTTCTGTTCTTCCAGGACATGAAATGTTAATAAAAGGACAGGGTTATGAAGCAGTTATTTTAACATTAATTGGAAGTATTATTGGAGTTATCTTAATCTTATTATTTTCTCCATTATTTGTTTTGTTTCTTCCAACAATTTATGATTATACAGTAAGAATTATGCCTTTTGTTTTAATTCTTGCAAGTTTATTTTTATTCTATTTTGAAAAAAACAATAGATTATGGGCAGTAATTATATTTTTTCTTGCAGGATTTTTAGGGATAGCTAGTTTAAATCTTCCAATCAAAGAACCTCTTCTTCCTCTTTTAACAGGATTATTCGGAGCTTCTTCTTTAATAACAAGTATTTCAAAAAAACAAAAACTTCCAAATCAAAGAATTATAAAACTAAGACATTTAGAAATTAAAAAGAAAAGTATAGCAAAAAGCATTTTAGCTTCAATAATCGCTTCTCCTTTATGCTCTTTTCTTCCGGGCTTAGGAAGCGGGCAGGCGGCTGTAATAGGAAGCGAGGTTACACGCGATTTAGACAGAAAAGAATTTTTAATTCTTCTTGGAAGCATAAATACTATTGTAATGGGATTATCTTTTGTAACTCTTTACACAATTCAAGAATCAAGAACAGGAAGTGCTGTTGCAGTTTCAAGGCTTTTTGAAACCTTTTCGTTAAACAATTTATTAATTATTCTAGCAGCGGTTTTAATTTCAGGAATCTTCGCCTTTTTCTTAACAATTTTCATAGCAAAATCATTTTCAAAAAATATTTCAAAAATAAGCTATAATAAACTTTCCTTAGGAATTTTAATTTTCTTATCATTAATAATTTTAATCTTCTCAGGATTTTTAGGATTTTTAGTTTTTATAATCTCAACTTTTACAGGGTTAGTATGCATTTATGCAGGAGTAAGAAGAACCCATTTAATGGGTTGCTTGATGCTACCGACTATTCTCTTTTATATCATTTAATAAACCAATTAAGCCTTGCTGAACAGCATTATAGGTTTCCAAGCATTGTTTTTTCTTTAAAACTTCCTCGTAATTTTTTATTAAAATGCCTTTTTTATCTAAGAAAATATCTCTTGAATGAGTTATGCTATCATAAATTGCATTATCAGTGACTCCTCTTCTTCTTAATTCAAAAACCAAATAGCCTACCCCCAATCAGGAAGAATATTAATTTCAAATTCATGGTCTGAACTAAATCCTTCTTCAAATAATCTCTCGCAGCAGTTTATTTTAAAAACATTTCTTAATACTTGTTCTTTATTGGGAGGAAAGGTATTAAGAGGATTTAAAAACATATTTTTATATGCCCCAGATTCAAGTGCAATTATATTCTCTAAATATCTAGTTGAATCTATTTCCATTTTATCCAAACCACTTCTGCATGCTTCCCTGCTTTTCATTATGTTAAAAATCTTTTATGGATTTTCAATCAGACAGAAAAACAACAAACAAATTAAAACCATTTATCTATATTTTGTTGTTTTTCTGTATCTTTTCCAAAAATACTTTCTATATATTTTTTTGTTAATTCCAAGTCTTGTTTAATATAAGCAGGAACATCATAATTTCTTGTTAAGTCTAAAGCAGGCTCTAAATATTTCACAATACTTCCATACGAAATTGTAAAAATAATCCTTCCTCCGCATTCACATTTTCCAGACAAAGGGGGCCTTCTATAAATTGTGTTGCATGTACTGCATCTAAACCCTTGTTGTGAAAACTTTCTCAAATTTCCTTTTAAATCCCTCATAAAATGCCTATCTATTATTAATCTTGCAACATCTCCTTGGTCACAGCTTCTTAATCTCTCACATAACTTCATCTGATTCTGAACCTTTTCCTGCATGGTTGGAAGGGTTTTATAAGAACTACAGGTAGCTCCATCATTAAAATTACTGGTGTTATGTGTAAATCCAATGTTAACAAATGGATCTTTTTCTTCTTTTAATCTTTGCTTTACAGAATCTATCTGAACTTCCTTAGAATGCATTTTTTTTTCGGCTTTTTCATATAAATCCAGAGGATAATTGCTTACAACTTCAAAATCTAATATTTGATCATCAACCTCTCTAGCATGAATTTGTCCATTTAAAACAAGAGGAGCATCCTGAGTCCCTCCTCTGTGCGAAGGCAAAAATTTTCTTGAAAAGTTTATTAAAACATCTAACAACAACATTAAAGCAGCCTCATCTCCATCGCAATCTCTTCTCATAGCAGCATGCATGTATGGAGAAGCAAGAAGACCCTGAACTTTTGAAAAACCAATTATCCTCGAAATAACCCCTGCACAATTATGAGGAGCCATACAAACTCCTAATTTGCCTATTAAATCATCTCTTGTTTTAACATCATAAAATGCAGGCAATCCATAAAACTTAACTAATAATTCATCTATGAAATTAGCTGCCTTAACAAAAACATCGTCTGCTTTATCATCTCCTGCCAGATTATTGCATGGGATGATTATATCATGAGGCTTTAATTCCAAAATCTGTTTGTCATTAATCAATTCATTTCCTAAAAAATCTTTTTCATAACCTAATTCTTTTAATTTTTCTACACTCACTTCAATTTCTTTTGGTTTAAAATGAGTTAAAGGCAATTCAGTCATATCATATCTTATTGTTCCATCTTTGTTTACACAAAGTCCATACTTAGATCTTAAAATTCCCTTGCTCAAATTTTCTATATTATGTCCTTCAGAACTGGTTCCTCTAACTCCTTTAATTAAAACAGGAACATCTATTCTAAAAAACCCTAATTTTGCAACAGCTTTTTCAAAATAATGCTTTATATCTAATCTTGTTTCTTTAAAATTATCTCCTCTGTCATGTAATTGGCATTTTTCTTTAACTTCCCTATTGCAAGATCTACAAAAATATTTTTTCTCTGTTTTTTCGCTGCAATCCTCACAAATCCTGTATATGCTTTCTTTTTTACAGTTATTACAATAATTAAAAGGAAATGTAGAATTAACATAACCCACATTAACCGCCTCATTAACGCTTCTTAATCTTCCTCCTTCTATTCCAATAGGAAATAAAACACTAGGACTCCCGGTTAATTTTCTTAGTTTGGCTTTTTCAGGCCTGCCCATCCTAGTTCCTATAAATTCTCCTGCTTTATCCTTAATTTTAAATTTACTTAATTTGTTTATAATCTCTAATACAATTCCCCCTTCCTTGCTGCTAACTTTATTTTTATCAGTATCTTTATTTATTTCTAAAATTTTATCGCTATAATCTTTAAAATCAAAATTAATATTTAATTCTCCTGAAAAATCTTTTTCAAAACCCAGATTCAACAATAAAGATTGTGTTTCTTTTTTTTCTAAAATAACATTTTCAATACCAACAATATGAGGAATTCCTAGTAATTCTAACGCCCTTTTTCCTTTCTGAAATCTTTCTTTCTCATTTTTGTTATAAGGAAAGATTAATTTGTCTTCTACAACCCTTGAATGATTAAACCAGTCAATAAATCCTAAAAACTCTTCCCAAGAAATCTGATTCCAATAAAAAATATGTGAAGGATGAAGGGGGATCTCATATTGTTCAGATAATTCAATTGTTTTTTCTATGTCTATATTAAAACAATCTTCAACCTCACCCCCTGCTTTTTCTAACTCCAAATTCCACCACTCTTCAACATAGCCTGATTTTGGCAAAACTGCGTTTCTATTAATAACATCTCCAAGAGGAAACAGCATATCCCCAAGATAAATTATTTCTTTAATTTCCTTATATAGTGCTTTTGTTTCTTCATAACTATCTAATTTTTTTACGTTTCCATTTTCTAATTTTACAATAGGCCCATCAATAGAATCACAGCACATAACAATACATCCTTTAGTAGGTTTTTCAATCTTTAATTGGGTTCCGGCAGCAATAAAATCATTTGTAACTGCCATTGTAGCAGGATGAATAGAAACTCCTGAAAATCCCGCATCTCTGCTCCTCCCATATCTAAATCTAAATCCTCTTCCAGGATGCCCAAAAACAGGCCTTCCCGCAACCAAATCTTTAATATAAGTTGGAGAAGCGTCTGTTTTTCCTTGCTGCCTTTTTTCATGCAACTCAACATATTTTTCAAGCCAATCCCAATCTTCTATCTTAAATCCATTTTTTTGAAGTCCTTTTAAAATTCTCAATCCTTTTGCAGCTTTTTGTGCTAATCCTTCTCCTAAAGCAAGACACAATCCTCCCCTTATAAAATCGGTTTCAGTTCTTTCTAAATTTTTATAATTGCTTACTTCTTTATCTTCTGTAGGATCTCCTGCTATCTGTATTGGTAAATTTTTAGCAAGAAAATAAACTTCTTCTTCAGTAGGGAGATACTGTAAATTAGTAACCCTTTCATGATAATCATATAATTCAGTGACTATTCTCTTACATTCTTTTTCAACAGGATCAAATCTAGCATATCTAAATAACTGCCTTAAATAATCAATTAAAATTAAAGCAACACAGGTTGCAGTTGTTCCTGCACTTCTGATTGGTCCTGAAAAAAATGCTTTAAGATAAGTTTTTCCCTCTTGAGTTTTTCCTATTTTTATCCCAGTATAACCCTCAATTGGGCTACTAACAACCCCAAGAGTGATATATGCAAAACCAATTCTTATTCCTGCATCGATAGCTTCAAACTGGTCTTTAAATTGACAATACTTTTGTATTGAAATTTCTTCTGCAATTTTAAAAGCAACACTTGAATCTAAAGCGCCGTATTGTTTTTCTAATTCTAAAATCCTATTGATTATGTCCTCTCTATCTAATTGAGGGTATACTGTTGCAATTAATCTTACTACTTTTGCAGCCATTGTTAATGCTAATGAAACTTCAACCTTATCCGCAGGGTCTAATCCCAAACTTCTTGCTTTTTCAGCAAGTTTATAATTCTTATTTATTTCTCTGCCAAGCTCCTCAAAATATTTTTCTGTTTCAGGTAAATATCCATTAACCATTTTTCGCCTCTATTTTATTTAATTCATTAATTTTCTCCAAGATTTCTTTCCAGTTGTTAACTCTTATGATATTTTCATGTTTCACATTTTTATTATAAAGACAATTTAATAAAAAAACAACAACCCCTTTTTCTGCACATTGGTAAGCAATATCACCATTATCTTCGATTAAAATATTTATTCCAAGATTATTACAGATTTCTCTTTTATATATAGTTCTATCGTTCTCATCTCTGCTATGAATCAAACTAATCTGTTTCCCAGGAAAATGTCTATTAAAAAATTTCTTGGTTTTCTCTCCCCATCTTAATGGTCTCGCGGTGATTATATAAATTTGATTTTGTTTCGCTAACTCATGTATAACCTCTTTAGATCCCTCGATTAAAGGGATTTCATCAAAATCTTCTAAAGAATAAAACTCATCCATTAATTTCTTTCCCTCTTCCTTAGCCATCGGTATAAAATCCCAAAAATTATATGTAATCCAATCTTTAACTGACAAATTATTGCCAGTTTTTTTATTATAAAAATCTAAAAATTTTTTAACAAAATCTGCAATTACCCCATCAATATCAATTCCAATTTTCATTTTTCTTTTCGTCATTCAAAATCAAGTATTTTTATCTCCCTTGTTTTAAGATTTAACATAGGAACCTTGCAATAATCTGGCTGATTTCCCATTTTTTCTTCAAAGGGGGTTATAGATTGCCAGCAACTAGAACATATAATAAGAATATTATTGTAAACCTCAACATCAACTTTATGCAAATCTCCTGTTGCAATAATATCTGGAATCTGTCTTATAACCATTGAATCTTCAATAGGATTTGGAATGTAAATAGCTGCTCCATGAATCGGTGCAAGATGTCTTCTTTTTAAAAGATGTTGAACCGCTTTTGCGGGGGTATGGTGAGCATTGTTTAATCTTAATTCTTCTATTTCATTTATTAAACCATGCATACTTGCTCCATGGTACATTAAAACCTTAAAACCCTCTCTTTCCCCTCCTTCGATCTCAACCAAACTTGGATTGCTAACAAGGTATAGGTTTTTAATTTGGGTTAGAGTTTCTGCAAAATCTTCTCCAATAGGTGGCTGCGGTTCAGCTACTCTAACTGCATCGTGTTGTCCTGCACACTGAATAATATTTATGTGCTTTGGAATTTTTTTATAAAATTCTGCTAATTTTTTATATTGATCCTTTATATCTTTTATAGCTAATCCTTTTTCTTGCCCAGGGTATACCCCTACTCCATCAATACTATCTCCAACAACAAATAAATATTTTATTTTTTTCAGAATCTCCTTCTGTTTTTCATCACACTCTTCTCCATTCAGCCATTTAATAAACCTATTAAAATTTTCATCTAAAAAATTATTGCTACCCACATGCATATCAGAAATAAATAAGGCATAAATCTCCTCATCCAATCTTTTCTTATCTTTTAAACACGAGTCTGGATAAATTAGATCATTAACAAACAAAAAATCCCTTGTTCCACTGCATCTAAACCCAATAACATCGTCTAAAACAATTTCTTTTGCTTTTTCAAAGACTTCTTCTTTTGTTTTAGTTATAAGAAGTTTAGTTTTTCCAGTTAAATCCTCTACTTCTAAAATTACATTTTTATTTTTTGTAACCGCCTTGTTAGTAACCATAGCTATAATCGAAAAAGTTCGGTTATTAGAGATTTTATCGATAGAGGTTAATCCCTCTAATTCCATTCTCTCTTGTAATAGCTTCTTAAAAAAAGCATATCTATTTCTAAAATGCCTTACAAAATCCTTGACTTCTAATTTCTGATCTTGTATTATTGGTGATGAGAGAATCTTAACCTTGGGGTTTGTTTTTTTGATTTCTTCTATTGTTGTTTCTTTTTTTACTTCAACAGAGAGTGAAATGTTAACAAAAAACCTTTCAATTAGTTTTTGTTTTTCTGTATCCAGCTCTTTAAAAACCGGCTTAATTTTTTCAAAATTGTTATTTATCAAACTTTTTGTAATTAATTTTTCTCCAGAACTCGCCTGGATTTTACTTAGGATCTCGCTAGCAACGTCTTCATCTTCTAATTGATTAAAAAAGTCTAACATCTCTCTGTCTAACAAAAATCCCTTTTTTATGAATAACCTTAATATTTTTTCTGACATATTAAATTTCCTCCCAAATTAATGGGAATTTAATGCTTGAGATCTTTAATTTTCATTGTTTTTATTTTTGTTGATTTTATTTTTTGTCAATGCACAAAACATCAATGCTTAATCTAAGATTTTTATTTTATTTCTATAAATTAATAATTAGGCACTATTAAATCCCTAAAGAGTCTTCCAAAATCTGTTCACATTTGCCTAAGATGTTCTCGGGAATTACTAATTTTATCTCTCTAGTCCTTCCCTGTCTTCCCTTGCTAATTACCCTTGCATTAATTAAACCAAGCATATCAAATTCCGCTAGTATGTCGCTAACTCTTCTTTGAGTTAAAATATCTACTTTGGCCTCTTTACAAAGTTCCTGATAATAGGAGTATATATCTCCGGTAAAGATATTCTCCTTGGTTTTTTTCATTAAGTTTATAATAGAATACAAAACAAGCTGAAATTGTTTTGGTTCTGTTTCAACTATATCTAAAATTTTATCTCTTTCAATTTTGTCGTTTGCTTTGTCTATATGTTCAATTTTTATTTTATTGCTTGCTTCTCTCTCTGCAATCTCCCCAGCAACCCTTAATAAATCTAAAGCTCTTCTAGCATCGCCATGCTCTCTAGCAGCAAAAGCAGCGCATTTTGCAATAACTCCTTCGTTTACTGCCCCGGGTTTAAAAGATTGATCTGCTCTTTTTTTTAAAATATCTTGTAACTGAAGGGCATTGTAGGGAGGAAAAACCAATTCTTCTTCGCTTAAACTGCTCCTAACTCTCGGATCAAGGCTATCTAAAAATCTTAAATCATTGCTGATCCCCACGATTGTTATTTGTATCTTATTTAATTCTGAATTTAATCTTGTTAGATTGTATAGAAAATTATCTGATATTTTTTTTACTGCCTGGTCAACCTCATCCAAAATTAAGATTAATAATTTTTCGTCGCTTTTTTCTAAAATTTCTAAAAATCTTAGATAAACCTGGTCTGTTGGAAGGCCTGTTGGTGGAACGCTCCCACCAAGTTTGTGTATTAGTTCTGCCAAAATTCTGTACTCTGTATCTGCAACTTTCTTTAATTTGCAGTTTAAATATTCTATTCTCAATACTTTTGAATCTCTTGCTCTTTTTGTTAATTCATTGGAAACATGCTGAACAGAAAGCGTCTTTCCTGTACCGGTTTTTCCGTATATAAATAAATTACTTGTTTTTTCTCCTAATAGGCTTGGTGCAAGAATAGAAGCTATTTGTTCTATTTGTTTTTCCCTATGAGGTATATCCTCTGGAGAATAATTAGATTGAAGGGTTTGTTTGTTTTTGAATAAACTCCTGTCAGATACGGAATCAAAAATCTTATCTAAATTTGCCATTTTACTCTCCTTTTTATAATTTTTTATGAAGTTAATAAAAAAAACAATCCGGCTTTATAAATATATAGTTGTTATAAAATAATCATCACCTATTTTTCCTATGGAATACCATAAGAAACCAAAAATTATCCTCGGAAAATCAAAAAATCGTGGTTTAACTATAAAATTATGACGATCAAAGCCCACACCCCCCTTTCTCATGGAAACTAAAAATAAAATTGAGATATTAAAATACCCAAAAAAATCTATACACTTAAAAACATATATAATTATATATATAATCTAATATATAAATATTTATAAACAAAATTAAAAAAAGAAAACCCAAACCCAATAATTAGTTTATAAATGTTTCCATAGGAAACTATAGGGAGAGAACTAAAACACACCATCAAGCCTCAAAATCACGACTAGGGGAAATAAAGACCAAAAAGACCAAGCTTTTAACCAATTATACTAATATCCTATAATAAATATAGAATCACAGAAAAGTTTATAAAGAATTTAATCATGAGCATTGAAAAAAAGCCGCATAAAGAGGTTATAGGAAAAGCCGTTGTTACAAAAGAGGGTAAAAGACTTGGAATTGTAAAGGATATTACTTTTGAAACAAGATCCGGCGAATTAATTCATATTGTAGTAAAAGATACAACTCCTTACACAAATCAGTTGAGCCTAGAAAAGTCCCAACAAGGAGAAACCCTTATACCCTACAATGCAATTATTGCAATTGGCGATTTTGTTGTTATTTCTGAAGAAGATTTATTATAAACCCCAATTAGAGATTTAAGAACAAAAGAAGTCCACAATAATATTTAAAAACTCACAATAATTTTAAATAATCATGCAAATAATAGGATTTAGTTTAAATAAAATTTCTATAGAAAGAAAGGAAAAACAAGAAGGTAAATTAGAGATAAAACAAAATATAAATATAGATGAGATTTCTAAAGATAAAATAAATCTTTCTGAAGGTGAAATAATCAAAGTAGATTTCACTTTTAATGTAGATTATAACCCCGAACTAGCAAAACTAGAAATAAAGGGGCAAACCATACTTCTTCCAAACAAAGAAGAAATAAAAGACATACTCAAAGACTGGAAGAAAAAACAGGTTTCAGAAAATTTTAGAGTACCTCTTTTTAACTTTATAATGGGAAAATGTAATATCAAAGCATTAGAATTAGAAGATGAACTTAATTTACCGCTTCATTTACCAATGCCTCGCCTTTCTTCAAAAAAAGAAGGGCAATAATTCTTTTATTTTAAAATGTCAAACTCGAACAATTCTAGTTATTATAATCTTGCAGGAAAGTTTACAAAATCAGAAAAAGAATTTAAAAAATATTTAAAAAAAGAAATAGCTTTTTATCAAAAACAATCAGAAGAAGCAAAAGAAAAGGGATGGCATGGAACAACTGTAAAAAGAAAGCTATTTCATGCCCAAAAAACCCAACAAGGTATCGAGGAATTATTTTATTAAACCAATCACTCTTCCAAAATCATATTCTTTTTTATCTTTATTATTATAAATAACCACATGAAAGTCCTTTAATTTTCTTTCATCTATAAACAAACTATCTCTGTATTTAAAAACAGGATCTTTAGCCAGATCATAACCAGGACCAACATCCCCAAAACTGGGCAAAACATAAACAATTTTCCCTTTCCACTTTCCAAAAAGAAAACACTTATATCTTTCTCTTTTATATTCGTCTGTTAAAGTTATTGTTGGGTGCAAGTGCCCTAACATAATAATTTTAATCTTTTCATTTTTCTTATTTTTTAAAGCTTCTTTATACTCTTTACTCCCGTGCATAAAAACAATATCTTTATACCTATAAAAATTTTCAAGTTTCATTTTCCTTTTTCTGACAATAGGTTCTAGCACTGCATCATGATTCCCCTTAATTAGTATGATATTTTTTCTTCCCACCTTTTCAATAAAATAATCTAATAACCTGACACTTTCTCTCCACTCAGAATCAGATATTTCTCCAAATTTATGCTTAAAATCCCCCAACACAACAATTTTTTTAACTTTAATTTTTAATCGTTCCAAATAACTAAAAATTTCTCTTAGGTTTTCAAATATTTCTTTTAGTTGAATATTAGGAATTCCCTGCAAATGCTCTTGCACACCTAAATGTAAATCTCCTAAAACAAAAACCTCTTCGTCAATAAGCAGGCTGTTGTTCAGAAATCTTATTCTTGGTTGATCAAATAATCTAGTTTGTTTCATTTTTCCTCTATCTCCTTCAGATGTTCATTATGCATCCGCTTTAGGAATTCAATCCTATCTTCCATCTTCATTAAATCCATATGTCCTTGCAGTATTAAATTTAATGCAAACGGGCTTGGCAGTTTTGTTTGAATTCTTTCAAGTTTAACTTTTTCTTCTTTGATCCATTTTAGAACTAAAATTGCATTTTCAATATCCATTAAATCTTCTAAAACTTCTCTTCTAGCTTCTTTTAATATAGGAAAATCTTTACTTATTTTATTAATTGCACTTAATAACAAAAAAGAACTAACCTGCTGTCTCCCAACACTTTTTGTTCTTCCCTTATAATTCCTTAAAATCATTAGTGCTCTTGCAGCACAATGTCTAAATCTTCTTTTTAAAATCTCTGTTTTTGAAATAGCTTCTTCTAAAGCTTCTCTTATATTCTCCGGTTTTAAGACTTTTAATGCTTCTTCGAGAGGCAAATTTTCTCCTGCAAAATAAAAACCATTATCATTTATTCCAATTTCAATATCTCTCCCAACTTTTTGAGCCATCAAATATCCTATTGATCTAGACAAAGCATCATTCACCCTTCTCCCATATAAACTATGAAAAATAACATAATTTTTCTCTCCTTTATAAGATTCAACTAATAGCCTCTCTGAATGGGGAATTTCCGCAAATTTAAACTGCTCATAAAAATAATTATAAATCCCTTTAGCAACACTTTCTTGACAATAAACGTGGTTTTTAATAAACTCAATAATCTCTTCTTTATTTTTTTTCATTTCAAACCTTTCACTTAACAACTTTCTAAACCTCCCTATTTCCAGTGCAGAATCAAAACTTAATGGCAACATTTCAGAAAACCAAGAAGGAATTGTAGGATTTTTTTTAATTCCAGATCTTACATAAACTTTCATTCCTCTCGTATATAAGTACTGATATTTTTTCCCCCCTAAAACAAAAACATCTCCTAATTTCATTTTCTCTAAAAAGCTTTCATCAACAACGCCTATTTTACTTCCTTTTTTCTCTCCTTGTCCAACAACAACAGTTATAAAACTCTCTTCAGGAATAGTTCCAATATTAGTCATATAAATAACTCTTGCTAACATTCCTTTTTTACCAATTTGTTTTGTTTCTTTATCATACCATATTTTTGCATATACATTCCTATGCTCTAAAGCATATTCTCCTGCCAAATAACTTATGACAGACATAAAATCTTCTCTAGATAAATCTGCATAGCAATAGCTTTTTTTTATTAAATTAAACATCTCATTAATATCCCATATTTTTTGAATTGCCATCCCATATATTTGTTGAGACAAAACATCAAGACAATTTTTAGGAATATGAATCTTGTCTATTTTTCTTTCTATTGCCTCTTTGCTTAATACTGCAGATTCAATTAAGTCATCTCTATCTAGAACAATAAATCTTCCAACCGAAATATCATGCAATTTATGTCCTGCTCTGCCAATTCTTTGTAATGCTCTTGCAGAGCTTTTAGGACTTCCTAATAAAATTACTAAATCAATGTATCCAATATCAATACCCATTTCTAGACTAGTTGAAGTAACAACTACTTTTAACTCTCCTTTTCTTAATTTTTCCTCAATATCAGATCTATGCTCTTTAGAAAGTGAAGAATGATGTGCACCTATATTTTCAATGTAATTTTCAGGAAACATTTCTTTTAAATGATTAACAACTCTTTCAGTAGCTGCTCTTGTGTTTGTAAAAACAACAGTAGTTTTATGTTCCTGTATCAATTTATCTATCAACCCATAAAGAGAAGAATGAAGATCTTCTTGATTAGTATCTATCAAATCAATTATAGGAGTTAAAACTTTAATATCTATTTTTTTCTTAGTTTCAACTTCTGCAATTAATGCTTTTCTGTCTGTACCAACTAAAAAATTAGCAACTTCATCTAAAGGAGCAATTGTAGCACTTAATCCAATTCTAACAGGATTAATTTTACTTATTTCTTCTAATCTTTCTAAACTAATACTCAAATAAACCCCTCTTTTGTTTCCTAAAGAATGAATTTCATCTATAATAACAAACTCAACACAATTAAACATTTCAATAAATTTTTTAGTTGTTAAACTTATTGCAAGACTTTCAGGAGTTGTAATATAAATATGGGAAGAATGTTTTGCCATCTTAGCTCTTTCAGCAATACTAGTATCTCCTGTTCTTAATCCCACTCTTATTTTCTGTAATTTAATCCCTTTTTTCTCAGCTAACTCCTCTATTTCTCTTAGAGGATTAATTAAATTAACAAAAATATCATTTGAAAGAGCTTTTAGAGGAGAAGCATAAATAGCATAAACTTTTTCTTCTAATTCATTTTTTCTAGATAAGCCAACTAAATAATTTAAAATAGACAAAAAAGCGGTTAATGTTTTTGTGCTTCCTGTTGGTGCAGAAATCAAAATATTTTTTCTTTCATGAATATTCATAACCCCATATAATTGAGCGTCTGAAAAATCTTTAAATTTTGAAAAAAACCATTCTTTAACAAGAGGATCTAAAATTCCAATTATTTCCTGTTTGTTTCTAATCTCTGCTCTTGAATATTTTTGAATTTGTTTAGTCATATTCCCCAATAAGTATACTTTACTTAAGAAATCTCCTTTAATTAATTATATTAAAATTAAGCTATATAAAATTATGCATTTAATTATTCGGGAATATTAAAATAATCTAAATCAGAGCTGCTTCTCCCCCCCGAATTTGAAACTCCAAATCCAATTCCAATTCCTATCTCTCTATTTTTTTTATTTTTTTCAATAACAAACAACCAGACAACTAAGAGTATAATAATGCCCAAAATAGCAATAATAGAGTAAAATATAACAGTTCCGATATCAAATACAGGAGTTTCTCCTTCCTCATCTTTTTCAATTTTAATTGTCCAGGTTTTTGAATCAATTCTTGTTCCGTTTATTACATCTACTTTTACAATATCTCCTTCTTTTAAATCAGAAAAGTTATAAGATAAGACCCCTGCTGCCTCAGTAATTTCTTTTCCATTTAAATACCATTTTATTGTTTGATAATCAGAGGCGCTAATTGTAAAGGTTTTATTTCCAAGAAACATATAAACTTCGTTGTCAGAGGGGCTTGAAGAAGTTATTTTTGGCTCATTTGTAACAGGAGCAGTTGTGTTTGTTCTTGTTATGTTTGTGTTGTTAATCGCTATTGAATTTACAACATCAAAATCTATCTCCCCCCTGCTTTCGTTTTTTGAATCATTAGCATAAACATAAAAATATCCATCACCAACCCAATTTGTATCAGGGGTTAGGGTTAAATTATTTGAGTTTTGAATTATAGTTAAATTTTTATTATTAGTAGAATTTTCATACCTAAATCCAGAAAGCGCATCTCCATCTAAATCATACCAACATTTTTCCATATTCAAAACATAATTAGTATTAACTTCCCATTCAAGATCATCGCAGGCAGAAGAATTAAAACTCGGAAGATGTTCGACAGATGTATTTATAACACAAGTACCATCAGAACAATAATCCGCACCGCAGGAGATAACGCTACTTTTAATATTAGAGTTATAGCAGTAATATTCAATTAAATCATTTCCAGAACAAGAATCTGTTAAACTAGTACTTGAGTTTTGTGAAGTTCCTTTGGTATAATAATCATATCTTCCGTCAGGATCTAAACATCCATTAACAGTTAAATAAAAATTATTACTAGTAACATTTTCTCCAGAATTCCAGTAAGGGTGGCTTAGAGTTATATTTATCATGAATGTTCCGTTTAAAACATCAGCAGTGTTAAAATTGATATACTGTAGATATTCAAAATAATCAACAACAATTCCTGCAGGAGAAACAGAATAATCAAAACTTAAATTATAATCCATGCCGGTATTTTCAAAATAATCATTTAAGAAAATCTGATCAGCGTAAGCATCACTTTCATTTATTGTCTTATCAGGAATATTTTGAATTTGAGTTAGGTTTATGGGTTTGATAATCTCTGCCATATAATACAAATAATCTAGTGTTTGGTTATGAAACACCCTGGCATTTCTACTATAAACATAATCCCCAGGACCAGGATAAGGATTTAGAATACTGTCGTCATAGAAATAATAATAAGCTGGGTTGTAAATAGGATTATCATTATACCAGCTACCATTTTCAATTTTAAAAGTATTATCATACTCTTGATTTGCCTCATTAGAATTGCTTATATTTCTAAAACCCTGAACATATCTATAATCTGCATCATCAACGTATCTTAAATAGTTACTATAAAAAGTGCTTAAATAAGAAGGAGTAGTATCCTGTAAGGTAGTTATAAAACTGGGTGTGAAATTTCCATAAAAGCTTCTTGTTTGAGTATAAACATAAGAATCCTCCTCATCATAATTAGCCCAAATAAAATAAGCAGTATTTTCATCTAAAATCTTATAATTTAAAGAATAATTACATGAATCATCACCGCTTGTGTCTGTTATACTAATAATTCCTACAGAACTCTCTTGCTCAAAAATCTCATCCCACATCATCTGTAGATTTTCATAACTGCAATTTGCACGAACAATTCCTGTTTCTTGGAATCCTTCTCTGAATATTCCCATTTCTCCCAACTCCCCTTCTAGTTCTTTCTCCTCAACTCTTTCATTAATTTTAATTCCAGCCCAGATGAGAAGCAATAGAATTAATATAACAACACAAATCATTAATAGCTTATAAAGAGGAGTTTTTTTAATGTCAAATTTTCTTCTAGGTTTCCTTACACTCTTTTTCATTAAATTATGAATATAAACAAGTTTAAAAACTTATTCGGTATTAATCTTTTATAACCTTATAATCTCTAAGATTATAACTAGGAATCTAAAATGAGGCTTAGCAAAATAAAAAAAGACAAGATAGCAGAACAGATTATTTCTTATTTATATCATAGTTTTCCAAAACAGCCGTTTACAGCAGAAATAGCAAGAGAGGTAGCAAGAGATGAGGAGTTTATTAAAAGAATTTTATTTGATTTAAAAGAAAAAGGGCTTGTTGTTTCTATAAGAAAGAATGCAAAAGGAATAGCTTTTACAAGAAGGTCAAAATGGCGCTTAACCCAAAAAGTATATGATGTATACTCTGAAAAAACCAAACAATAGTCAAATGACAATAATCTTTAAATAAAACCTAATTTTAATCCTTAAATGGAAGAAGAGAGGATAAAAGAGGCATTTTCAAAAGTTAAGCAAGATATCTTAATATTAAGCAATGAACTTTCTCAGATAAAATCAGAAATACATGAAATAAAACAGATGCTAGAGGTATTCCACAATAAGCTTAACACCTCAACACTTCGACAGATAAATCCAACACATCCTGCGACTCCAACAGATAATCCAACAGTTCTATATGAAACAGAGGGGTTAAAAAGCCCAAATTTAGATACTTCCATAGGAAATCAAGGGGTTCCAACAGACAGACAGACAGACAGACAGACAGACAATCCAACACAGTTTTTACTTGAAATACCTAAAAAAACCCAAGAAACAACAATAGAAAAAAACATAATAGAAGCACACGAAATCCTAGAATCCTTAGATGCCTTAAAAAAGGAAATCAGGCTTAAATTTAAAAGAATAACTCAGCAGGAAATGCTGGTTTTCTCGACGATATACCAATTAGAAGAACAAGACTCAAATAATACAACCTACAGACAAATAGCCTTAAAATTACGTCTTTCAGAGTCTTCTATAAGAGATTATGTCCTTAGGATGATAAATAAAGGCATCCCCATTAAGAAATATAAAATAAACAACAAAAAGCTTATTTTATCTATTTCTCCTGAATTAAAGAAAGTAGCCCCTCTTTCAACTATTATAAGGCTTAGAGAACTTTAAGTCTTAAATCCCTAAATTTTAAGTTTTTAGCCTCTAATAATCTAATTATTCTAACAACCTTAGAGCTGTTCACCACAAAGCCCCTCACTTGTATACATCTTCGGTGTAACGAATTTAATATAGTACTAGCTACAGCTAGTCCCTTTATAATTGCCCTTTAGAGCCTTAAATCCTATATTTTAGGGCTTTTAGAGCTTAATATTCAAATTCTATATTTTTTTATTAACTCTCTATTTAAGCTATTTTAGCTTTTTATTTGAACTCACTTTTCTTTATTTCTTTTGTTTTTGTTGTATAGAATCGCTCATTTTTCCTATTTTTCATTAGTTTTTTATAGATTCTAACTCTCACTTTTCCTGTTTTTTAGTATATTTTTACCCTGTTTTCACTCACTTTTCACTATTTTAGTCTTTTTTCATTAGTTTTTATTCATTTTCACTGGTTTTCTTGTTATTTTTAGCCCTCACTTTTCCTTTTTTTAATAACATTTCCTTAATTTTTTCTGGTATAAATACCCTTTTCTTATTGTTCCCTGTTATTTGTTCTTCAATTAAACCTTCACTTTTCTGCCTTATGGCATTTATCTGACCCCTAATAGTCGCCTTGCTTTTTCCAAGCATAGATGCAAGATCTTCATAACTCAATTTCATATCTGATTGAAGTAATACAAAAACAATTGCCCTTTCAGTTGTAGATAAATTGTCCAAAAACCCTGTTTGAACAGCTGTTTGAACACTGTTTAAAACACCTTGAACAGCTGTTTGTTTATTAAACACTGTTTGTCGCTGTTTAAACACCTGTTTGTTTCCAATGACGTCAAGCATATTTTTAAGATTTTCAAGCTCATCTTTAACCGACGATAATTCCTCTTTTAGCTCAAAAATATCATCTTTTAACTCAGAATCATTACTGTTTAAATGCTTGATCCATTTACTTGTGTTACTAACATCCTGTTTAACGCTGTTGAAGCCTGTTTGAACAGCCTGTTTAAGTTGCTCAAATTCTTCTTTTTTCACCTTTTTACTAAAAAAATCAAACATATTTAATCTAGAAAATTGATATTTATAAATGTTTCTGCGGCAATAAGGTTTATCGTCGGTAAATAGGTATTAAAAAATACAAAAAATTGAAGAAACAACACTGTTTAAACACCCTTAAACACAAATAAACACCTAAAATGGCTGTAAAAAAGCTGTTTAAACAACCTGAAAAATCATAAAATTCAACAAAAATTCAACAAAAATTAATAAACAGAGGTGGAATACCTTCACTAAAAAATACCGTCAAAATTAAGCAAAAATCGCTTAAGAATTTCACTACATAAATGTGCAAAAAATGCATAAAAATTAAGCAAAAATCGCTTAAAAACACTAATTAATGCATTTTTTAATGAAATTTCAAAATTAAATAAAAAGGAAGGTATTCCACTAATCGCAAGATTTATATATAAAAAAAGGCTAGTATCTTCCTAGCGAAAGCTTAAAGAAAAAAGTAGTAAAAATTATGAGAAATCACCATTATTACAAAGATCAAAAAGAAAGGTCAAGAAACCATACTAGTTTGATTTATATTATGGGTTAAATTAAACTATTATAGCCTAGCTTATACCCATGGAAACACCCAGAATATTAAGAGTTTTGAATAAAAGCTTGATTATAGCTGTAGCAATATCTATCTTATCTTTTATAATTCCAATAGTCCCATGTAAAACTGCTCCTGTAGTAGCTACTCCTGTATATGCCTGGAGCATGTGCAAACTCCCAAATCCCCTCACTCAACAATTATTAGGGATATCAACAAAATACTGGGCAATTTCAACAGAAGCTATATCAGGCTTAGTTATTCAATTCCTGATAATATTTATCCTATTTACAGTAATATTCATGCTACTTAGAAGAAAAGCAGCAAAAGTACTAGATTTAACAAGAAGAAGATAAGAGATTAAAAGTTTTAAGCAAAAGCAAGAAGTTTTTGCATGCATAAAAATGGAAAAAAACAAACAAAAATATCCTGAAACAGCATTTGTACCTGCAGGAGTTTTAATAGGAGTAGGTTACGGATTCCTAGTAAACAATATACCTGCCTGGACTTTAATAGGTTTAGGATTAGGCTTTGCTGTGATGGCAATGGTCAGACTTTTGAGGAAAAAGAAGTAATTGGTGATAATTAAGACAAATCTGAGGAAAAGGAGGTGGAAAAATGAAGAATATAATCGCTTGGCTAGTAATCCTAGCAGGAGTTATAATGTTATTGCCTTTATTGAGCATTACTCAATTAGGAGCAGCAGCAGGCTGGATTTTAGCAATAGATGTAATAGTAATTGGAATATTATTGTTAAACAAAAAGAAATAATCTTCTGGGAAAAAGAGAGGAGAAAGAGGTGATTTTTTGTTTTTATTTGTAAATTTAGTTCTATTTTTAGTATATTTTATCACATAAATGCTTAAAAACCAGTGGTTTTTAGGTAGAAAATGGTTGATCCTAAGGATTGTTTTGAAGATGCAGATTATCTCGTAGAGCAGGGCTTTTATATGGACAATAGAGGAAAAATGGTTTATATAAATTTTAATTCTGATAACCTGCAATGGTCTGTATGGTCTGTAGAATCAGCAGAAGGAATACGAAAACTAGACCCGCGAGAATTTAGAGATAATCCAAAAATTAATCCAGAGAGCTATATCTCTATTGCAGAGGAGAATATTAAGTTTGTTAAATCCAAATTAGAACAACTAACTCGGTCTGAGAAATTAGATAAATCTTTTGCTAGAATTGTGGAAGCAGTTATGGACGACTCTCCTCAAAAACCCCTACTTTCCTCATAAAACACACTTTCCCTCGTTAAAACTTCCCACAATAAAGGATGTACGAACGTTTGATTTTTAACTCTAAGACCGCTTTATCTGTGCTTTTTAGAACTCTTTCTAAACCTTAATCTTTTAGGAATTAAGTGATTTCTAATAAAAACTAAAACAGATCCAAAACCGAGAACAATAACTTTTCCAAAAGGCATAATTGAAAGATGTTCTATATGCTGAATGAAACTTCCAATTAACTTGAAGATTATTCCGTACATATCTAAATTTTCTGTTACCATACAAATAAGAAATCAGGGGGCTTTTTAAAGCTAATCCCTAAATTAAAACATTTAAGCAAAGCCAAGAAGTTCCTGCTTTTTTAAACCTTCTCATTTGTAGTGAGTAAGACAAAAATAAATTAAGAAGTGTAGTGAGTAAGATTGATTTTAGAAAAATATTTAGTTAATCACTCATATCAGTAAGTCCATCAACAAAATCTACAGCAGTGCCGATTATAGCAATCGGGATTGCAACAGCTACTAATGCAACATATCCTGCATATTTTAGCACTTTTTGTCCTTTTTGGGTATAGGGTTTGATATAGGATTTGGTATCTGTTAACCAATTTTCTCTCATAAAGTCAAATTCTAATTGCTTTTCTAATGTCATAGCTTAATCAACTCATCCACATTATTTAAGTTTTATTGCATTACCAAAATAGTATGCGATTGGCTTGACAAAGTCAGCCAAGGAAGCATAGGAAAGCGAGAGGTTAATTTCTCCCCAACCGGAACGTTAACTGGTGGGAGCTAGTTTAACAAATCCTAATTGAATTAATTCTTTTAATAACTCCATAGCTTTTGCATCTAAATGTTCGCTTTCAAAAGGAATGTAACATAGATCTCTAAAATCCGAAGCAAGATTTACTTTTTCTTCTTTAAAGATAATAATCTTCTCTTCATATAATACACTTGCTGCCCCAAGTTCATAAACTACGTTGATATTTGGAAGAACATTCTCGCCTTCGGTTGGCTCACCAATATCTGAAAAAATAAAAATAGCCGAACCACATTCTCTCATTACCTCTCTCACTTTTTGAGATATTGGTCTTCCTGAATTTGGTTCATCAACTGCAATTTTATAAGGTATTTTGAATTAATCTAAAATCTTTCTTAGCTGTTCTAATGGTTTTTTATCCTTTCCATGCGCAATAAAAATTGGCTTTAACATTTTTTTAGAATTTTCATCTACTTCACATTTTTTTTGCGCCTCTATTCTTTCCTCTTTAGGAATTGTAGAATCTTCCACTACTTCTTCACTTTTTTGTTCTGAAATAGGCATACTTAAATCGTTTAAAATAATGTGTGGAGAACCACTTATATCTCTTATTATTCCTGCAAATTTTCCATTTTTTTCAATCATTATAGCGATTTCCTGAACATATTCTCGAGGTATTTGGAATTGCACTTCTAAACTATTTTCAAAAAAAGTTCCTTTTGGAACTTTGTTATCTTTGTAGTGATTATAAATTTTTTTAAATATATCTGGAGTCATTATAGCTGTCTGCTTCGCTTCAATTCCCATTTCGGGTGTTAGAGGTTTTGTTAATTTTTTTCCTAAATCAGTTAGTTCTATAAATTCTGCTTTTTCTGTTCCTAAAGTTAATCCATATTTAAAAGAAGAACTAAGCAAATCCCTAAATTCTGGGCTTGTCGGTTTTCTTTCAACAGCGTCGGCAACTAATAATCTTTTTATTGGTTTAGCAGCATTCTTATCTTGAATTGCTTTTGCTATTATCATTGCTTCTTCCAAAGAATGCTTTGGAAAAGGTCTATTTGGCTTTCTGTTAAAAGATTTATTTTGTTCAGTCATCAAATGGGAATCATATAGAACTATTTAAATCTTTCTATTTTTAAATCGTAAATTCCAGTTTAATTATGGAATTACAACAAATAAAACAAAACATTTATAAAGATAATTTGCTTCTTTTTTCTATGAAAAAAGAAGGAGGTGAGAGGGTTGTAATTTCTACGATTTATGAGGGTTATGCAGTGAAACAAGCTATAACTAAACTTTCTCCAGATAAATTAATTTTACTTGTTGACGAACCAGAAGATAAAAAGAAAAAAGATAAAATGATGCAGGTTATAAAAAACATTAAAGAGTTTTTTAAAGAAAATTTGGTTATAGAGACAATTAAAATTCCTTCTTATGATATCGCCCAAATAATGGAGAAAACAATATCTTTAATTGATATAGAATCAAAGAATAACAATAAAATTTTTGTACATATCACTGAAGGAAGAAAAACCATCTCATTAGCCCTCTTGTTTGCTTCGTATCGAAGAAAAAATCAAATAGAGGGAGCATATTATATTACTGAAGAGGATCATTCTCTTATTAAACTCCCTCTATTAAACTTTGAAATTAATGAAACTAAAAAATTATTTTTAAAAGAAATAGAAAAAGGAAATGGGGGATTGAAGGAATTACAAGATAAATTAGAATTGGGACAAAGTGCAGCATATCAAAATCTACAAGAATTAAAAAAAGAAGGATATATCGAAAATGAAGGAGAATTAAAATTAACAGATTTAGGGAGGATAATGATTTTGTAAAGATGGAAAAAAAGATTTTTAGAACAACAGATTTATTTGCGGGAATTGGGGGGATTAGAATTGCATTTGAAAATGCAGGATTTAAAACTGTTTTTGCCAATGATTTTGACAAAACATGCAAGGAAACTTATGACTTGAATTTTGCAGAGCCCAAGCTTAATACCGAAGATATTAATCATCTGGATATAAGCAAACTTCCAGAGTTTGACATACTGCTTGGAGGTTTTCCATGCCAAGCATTTAGTGTAGCCGGGTATAGAAATGGATTTGAAGATGAAAAGGCTGGTGGAAATTTATTCTTTAGAATAGCAGAAATTTTAGAGTATTGGATGCCTCCGGCGATATTATTAGAAAATGTGAAAAATCTCCAAGGACATGATAAAGGAAGAACCTTTGAGATAATTAAAGACACATTGGATAAGTTAGGATATCATATTAAAACAAAAGTTTTGAATAGCATGACTCATGGGAATATGCCCCAAAATCGCGAGAGAATATTTATTGTAGGATTTTTGGATGAAGAGAGGGCAGGGTTATTTGAATTTCCAGAAGAGATTCCTCTAACTAAAAATTTTAGGGAATTTACTGCAGATGAAGCAGAAGATAAATATTATTATAATGACAAACCTCTTTTTGAAAGAATAAAAAATGATGTTAATTCTGAATATACTGTTTATCAATGGAGAAGAAAATATGTAAGAGAAAATAAAAGAGGGGTGGTGCCGACACTTACCGCAAACATGGGTATGGGAGGGCATAATGTTCCTATAATTAAAAATCATAAAGGAATCAGAAAACTTACACCTAAAGAATGTCTTATGCTTCAAGGATTCCCCAATAACTTTAAGCTTCCAAATATGGCAGACAGCCACCTTTATCATCAAGCCGGAAACAGCGTTACCGTTTCTGTTGTGCAAAGAATAGCAGAAAACATGATGAAAGTATTAAATAATGAAAAGCAAATTAAACAGACTCAAGTAATTCTTTTCAGAACTTCCACAGACGAGCCAATTAAAAGCAAATACGTTGAAGCATAATTTTATTTCAATTCATGACTCCAAATTCTTATAACTTTCCAGCCTGCATTTTTATAAGCAATATCTGCCTCATTATCTCTAATAATATTTTTTAATAATTTTGGAATCCAGTATTTTCTGTTAGTTCTTGGTTCTTTATAATGAATAGGACACATATGCCAAAAACAGCCGTCAACAAAAATAATTTCTTTCTTTTTATAATTAATAAAATCTGGATTGCCAAAAACTTTTGGCTGATAAATAAAAGCTTTAAATTTTTTCCTAAGAATAAGTTCGGGTTTTGTATGACTTCTCTTAATCTGCGACATACAATAACTTCTTTGATCCTTTGTTAAATTATCCATAGATTATAATTTACAAATTTTGACCGGCTTCAAATTCTTAATTTTTATTATATTTTCAACTATGCTGAATCTCGGTCTTTTTCCTTGCTTTTGCTGGTCTTCAAAAGTCTGTTTCTTATTAACTTTATGTTTGTAAATCCAGTCAGCTTCTATTTTATAAGCTTTGAATGAGCCATCTCCGGCAGAAAAATCTAAAAAGAAAAGTTCGTCCCACTCTGAACGAGGTCCGAAAGTAGACAAATCTTTTTCTATGCTTGAAGCCTTGATTTGTATTCTGCTTCCATTTTGTGTATTTAAAACATCATAAGAGCATTTTCCTTTTTTAAGTTTTATAACTCTAATGCATCCTGGAAAAAATAAGCAGAATGCATTCTCGCTTATGGCCTCTGGAAGATTTATGCCTCTTGTAGAAATTGCTTTTATTGCTCTGTTTAGAGTATTCCAAAGATTATACAAATTTTTTATTCTCTGGCCGTCTCCTTTTTCATAGGTTGTTATCTTAGCAGTTATGTTTCTGCCTTTTACAGCAACATTTTTCCATTCTATCTTCATAATAAGAATAGAAAAGGCTTATTTTTAATTATTTGGGTTTTAAATTTTCTATTTTTAAAGCTCATTATATTTTTTATTGCTTCCTTTTGCTTTATCTATCGGATACTTTTTTGCACTCTTTGCCATTTTTCTTTCAAAAGCTTCTGATAGATCAATATCATATTTCTGGGCTAGTCTAAATAAAAAATATAATACATCGGCCATTTCATCTTCGATATGTTCTCTTTTTTCAGGATTTTTAAATAATTCTTCAACCTCTTTTTCAGATTTAAATCTGAAAGGTTCAAGAAGTTCAGCAGATTCTATAATCAATGCAATTGCAAGTTCTTTAGCACCATGAAACTGATCCCAATCTCTTTCATCACAATATTTTTTAATGAAATCTTTTATTTCATGTATCTTGGTTTCGTTGTCTTTTGGCATATTTTTATTAGAACCCCCTAGATTTTGAGTTTATCCATTCTCACCCTTCCACCTCAACAACCTCCTTGCCCCCCCCTCTCTCACTATTAAACTTTACAAGATATCAATAAAATAAAGGTAATTTGGTTGGGCTTTGCCTTCCAAATTTATACTAACCGAAAAGTTTATAAAATTGGTACTACTATAGAATAAGTAGGAGAATAGGACCTGACGAATCCCGTGCTTGACGCGGTTAGTAGGATTGACGGATCTTCTTATCCTATACTTATTATTCTTATTTTTTATCTCTCATTTTTTACCTCTTCTAATTCATCTTTTTCAAATCCATAGATTTTTCCATCTTTTAATCTGATACACTCTAATTCCATTAAATCAGGATTAGTATTAACTTTTATAATCTTGAATAAATCTCCTTCATAATAGAGAGGTTCAAAAGTTTCTTTTGCTCTAAATAGTTTTTTCATTTTGCTCTTTTCGCATGTTTTGAAAAAAAGAAAAGTTCAATAAAAGCTATTTCTCCCAGATGATACATATTATCATAAGGATGTTCTATATCCTCTGAATGCAATTTTATATATTTTATCCATTTCTTTCCCTCTTTTTGAAGTTTTCTTTTTATTTTTAAGGTTATATCCATTCCAGAAAGAAATTTCAGATTCTTTATTCTTTCTTCAGGAGATTTATATTTTTGTTTTTTCTTAATAAATGGCTAATAGAAAAGAAAAAATTAGATAATGAGCTTTAATCTCTGAGCCTTAAAGTCTAATCTTTAATGATAATCTTTGAAGCATCACAGCCCATCACAAGAGGTCATTTTAAATTACTTTAAATGTAATTATTCTAATCCTTCCAATTTCTATTAACCCTTATCTAGCTAGATAATATTATTCTGAAAGTTTAGTATTCCAATTAGTCATTTGCAGTTTATTATCTAAAATTCCTTTTTCTATTTCTAGTTTCTCAATTTCATCTTCAATTTCTGATTCACTTATTTGAGCTATCTTCTTTTTTGTTTCTTTTTCCATATACCAATCCCTTTTTCTTTCAAATAAATCACTTAATTTAGCCAGCTTACTTCTAATGTCCCCTACTTTGATTATTGCTTCTGCTAAACTAATAGAATCTCCTTGAAGTTTAGTATTTAATTGGTTTTTAGTATCCTAATTTTTAATATTCTTATATTATCTATCTCAGAATCAATTTCATTAGTCAGTTTTTTAGTATCAAATTCAGGTTTTGTTTCTTCTTCAAAATAAACATTTTCTTTTCTTAGGCTTATTAGTCTAACTAACTTGCTTTTTTCTTTTTTCAATAAACTTAATGCCTCTCCTAGATTCATTTTACTCCTGTTAGAAAAACAACATTATCTCTTTTATATATCTGGTACGTAAGTTTTTGCACCCGCAGAAACTTACCCAAAAACTTTAAACATCAAAAATCTTCAGATTTTTGTGGCTTAAAAGTTTCCATAGAAACTTTTAAATCATGGACTTCTTAGGTTATTTAATGGCACAAGAAAAAGAAGAAACACATATTGCTATATTTCATGGAAAAAAGATAAGAAGAAAACTTATTGGGGATAAATGGTTTTTTTCTGTTGTCGATATAGTTGGAGCCTTGACTGATAGCGAAGATCCTAATGATTATTGGTATAGATTAAAAAAGAGAGAGCAGGAATCTTCTGGAATTGAACTATCGACATTTTGTCGACAGTTGAAACTTATAGCTGAAGATAACAAACTTAGAGATACTGATTGTGCAGATACAGAGGGCATTTTCAGATTAATTCAGTCAATTCCATCTAAAAAAGCAGAGCCTTTCAAAAGATGGCTTGCTAAAGTTGGTTATGAAAGAGTGCAGGAGATAGAAAACCCGGAACTTGCCCAGGAAAGAATGAAGAAAATCTATGAATTAAAAGGATATTCTAAAGATTGGGTTGATAAAAGATTAAGGGGAATTGCAGTAAGGCAGGATTTAACAGATGAATGGAAAAAGAGAGGTGTTGAAGAGAACATAGAATTTGCTATTTTAACTAATGAGATAAGTAAAGCTGCATTTGGAAAAACAGTTGAAGAGTATAAAAAATTCAAGAATATTAGTAAAGAAAATCTTAGAGATCATATGACTGATTTAGAATTAATCTTTTCAATGCTTGGAGAAGCTTCAACAGCAGAAATAGAAAGAGTTCAAAATCCTCAAGAATTTGATGAACATTTAGAAGTTTCAAAAAAAGGCGACACAATCGCAAAAAATGCCAGGTTGGAATTAGAAAGTGAAACAGGAGAAGATGTAGTCATTAATGAAAATTATTTAACCCAAACAGAAAAAGAAGCTAAAGAAAAGAGAAAAAAGAAAAGATTAGTAGAAAATGATTTGGTAGTTTAAACTTACTGTTTTTATCATTTTTCTTTCCTTTTTCCATCAAGGTAAGTTATCATTATTTTTCTTCCCTCCTTATCTTCAGCAAGATAGGAGTAAAGAACCTGGCCTTTTTCTAATCCATTACCATCAACAATTAGCTTATTTATTGAAATATAGGCAGTAGCTCTTTTCATAATAATTTTGCTTTTCCACCCTATCCCAAAAAATTTAAGATTAACCTCAGAATCTTTTTTTACCATAATATCTTTTAGGTGCCTCAAATATTTAAACCTTGCGGTGCCTAAAATTTAAATACACTAGGTTCCTAATTAATATATGAAATTGCAAAAAAGATTCTTAAGAAAATACAAAGATAAAGATTATTACAAATATATGGTAAATATCCCTCCAATGATAATAAAAGAAGCAGGCCTGGAATATGGGCAGGACCTTGAAATAGCAGTAGAAAAAGGCAAGATTGTGCTAAAGAAGAAAAATAAGAAATGAAAAAATTAACAAGAAAAGTAGATGATAAAACAATACCTGACAAATTTGTAGAGGATTTTGTAAAATAATATGGAGATATACTTAATGGATTCAGAAAAAATAGATATAGATTTAGTAAAACAATTTAAAGAAGGATTAGAAGATTTAAAATCAGGAAGAATTAAAAGAGTTGCCTGATTTTAAATGCAATTTTAAATTTACCTCTATTCCCCCCAACCTTTTTATATCTCCCCTCTCTCAGTTAGACATGGTTATCAAACTATCCCCCTCAAAACTCAATCTCTTCTTAGAATGTCCTTTATGTTTTTGGTTAAATGAACATGGAGTTCATCGTCCATCAGGCCCATTTCCATCGCTTCCTGGAGGCATGGACAGGAAATTAAAAATATATTTTGATAAATATAGAAAAAAAGGGCAATTGCCTCCTGAGCTGAGGGGAAAAGTTGAAGAAAAATTCAAGCTTTATGATGACATGTCAAAAATGAATTTATGGAGAAGCAATTTTAAAGGAATAAGCTGGACAGATGAAAAAGGAAATATTCTTGCTGGGGCGATAGATGACTGCTTATTTGATACAAAAACAGAAAATTTTATAATTATTGATTTCAAAACTTATGGCGGAAGTGAAATAAAAGATGAAAAAATAGAATTTTATCAAAACCAAATGGATTGCTATGCTTTATTATTTGAAAAAAATAACCTGAAACATCCAGGATTTGCTTATCTAATCTTCTTTATTCCAATAGAAGTAAAAGAACATGGAAAAGTAAGATTTGATATTCAGGTTAAGAAAGTTAATGTTGATTCTTCAAGAGCATTAAAGAGATTTAATGATGCTGTTAAGTTAGCTACTGGAAAACGCCCCAAAAAGCACAGTGAATGCACTTATTGTGCCTGGGCTGATGATAATTGGAAGTTTGAATAAGATTTAGGGTTTTGGGTTTTATTTTAGGAGATTTAATAAATTATCCTTATTTCTTGCAAAAGATACTGCTTCTGATGTGCGAATGTGGGTTGTAGTTCCAGCTTCACAGCTATGACTGTGATAGCCATCAAGAACACTTTCATCATAAGCACTAATTTTCTCAAATATTTTTTCAATTAACTTGCCTGCTTCATATTTGTTTAATACAGCATCCGTTATGTTTTTTGCAATAGACACAGGAGATTCTCCATTAAAGCTGACTGATGGAGCAAAACTCTCTCCGACTTTAAATGAAGGAATTTTAGAATGATTAGTGGAATACTCAGGGTCAACCCCATTAGATTTAAGAAAATCTGTCCATTTTTTGTTGATTTCCTCATTAACCCAATTTTCTAGTTGACTTTGATCCAGAAAAACACCTCTTAAATCCTCTTCATAAGGCCCTGCTGAACTTTCAGGATATAAATCAAAAACAAAAATCAAAGATTTATCAGAATTAGGGATTGGTACTTTTTCTTCGCTTGATACTCCCAACACAGAAATTCTATCTTTTTCATATTTTTCAAGCCCGTTAATCCAAGCATATAAAATATTTTGATGACTAAAAACATCCTTAACTCCATAAGGCTTTTGCAAATGATAATGGACTCTTACCTTATCTTCAAGAGGCTCAATTTTTTCTATTCCCATCTTAATCTATCAGAACTCTTTCCCTTTAGGGCAATTATTTAGAGGACTTGATGTTTTTAAGTTTATCTATAAAGACTTTTTAGAGTTAACTATTTCACTTTCATAAAAAGTGAGCACCAACACTCTCCCCTTTCTCTCCAGGTTTTTTGCATTTTAAAACTGCAAGGGCAAACCAGCTTTTTATCTTGTTCTTTATCTTCTGAAATCATCCTGCAAGGGCAGAATTTCATGCCTTTATTTTTTTCATTTGTTAGAACTCCTTTTGCAAGTCTTTCAACAGCTTCTTTATTTGGATTTAAAATAAATCTGTCATTATTCTGTCTTTCTGTAAATTCTTTCCAGATTTTAATCTGTTTTTCTATATTTTCTTTGCTTATTTCATTTATTCTTCCAGCCATTTTTTTAACTCCTTATAAGTTTGCTCTCCGCAAATAGCCTTATTTTTTTCTAAATCAACAAAAGAAGGAACTCCTAATCCATCCCCGCAGGCAGGAATTATCAAATCTTTAAATTTCCTCATTTCCCTTGCATTTTTTTCATTTTCCCAAACTTCTTTTTTCTCTATGTTAAAACCCTCTTTAACTAGTTTGTTAACTATAGGAAACATATGATGGCAATGCGGACAAGATGCTCCATAAAACATTATTACTTTTGCCATTTTTATTTATTTAATTTTTACGATTTTTTATAATATCATAAACGATTTGAGCTATGCAGATGAGAAGATTAAGCTTGAGCATCCCATCCCCATTTATATCTTTTTGTTTATTATTGATTAGTTTTATTTTTCTCTTATTTTATCATCTCTAAAAATTCTTTTTCATTTATTTCAACAAAAGCATCAATTGCAAAGCAAGTAGGGCATTGCTTGGGAGGAATCTCTCCTATTCTCGAATCATTACAAACCGTACATCTCCATAATTTTTTATTTCCAAGATTTTTAAGGATATTAACATCAAAACTTTCTATTTTTTCAAATCCCTCTCCGCCATTAACTCCAAAATGAATTTCTCCATTATTCTTTTTAAAAAAGCTTTTCATTATTTAATTAATATTTTTTAATATTTAAATGTTAGCAAGAAATCCTACTCTTTTAAGGGTAGGATGAATTGCGTCAGTAGCCCTCGCTAAGTATTTATTTCTCGAATGATTATGAAATTGGG
>Ga0209541_10002695_pt1 | contig 33295 bp, 49 predicted proteins | sample RifCSPlowO2_01_FD_184027 | JGI IMG/M metagenome (GOLD analysis project Ga0209541, IMG submission 184027) | Groundwater microbial communities from Rifle, Colorado - Rifle CSP2_plank lowO2_0.1 (SPAdes) (version 2) | ecosystem: Environmental > Aquatic > Deep subsurface > Groundwater | place...
GACATTTTTGGGGTTTTGTTGAGTGTTGTTGAAACACTCAAGCTTCAAGGGAAAAATCCCTTAAAAGAAATGCAAAATATAATTCAAGCTCCAGAAAAGTAAGTAATTACAATTCCTTTTAATATTTTTCTCAATCTGGGTTACATATTCTCTAGCAGAAGTATTGAAAATAACAGAAATATGTAACTTTTTTTCAAAGGCTAATTTTCCATATTTAGTGAAAAAACGAATGGCTCTTTCTTGGTTTTCTCCGCTACTTGCTCCGATGACATAAACATAAGTATTCTTTTTTACCTTTTCAAGTTCATGCTGATATACACTATCAAGCCCTTCCCAACCATAGAAAAGAGAAATAGAGGGTTGTTCTTCTCTAATTTTTTGTAACACCAACAGAGAACTTTGAATAATTCAATTTCAGTTAGATAACGCTTAAAGTAATTTGGAAATGCTAACAATTAGCTAATAATGATTAAAAATTTTTGGCTCAAAAAATCATTTTGTGAGTTTTGCAAAGTTCTCAACAGATCTGAAATAATGGAATTAACATCTTCTTCTGCACGGACAATTTCCTGTTTTTTTCTTTGAAGATATTCTTTTATTTTAAGAGGAGATGCTGCAGTAAAGTGTCTAATCCCATCTTGCATGACTTCGCTTACAAGTCCTTTCACAATAAGTTTATTGATCACTTCATAAACTTTAGAAGGAGAAATTTGTGATTCTTTAACAAGTGGTGTCTTTGTTAGAGAACCTTTCCTCAAAAGAGATAAATAAACTTTGCTCTCTGAGGAAGTGAGCCCTGCCTCTTGAAGAGTTCGTTCATAATTCATAGTAGCCTCTATAGGGGGCACTTAACTTTAAATATTTATCTTTACTACTAAATAATAACACTTAATGGAGGTAAAAATGGAAAATAATCTGAGGAGAGAACTTATTGATTGTCTATTAGAAGAATATCGTAAGTTACCATACGATGGTCCGGTGTTAAAAAATCCAGAGAGAGCAAGAATCTTACTTTTGCAGATGAAAAAATATCCACAACTAGAAAGTGAGGCTACACAACTTGAATCACAATTAGAAAAAGAAGTAATGGCGATAGATTTGATGAACAACCTAATTACAGTAAGAAATCCATGGGCTGCAGTTATGGTTGCAAGCCCAGACTACAGAAAAGTGAGTGTTATTTTCTATGACAAACTAACACCAGAAGAAAGAGAAAGATTAACAAACTTGACAATCTAAGGAAAATGGAATCAGAAGAATTTAACTACAAAGTACAGCCAAGCATTCGTAAAAATTTAAGATACTATAGAAAGAAAAATGGATTTACACAAGAAGAATTAGCGAAAATATTAAGAGTTCATAGAGGATACATTTCCGCATTAGAAAGCAAGGATAATGTAAAAATGCCAAGTCTCCAGCTTTTATTAAAAATCAGTGAAGTTTTTGGAGTATCTCCAGGAAAATTCTTAGAAGAAATCATTGAAGAAGAGGAATCTGGAAAATTACAAAAAATACTTGGATTACGGGAAGGGATATATTGCTTAGATACAAAAATTACAGAAAATGGTGTGCAATGGAGTAATCCTGAATTAAATAAATTAGAGATAACTGTTGTAGGTCTGCCAAATTTTAAGAATAGTATAATTCTTGATGAGTCTTCAAGTTCCGATTTTTTAATTTCATTTGCAGACAAAAGTGTTCAAGATCTAGCAAACTTAGGGAGTAGATATGTAACAGCCTATTATAGAACAATGATTCTCGCAGGAATTTGTAGAAGAAGAGTATATGGGGAGTCTTTAAAAGAATAAATGTTTAAAACCTTAACTAAAGCTAGTTCCACATCCGCAAGTAGAAGTTGCATTAGGATTAATAACCTTAAATCCGGATCCTTGCAAGCTTTCATAGTAATCTAAAGTAGATCCATTTAATTTCTCAATGCTTGCCTTATCTACATAAACCTTAACATCTTTTGCTGTAACAATAACATCATTGCTTCTTTGCTTATCTTCAATGCCAAACACATACTCATGTCCAGAGCATCCTCCAGATTTGATACCCAAACGAAATGCTTTTTTCCTCTCTTTTTTTAATAAATTTCTAATTCTTAAAGCTGCTGCATCTGTTACCATAAGATAAAGATTCTTTTGTAAAGAAGACAGTTGGATTTCTTGTTTTTTTGCCTTAGAGATGACTGCATTTAGCTGCTTTACTGCATTATCCACTTCTTTATCGCTCATCCCATGACCTTTAAACCCCATTTCCAAAGATTCGAATGGGCTGATATGACAGCCAACGCAATGCACTCCAAAATTTTTTAATGTGCCTATAACTTCTGGATATTTCTCTACAATTTCACCAATCATAGTCTCTCTATGAATAGTCTCTTTAATAAGAATATCTTGTTTCATAAGCATTTTAAGATTAATAGGAAGTAGGCTTATATAAATTTTTCTAAAGCAAAAAATCTCTTATGGAAGCAACAAAAGATATATAAATAAAACAAAAAAGGAATGCTTATGGTTTTAGAATCATTAATGTCTCCTATAAAGGCAGAGCACAAGCCATTGCGGATGTTCTGGATTGGAGTTTTATATGCAACAGTTGCTATATTCTTAAGCGTTTGGATATTCAAAGCTTATTCAAGCTTAGTCATGGTCTTTCTAACAACTACAGCAGCAGTCCCATTAATGTACCGAACTATGAAGCAACAAGAAAAGAGAGACATGGAAATTCCTAAAGAAAAAAACCTCCTCAAAGAGCATAGCAGAGTAATCGAGTTCCTGATGTTCCTTTTCCTAGGATTCTTAGTAGCATACTCCTTCTGGTATATTGTATTGCCATCTAGCTTAGTTCAAACCATGTTTCAGTCGCAGATTCAAACAATAGAAAGCATTAACGCAAGAATCATCAGTGGCTCGGTTGCGCAATCAACAATTTTAGCCCAGATTTTTTTAAATAATGTAAAGGTTTTAATGTTCTCTATATTCTTTGCCTTTTTCTATGGAGCAGGAGCTATCTTTATTTTAACATGGAATGCTTCTGTTATTTCTGCTGCTGTAGGCACATTCATCAAAAATAGGATAGCAGAAATAGCGACCAATGCGACGGTCTTTAACTACTTCCATATGTTCTCTCTTGGTTTAGTGCGCTATATGATACATGGAATTCCCGAAATAGGGGCTTATTTCGTAGGTGGGTTAGCAGGAGGCATTATCTCTGCGGCTATGATCAATCATGACCTAGAAACAGAAAAATTCAGGAACATCATGCTAGATGTTCTAGACTTAATCTTAATTGCAATTGCATTGTTAGTGATAGGCTCTTTATTAGAAGTTTTTATTACGCCATTATTCTTCTAAAAATAGATAACAAAAAGCACAGCCAAAATCCAGAGAGTGATTGCGATATCCATTCTCCAGTCCAAAAAAACCTTTTCAGGATGCCTTGCTATAGCTGAATCTGAATAAACAAAAGACAGATATCTAAAAACAGTATAAAGAGCAAATGGCAAGCTTAACAACAGCCAATGGAAATTGCTCGAAATGCTGTACAGACTATAAGACAAAATCAAAGATGCTGTAGCAATAATCAATAATGCATTTGTAATGGCTTCTGTATAAGAAAGAAGAGTTCTCCTATGGATAGTTGCATCTTCTTGAAGAAAGTGCAGATCTGCTTTTCTTTTCCCAACAGATAGGAAAAGGGATAGGAAGAATGTGCAAAGAATAAGCCAAGGAGATATTACTGCATTAAGAACAAATGTTCCTGAAACTGCCCTAATCACAAAGTTAATTGCAATTAGTAATATATCGACAAAAACCACATGCTTAAAGAATAAAGAATAAAATTGCGTTAAAACAAATAAGGCAAGAACAGAAAGAAAGAAAAAAATAGGTAATTGATAAGCTAAAAACATTCCTAAGATAAAAAGAAGAACAGCAAAAATAATGCTTTCTTTTACTTTGCTAATTCCAGAGGCAATCGGCCTATTTTTCTTCTCAGGATGCGCTTGATCTTTTTTTCTGTCTAAAATATCATTTAAGATATATCCAGAAGAAGAAACCAAGGAAAGGCTCAAAAAACCCAAAAATAATTCTTTCCAGAGGGTTAACTCAAAAAATTTTCCTAAAAAAAGCAGAGGTAGGAAAATAACTAAATTCTTATACCATTGATTAATTCTCATCAGTTTAAAAAATGAAAAAAGTTTCATAGAAAGAGAGAAGAAAGTAATTTTATAAAGATTGTTATAAATCGAAATTAGGAAAGACAGAATAGAAAAGAATAAAAATCAAGTGGTTTTAATGATATAAAAGGAATAAAAATGGAAGAAGTAAAAAAATGGTTTATGCAAGCAAAAGAAGAATTTGACACTGCTCAAATTAATTTTGAAGCAAAAAAATACTTCTCAGCAGCTTTTTGGTGTCAACAAGCAGCAGAAAAAGCGATGAAAGCACTCCTCATCAAGAAAACAGATACTTTCCCAAAGATTCATGATCTAATGAAGTTAGCAAGATTAAACAATGCACCATTTGAGATTATAGAAGCATGTGCGAAGTTAAATCCAGCCTATATCATTTCTCGCTATCCTGATTCTCCTAAGAAATACACAAAAGAAGAATGTAAACAAATTATAGAATACTGCCTAAAGGTATTAAAATGGATAGAAAAAAATCTAAATTAATAAAAGAACTAAAAGAATTCAAGAAGAAGAACAAGATTGAAAAGATGTATTTATTTGGATCTATGTCTACAGGAAAAGTGAGCAAGTGGAGTGATGTAGACCTTATTGTAGTTTCGAAAAGGTTTAAAGGAAAAGGAAATCTAGAAAGAGCTCCAAACCTTTACATGAAATGGCACCTCAAATATCCAGTAGATTTACTCTGCTATACTCCTGAGGAATTTAAAAAGTTAAGAAAACAGATTACAATCGTTTCAGAAGCAATAAAAGAAGGGATCGAAATTTAATGAGTTGAAGAAAGGTTTAATAATTTTATTATGCTTCCAACACATATGACATATTTGACTCCTTTGGAATTATCTTTAGAAGCTGATTTGGAAAGAATAGGTTTGCCACTAGGGGGACGGAATTTGATTTATCAAAGTGCATTGGATGATTTTCTACTCATTCAATCAATGCCCCAGCTAGTATAAAAGACCCCATACTTAAAACAAAGCTGCAACAAAGAAGAGCTCGAGGCATAGATTGGACTCGGCATCTTGTGTATAGAATAACGAATACAAATTATGCAGGTTTTGTAGTAACTTATGACATTTTCCCGAGCGAGGAAAATGAAACCATGCTCAAAAGCATAACAGACTACACGCGAATGGAAGCTCTTGTGGATGAAATATTGCGCAGTAGAACGTTTTACTGCGAAGAAGTCATTGTCAAACCAGATTTCTTTCTCGATAAACATGGCACCCCCTTGTTAACTAGCAAAGATCTGGCTGAAATTAGAAGCGATCTTACGAGAAGAGAAAAGATTATTCCAACTCCTGAAGAAGCAGCAGAGTTGATTAAAGAAGCAGAAGCTGATCCAAGAACAAATCAAGGATTTTCTATCGCATTTTATGACCACGGGATTGAACTCACCTTGCTTGATGATGTTCCTCAAGATTTTTTTAGGGGAATTCACTCTTCTATAGAACACGCATCAGCAATTTCTGCAAAAGTTTGTGAATATTTAAAATCAAAAAAATAACTACGCTTTAACCTTATCTCGTACTGCTTTTAACGCCAATCTTAATTTTGGATATTCTTGAAGCTTCTTCTTAAATCTTTTCTGAAAATTTCTTTGTAGGTCATATTCCTCCCATCCAGCACTAGCTTCTTTGTAAACTGCTTCCATGTCTTCTGCAGAAAAACTATCAGTCCCATACAATGCTTTGACATCTCCCCCATGTGTAAACTTAACTACATCCTCTTCAGGATTTTCTACTTTCCATGCATTATTAGCACTAACCCAATCATACAATTCAGTTCCTGGATACGGAGTTGCCATGCTAAACCTTGCTTCATCTAAGTTATTCTCTTTTGAATACTCCAACGCTTTTAATATCTCTTCTTTAGAGCCGCCAGGAGAGCCAATTAAAAAGAAACCCTTTACAGGAACTTTATGCTTTTTCAGAACCTGAATTCCTTTTGTAATAGTTTCTATAGTCTCTGCCTTCTTAATATTTTTTAAAACAGCATTATCAACGCTTTCTATACCAACAGCAACGCCATTACAACCAGATTTATGCATCAGCTCAGCCAATTCTTCATCAACCTTATCTGCCCTAACGCCGTTTGGAGTCCCCCAGGAAATATTCAATTTTTCTTTTATCATTAACTTGCAAATCTCCTTTGCCCTGTCTAAATACAAAGTCATGTTATCATCTAAAATATCAATAATTCCTGCACGATACTCTTTCTTAAGATATTTGATTTCCTTAATGACGCTTTCAGGGCTTCTTATCCTAAATTTTTTCCCAACAAAAACAGGAATGCTGCAAAAGGTACAGCTATAAGGACAGCCCCTGCTAGTTGTCATAGGAAAGATTCTTGTCCTTTTTAAGATTCCCTTTAAAGAGGTATCTCCATGGTATTTTTTTAAGTCGTATTTGCTGTAATCAGGAAATGGCAATGAATCTAAGTCCTCATTATACTCTCTTGGTGGATTAACTTTTATTTCGCTTCCATTTCTAAAGATAAGCCCATTGACAGAGCCTAGGCTTCTTTTTCCTTGCAGTGCTTCTAACAATTCTTTTAAAGTAAGCTCTCCTTCTCCTGCAATCAAAAAATCAAAATTTCGATCTTCCCTTAAAATTTTATCTTTAACTAAAGTAGGATAAGGTCCTCCAAGAAATATCTTTGATTGAGGAAGCTCTATCTTAATTAATTGTGCTAGATCTCTTACAGGATTATAGTCATAAGCACTGCATCCCATTCCCACTAAATCATATTTTTTTTGCAGTTCAGCAAGAAAAACGCTCTTCCAATCTTCATAAACCCTTAAATCAATCACATCATAATCAATATTTTCATGTTTCAGCGTTCCAGCTAGATAAGACAAACCTAAAGGCGGATAATTAGGCAATCCGTAAAATGTTGGTGTGTGTGGATAAACAAGCAGAACTTTCATTTTAATCACCTGTTTAACGATAGTGAAAGCCATTATATATTTAAGCCTTTGGATTGGCAATCATTTGTAAACATCTTTTCTGTGATCAAAACAATTTATAATGATCTTATCTTGTTCTATTCTATAAATTATCCTAAATGGTGGAACTCTTATACTGCGATGGCCTTTAAGGTTATATTGCAATGGCTTTCCAGATTCAGGAAGTTGTTCTAACTTCTTTAAATGATTAATAACCCTTATTCTTGTGGATTTATCTTTAATTTTCTTAAACTCTTTCTTAAACTCTTCTGAGAATATTATTTGCATTTTAAGCCATCAACAGATCATCTATTTCTTCATCATTCATAGAAGTATCTGCTTTGACAAATTTGCCTTCTTTTATCTGTTCCTCGCTTCTCTTGATTTTTTCAATTAGCAACATATCTTCCCTTAAGGCTTCTTTCTTAATTTGTTTTAGCATAATATTGCCACCTTCATTGAATACGATAAACTTTGTTGCCGGTTTTATACCTGCGTCTTTTCTTATTTCTGCAGGTATTACTACTTGCCCATTTTCTGATATTTTAGTTATAGCAACTTCCATTTTACATCATCTACTACATATTTTAATATTAAAACCTGCTTTAATATAAACTTTTCGGTTTTCGTAAGGTATTTAAATATGCCTTAATTTCTTCTAACTAATAACATCGGGGGTGTTAAGCATGAATGGAGCAGTTAAGATTGTTATTGGTTTATTATTGATTATTGTTGGTGTTTATAGTTATGTTGCCTATGGCCCTTTCAGAGAGCAACTTATTAATTTAATTAAATTAGCTTTATGGAATTGGGGTTTATTAGTAATGTTCATAGGATTAATCTTTTTGTTGTTAGGTTTTAGTGAATTGAAAGGGTAGATGGAGTTTTTATGGAAAGTTTAACAAAGCAAGTTCCTCAACTTGAAAAGATTGTTGCAGATAAGAATTTCAGACTTGAGAATCATAGAGCGTATACTATCACAACAGCAGAAAATAATCTTATATGCACAATATACCCCGGTATACCAAGGATAGATTTTGATGATAAGTATGAAGTTGACGCAGATGTACATGAGGATACACGAGATCTTTTTAGACTGTTTGTGACTGAGAAAAGTTATAGAACTAACCTAGCTTAAATGAAAGAACTTTTTTATTAGAAAATAACATGGCACTTACAGAAAAACTGAAGAAAAACGAGATTCATGGAGGAACGTGTTCTTCGGGTGAAAGTCTTATAACAAAAGACGTTCATGTTGGTGATCTCGTTGAACTTCTTGTTGATGGAAAATTCTTTCAAAGGAATGACGGTATGGATGAGAGGTATGCTGGATACATTACATTTATCAGCCATTCTGTTCTTGGGCTTTCTCCTACACATGCTGACAACAATTATCACGGATACACTAGCGGAGAAAACAAGCTACAAAAACGAATAAGTGTTAGTATAGAGACGTATCATGTAAAAAAATACAGAATAATTGAAGGGTTAAATTAAATTCAATATAAAAATCACTCAACTTAATAAAGGATTTGTTATTATTGAAAATAAAGATTTAGTGCATAGATGTATAAACTATTTCTTACTTAGAGATAAGGATTCATCACCTGTTTACAGAAGTGATATATCGTGGGAATCTCTTAATTTAGAGGCGCCATTAGTAACTGTTATATTAGATGGTGATTGTAGAGATAGTGAATACAAAAATTATGATTGGATAGAATATAAAATACTGCGAAATAAATCTGTAGAATGGCGAAATAAATATACCAAATGATTGTTAATTCTTTCTTTTTCTTAAAGATATTGTGTTAATTTTGGTTGATTAACTTGTGCAAGAAGCTTGCTTTGTTTTAAGGTATTAACAATATCAAATCTAAATTTTTCAAAAATAATCTCTTTTGTTTTTTGAATAAGCTCTTCTTTTGTTGAGAAACTTATTTCGTTCTCTAAAGCCTTTCTAGTTGCTTCCCTACAAACGAAAACACCTAAGGAAGTAGTGTAAGCAGGAGTAATGAAGCGTAGAGCCAAGATTGAGGCTTGTCTTTTTATCGCATTTAATTTTTGCAAAATACCGAGACGACATGCGAAATAACCTCCGGCAGTCTCGTCAACGTATTTTTTCCTTCCATAATGGCTTTCATAGTCGTGCATTGTCGCTTTTCCATTCCAAGTTTGATTGGAAACATAAGTTTCGAATAGTTCGTAACTAAAGACTTCTGGGAAGAAAAGAAGGAAATAATAATTTCCTAGATAACTTCCGTGATAGAGTTTATAGGCGTCAAGATGCTTATACTCTTGGATTTTTTTTATCAATGATTTTCCTAGGATATCATCGGTAGCTGTTATAGAAAAACTACTTGGTACTAATCTGCGATTCTTTTGCAGTCCAAGAATACCTAAAGAGAGTAACTGAGAGAGATCTTTTTCATCAAATTCATTCTGATATAAGTAAAGCATTGCGTCTACTGCTTTCAAATCAGTATCTGACACTACCTTGTCTACTTTCATTGGAATTTTAGGATTTTCTGTAATCTGAATATTTTTTAAAGGAGCAATTGGCCCCATAGGCAAAGTGATTTGATCAAAAGAAGAATTAATTTTTATCTTCTTTTGCAGGGCAACTTCGATATTTGTTGGTTTAGAAGCCATTCCAATTTCCTGCGCTATTGCAAGAAATCTTGAGCTTTTTCTTGCTTCATACACATTTGTTTGGAAGCGTGAATTGATTAAATTAGAGCGTAATCTTACGATTTGAGGAATTACATAATTATTTTGCGCCCAATATCTTTGAGCATCATAGAGCCATGCATTCTCTGTCTCTTCAGGAGGCGCTAAAATTCCAACATTAACTTTTGGATACTTTAATTTTGATCCAATAAAAACTGTTGGAGGCGAAGTGCTAGCAAATTCTTCTTTAGAAAAATTCTTGATATTAAACAATGTTTCATGGCTGTGCATAGGACAAAACTTCCCTGCTCTGCAAAAGACACATGATAGTTTTATCATCTTCTTGGATGAACTTTTTTTGCTGGAGTTATTTTTGTTTTGTTTAGAAAAGTGCTTAACTTCTTTACTTTTTTCTTTATTAAAAAGAATGCAATAATCAAGAAGAAAAGTAAAAAGAACCAAATGTATTTTGTCTGAAAAGAAGAAGTTTTAGGCTGTTGTTCAGAAATAACTGTAAAGGTATCGCTTCCAAAAGCTGTTTGATTAATGTAGGTAAGTTTTGCATAAAAAAGATAGTTTCCTGCTTCTATAGCTGCTGGAACAGTAAAGCTTCGAGTTATCTTTAGTTTATCTTCTAATGCTAATGTTTCAGTTGCAAAAATTATTTCCTTTCCTTCCAAATCCATTAATGCATAATAGAGAGTTACATCTACTGGTTTAAGATCACCAAAATTCGATAAGGTAATATCTGCTTCAACGTCTTCACCTTTGAGCTTGTTTTTGTCTTTTACCTTTACTTGAATATCAAAAATGGCTTCTTTTCCCTTAATTTCAATGATTAATGGAATTTCTTTTATGATATCCCCGCTTTGTATGATGAGCTTTCCGAAATTAATTCCTGGAGTTTGTTCAACAGAAGAGAATAGGTCAAGAGTAATTATTTTTGATTCTCTTCTTTTAAGAAATAATTCTTTTTCTTCAATAAGCAAAAAACCATCAAGATTAAATGGAGTAATAATGATGTTAAGGTTTGTGTTTCCTATATTTTTTATTTCAAGAGTCTTTGTAATTAAATTTCCTTGTTTAAGTGTTATTTTGATAAGATCGGGATTGACTGTAAAGTCTCTTATGATCTCTGTTCTTCCTCCAGATCCGCCTCCACCACCAGATGCATCAGAAGGACTAGCAGGAGAGTTTTCTCCTGGGATAACCACTTTTGTTGGTACTGCTGTTTCTTGCGCATAGGAAGAAGCAAGAAGAAGGAATAGTATGCTGAAAAGAACAATTTTTCTCATTTTTTAAAAGAAGGTTTTAAAGTATATAATCTTTTTTATTTCTTATATCTTTTATAGAGAATAATGAGAATTCCAAGCATAGATATAATTATAATAATAAAGTAGAGCTGGCTAAAGCTTCTTTCTGTTTCTTGACAGTTCACTTTAACAGTCAATGGTGAGGAAATTCCTAGAGAAGTTGCCGAGCCTGTGCCTGAGGTTGATTCCTCTCTTGCCTCTATAACAATAACTTCTCCTTTATATTCTATTGGCTCTTGCGTACATGGTTGATAACAAGATAAGCCAAGAATACATTTTTCTTGATACACTTGAGGAACAAAAAAACAAAGTTCTAGTTCTGTTGATTCTTGATAGGTAGTTAATGCTTTAATCAATTTTGGCTGCGTTTCTTTTTGTGTGATGATACTATTAATGTCTCCCTTAATGTCCAGAGATGCTCTTACATCTTCATCCCATGGATTAAAGACACCATAAGTAATGCATTTTTGCGATCCTTCATCCACTACTATGGACTCTGTATGAGTTACCATTCCAATGCCTTTTCTTGCAAATACAGGGTTTATTAAAAGTAGTAGAATAATTGCTACGAATAACACTTTTTTCATTTTTAACTTCCACATGTTGCTGGAGTGAGATCTGTAAGAGGATCTGTTGCAAGCGCTTTAAAGAAAACAGTATTTGTGTACTGTCCTGGTCTTATTCCTGCTGGAACATCTAAGTAAAAACGGTAATAAATAACATTATCTGGTTGACTAGAAGAAACTGCTTCCTGTGATGGTTCATAATCTGTTCTTAAAGATAGGGCATCTGTAGGTCCTGGTGGGTTTGTTCCATCTACGATTAACCCTATAGTGTTATTAGACCACCTATAGCCTGATAAAATAATTGGTGTTCCTTGTGAAGGTGATGTGTCTAAGTCGTTACTTGCTTTTATACAAAAGTCTACATCTACATTAGTTGAGCTCGGATCAATTTCAATATCATAGATAGTTACACCGGTGACATAATTATTTCCTAGTGCACTTGCTGCAGGACTTGGTAAGGTTGTAATTGTTCCAAAATCAATGCCTCCTGCAAGATCTGGAGATAATGAAATTGCAATAATACGATCAATGGCTGCTCTTGACTCTGTTGAGAGTGTTCGGTCTGTTGCTGAGCCTGTTAATTTCTCTTGCTTTTCTTGCAATTCCTTAAAACGTTCGTTAAATATACCAAAGAGAGAAAACACCAAAACCAAAATTAATGCTATGAGTAAATAACTTGTAGGATTGCCTCTCATTTTTTTCTCTTCCTTATTAACTTCTTATGTTTATAAAACTTTCTTTGCTGGACTCTGTAAAAATTAAGCAATATTGCATTATCTTAGGGTTTTTGATTAGTAAATTTAATAAGTTGAAAGATTATTGATAAAATATGCATGAGGGTTTAACTATTTTGATTGTAGGTAGCGGAGCAAGAGAGCACGCTATTTCTTATGCCTATGAAAAAAGTGATAAAGTCAAAAAGATCATTATAGCTCCTGGAAATGATTTTATTGCCTATCAAAGGAAAAAAGAGGTTATTATTGATAAAGATTGCAATGTTAAGCAGCCACATTCCTTCTTAGATCTTGCAAGAAAATACAAACCAGATTTAATTGATGTTGCTCAGGATGATGCCATAGCTGCAGGAACGGTGGATCTATTAAGAAAACACGGATTTTTAGTTTTTGGGCCAACACAACAAGCTGCAAGGATAGAATGGGATAAACAATGGAGCAGAGAGTTTATGAAAAGATATGATATCCCCTGTCCAAAATTCCAGTATTTTTCTGACCATAAAAAAGCTAAAGAATATGTTACTTCATTATATCAGAAAAATCCTAAGAAACTTTTGTATATCAAAGCTGCAGGATTATGCGAGGGAAAGGGTGCGCTTAAAACAACTTGTCTTAAAGAAGCACTCCTTAATATCGAACGCATGAAAGAATTTAAAGAGGCTGGAAATTTTTTTTTGATTGAAGATGGATTAGTAGGGGAAGAATTTTCTTATTACGCAATTAGCGATGGAGAAAGCTATAGCACATTTATTTCTGCTCAGGACCATAAAACAGTTTTTGATTTTGATCGAGGAGAACAAACGGGAGGCATGGGAGCAATAGCTCCAACAGAGGTAACAAAGCCATTTTCTCAAGATATTGAAAAGAAACTTATTGCACGAGCAATTCATGGAATGCAGAGAGAAAAGACCCCTTTTGTCGGCATATTATATCTAGGAGGTATTATTAGCAATAATGAAGTGATGAACATCGAGTATAATGCACGATGGGGCGATCCAGAATGCCAGGTAATTTTGCCCTCTCTTCAAACAGATTATATTGATCTTATTATGGCTTGTCTGCAAAAAAGATTAAGTAGCATCAAAATTCAACAAGATAAAAAAATTAGGGTTTGTGTTGTCGGAGCTTCAAAAGGCTATCCTAGAAATTATAGCTCTGTAGTAGGAAAAAGAATTTATGGAATTGAGAAAGTAATGCCTATGAAAGGAATAACCTTTTTTGGCGCTGGGATAGCTGTTCGTAATGGAAATTTTTATGCCAATGGGGGCAGGCTTTTCAATATTATTGGAGAAGGCAACACTTTGTTAGAAGCAAGGGAAAGGGCTTATCAAGCAATGAAATTTATTACAATAGAAGGGAATAACTTGCATTACAGAACAGATATTGGTTTGAGAGGTATTGAAAGGTCTCTTAAAATAGAATAGATATTTATTTTTTAAGCTGGTTCAAGTTTAAAGAGAATATTATTGGCATATGATCCTGGTGCCTTGCTCGGAGGAACATCTAAATAAAATTTTAAGTAGACTGTTTGAGGAATTCCTGCTTCAAGTGTTAGTGGTGTTATAGTTTGATATGATGTAGAGAGAGAGGTTTTTAGTGGTGAAGGTATCCTTACATCTATTAAACTGTAAGCAAATTTCTCATTTATTATTGGGATTGTCTCAATTCCATTAAAAAGATCATTATCTGCTTTTATCGATATAATAACTGGGGTTGAACTTTGTGACTCTAAAATAAGCATGTATTCTGTTATTTGCGTTGTGGCATCATTATTTCCTGTTGCTGATTGCTCTATTATTGGTATTGAAGTAATATCCCAAGCAATGCCATTAGTTAATGTTTCTGACATTCCTAAAGACAATGCTGTTGTCTTTGGAGTAAGCTTGATTAATATATCTGAATTATTTGTAATGTTGTAGCTTGTAATGTTCTCTTCATAAATATCTAAATCCGGAAGATATTCTGTTGTGTTGAATGTGTAATTATTCAAGAATATCTTTGTTAATTGATTTTGAATGTATTCTGTAATATTTTGTATAGTAATCATTCCTGTAATATCGGTAAGGTCGCTAAAAACAAAATTTTCATTAAGATTTTCTGTTTCTGCTGCAGTAATGTTAAAGGAAGTAACATTTGCTCCTTGAATAGGTTCATCGATAATTTCATCTACAACAGTTACATTAAGATACCATTGCCTGTAAATTTCATATGCTGCTGAAGTTCCTTGGAAGAGCACCCGATCATCATCATAAGTTACATTCAAGAGATAGTTTTTACCAGCACCATCTTTTACTCTTATGGTTTTACTATTCAATAAAGAAGTTAAAGTTGCATCAATGATCTTATTCTCTTTTGCATTATTTTGGAAGAATAAAGCTTGGCTTGATGCTCCTCTGCTCCAAATGTCTCCATTTTTAATTACGTTTCCTTGAACTGTTGACCCTGCAAAGGTAATTCCATTATAAGAATAGAGAGCTCCTTCTGCCTTAATTTTTATATTTTCTACAGTGTTGTTATGTATATTTCCTGCAAAGAGAATACCAGCTGATGATCCTCCCGGGGAGATTGTTGTACGCAAGACTCTATTATTTTTTACTTCTGTGCCATTAAAGTATATTCCATGACTTTGTGATGTCCATGTAATAATTGTTGTGTTAACAAAGAGATTTTCTGCAGAACTGCCTTTAAATAAGATTCCATATTTATTTCCTACCGAAGAAAAACCTCTTGGTGTCAGGTTGATAAAATTATTTTCAAAAAGATTTTTATTACTATTTTCAATGGTTATCCCGATAGTCATTCCTTCTATACGATTATTTAGTAAAAGAGTGCCATTACTTTGTAAAAGATAGATATCTCCATTGTCAAGATTAGAGTCTAAGAAATTAGAGATAATTGTTGTGTTCACTGCATTAATTAGCTGTATTCCTTCTCCAGGATTATTTATAATGATATTATTGATTATTGTGTTATTTTCTAGTGTTTCCCACCAAGATATTCCTAACCGAAGACCATCCATGTTTTTGCGGTTATCTTTAATTTCATTGAGAAGCATTGTGTTGTTATGCCCAACCACTAATAATGCCGGAGTATCAGCCTCTGCCCAGTTTTCTGTAATATTATTTTGCTCAATTTGATTGTTTGAGCCTCCAACTGTTAAAGGATAAGCTCCTTCTAAGAGAGTTCTGCCCCCTCCACTAAGCGTGTCACTTCCTACCACACCTGTAATTTTATTAAAGTTAATGGTATTATTATCTCCGTAAACAGACAATGCTGCATCAACATCCCCAGCGTCTGCTCCTTTTACATTTCTTATGGTGTTATTTAGAATTGTGTTGTTATGGCTACTATCCATCCATCCAAAGGCAATTAAGTAAGGAGTGTGCTCGTTTCCAATTACTGTGTTATTTAAGAAGATGTGGTTTCTTCCATCAATTGCTATGGTTTCGATGTTTGTAAATACTGTATTGTTAATAAAGGTATTATCAGAATTTATAGTAAGGCCGTCATAGAAACTTCCTAAATTAGAGAGATTACTGTTGTGTATTTCTAATCTTGTATTTGGCTCTGTAGATAATAAGGCTGTTAGTGTTCCAAGAGGAGTAATGTTTGAATTCTTTATGATAAGAGTACCACCATCTTGGGCTTCTGACATAGGGGATTTTACACTTATAACTGCATCAGGAACAATAATAGAAAGAGAAGATTCTTGGATGCTAAGCATTCCAAAGATGTCGACATCTCCATTTACAATTACTTGTTTACCAATACAATCAACAATTGTTCCTGATGGAATTGTCCAGGAAGATCCGGTCTCAGCAGGACAAGGTTCTAGTAAGGGAGTTTCTGAAGGAGGATTTGACATTAGAGTAAGGACATCTGATTGAATAAAAGAGCCTATGGCAGTAAAGCGCAATTTAGTTTGATCATCTAAGCTATCTGCATCTTCAAAGTAAATAGGATTCCATGAAGCAGACGCTATATCGCCTATGAAAGTAAGAGTTAATGGCAGATTATAGTGTAAAGGCTCTATAATATCATTTGCTGTTAAAGCGTCGATCTCTTCATAAATAAGATTAATAGTTTTATTATCACAGTTAATTCCTTTTACGGTAAGATTTACTGGTGTATTTGTATTTACTATAGATTCTGACCAGTAAGCATCAGTTAAAACACATTGCTCTCGACAAGTATTATTAATGCATTCTTGGTTAGGCGAGCAAGTTATGCAACTTCCTAAATCACATCCGCATGATTCTCGAGTTCCTGAACATTGTTGAGGTTGACAAAGTTCATTACATTTTGTAGTCTGATCTAAACAAGCGTCTTTTGGACAATAGCTTTCTTGGTAATAATCAAAAATGTCTATGCAAGCATCATTGTCTGCATCTTTTATAGTTATATTAATCTCAGTAATAACTTTTGTCTCCTTTGATAAAGAATGAAGCAAGTATTTTTTATCTTGAATGGTTACTGGAATTACCTCTATCTTTGTAAGATTTATGCCTGTTATCAGAGGATTAAAGAAAATAGTAAATCTATTTGTTTCGTATTGATTTAAACCAGAAATAATAATTGCTTGTGTTCCTTCTTCTCCTGTTAGAATTACAGTAAGGTTATCAATTAGATTGTTTTGTTTATTTTCCACAGTTAATGATAAAGTTCCATAAGAATCATAAGCTACATCTTCTATTTCTATTCCTAGATCTTCTGAGCTTTGGATCATTGTGCCTATAACCTCTTCTGTTGTTGTTATAAACCTTCCAGACCATGTAAAGACTAGAGCAGCTAGAAGAATTGTAAAGCCAATTAAGAGAATAGTAGCTAATAAAGGCGAAAATGCCTTTTTATTATATCTTGTTTTTTTACTTTTTTGTTTCATCTTTTTCTCTTTGCTCTTTGATATGTTGTCCAGATTGTTCTTTGATCTCTTTCGAGCAAAGAAGCAATTTGATGCAATGGGAGATGCAAATAATCTTTGAGGTATCTTGTGATAGACTCCAAGACTGCGTATTTTCTGGAGGAAATTTCTTTAATCGGAATAAAAAATTCTGAATTGACAGGAAGAAGTGTTTTCAATTTTTTCTTCGCTTTTTGATAGGTAGTCCAGATTGTTCTTTGATCTCTGTTTAATAGACGAGCAATTTCGTTATATTTGAGCTCTTTGTTCTCTTTTAGATATTTCACGATTGATTCGAGACAGCCAAGTTTCTTATTGAAGATAGAAACAGGAATTTTATCTGATGGTTTTTCTTTAAACAAATCAATAATTTCCTGCGGAGAAAAGTTATGAATCGTCTGCAGGTTTTTGATGATAACTGCAAGAGAATTGTCTTGTTGTTCTTTAGAAAGATATTTATGAAGTCTGTTTCTTTCTTTTTCTAAAAGAGGCATGTTCATTTCTTTCTTTCTTGGCTTATAAATGTTTTTATTTTTATACTTTTTATGTAAGTTTTTAAACCTATTAAATGAGTATTTCTTACTATATTTACATATTAAATAGGTTTTTCTACTTATTATATAAGAATAAGCTCTATAGAAAGATATATAAACATAAATACTTTAGAGGAAATATGTTTAATGCGAAATTCTTGAAGAGATTGAAAGAGGAATTAGAAGAACTTGAATTAGAAGATTTTGAAGAAGACCTGGATGAGATGGATAGCGAAGGACCTTATATCGCTTCTTGAGGAAAATGGCGTTAATAAGCTTTTTAGAGATTCTTAATCTAGCAATTATGACTTTTGTAATTGGCTATATCTTCTCTGGAAGCGTGCCTTTACAGAAAAGAAGAAGCCCTTTTCAAATTAAGAAAAGATTTTTTGAGTGGGAGAGAGTTAAGATAGCAATGCTTGTAACAGCACCAGGAGTTGTATTCCATGAATTAGCACATAAATTTGCTGCAACCCTTTATGGATATAGTGCGACTTTCCAGATTTTCCCTCTTGGATTAGGAATCGGGCTTGTGTTAAAATTAGTAAATTCGCCTTTTCTCTTTGTAGCTCCTGGATATGTGCAGATTCCGGCTGTAGCAGATGCAATGGCTTATAGACTAATTGCTTTTGCTGGGCCTGCAGTCAATTTGGTTTTATGGCTAGGAAGCTGGTTTCTTTTAAAAACAAGGAATCTTAAGAAGAAATGGTTTTTAATAGCGCATCTAACCAAGAACATTAATATGATCTTGTTTTTCTTTAATATGATTCCTTTTGGATTCTTTGACGGAGCTAAGGTTGTTTTTGGTCCTTAAGGATAGATCTAAGCAATTTGTGCTTCTAAGTTTTTGGCGTCTTGCGGACGTTGCAAAAGTTGTATCCGACCAATCATACCTGAGCCCAACAGATCGTCGCTCCTCGCATTCAGATTCTCGTAACTGTCCCTATAAATCTCGCAGAGACCTGATTGACTATTTGGAGTCAAAATACAAATTCCTTGCTCTCCTTCTTTTGCTTCTCTCAAATCTTTGATATCTGAATCATAGATAACTCTGCGATTGTCTCTTAAGTAAGGAGCTTCCTTTGTTACTAGGAAATCTGTTCCAAGGAACATAAAACCGGGGGGGTTAGAAGTATCTCTGACTACACCTAATCCTGAAACGATTAAAGGTGTTATTCCAGAATGATTCTTGTCTAAGAGTTTAAGCACTTTTCTCCTAAGATCTTCATTAGGTCCTTCATTGGGATAAAGAGCTATACTGTCTGTATTGGATATTGTAAAACCTCTTCCTAGAATTGCTTGTCTATATTTTTTTACTGGCTTCTTGCGGACTTAAGACTCCAAGAGTTCCTTGAGTCATTGCAAGGATTTCTTCATCGGTTCTTAAGAGATGAGCAATATACAATGCTCTTGGTGTATTTGAGAACATAATGGGTTGATTTAATTTGTAGTGAGTTGTGTCTTCTACGCTTTTTATTCCTTTAAATTCTTTATTGAGTTTTGCTAGAATAAGCTTTCCTAAATCATCATAGATGAGATTTATTACCTTTCTTTTAATTCTTTTTTGTTGCATTTTTCCTTCATTACGCTTTTACTTTAGCCAGCTCTTTCTCTATTGTCAGGAGCTCTTTCTTGACTAAAGCCATGTTTTTCTTTGTTTCCTCTTGCAATAAACTTCCGCAGTGAGCGCATTTAAACTGATGCTCTAAGGACTCTTCAAAGGTTAGGCGCATACATCTATTCTTGCAGATGAGAAAATTAGTTGTGTCTTCCTGCTCCAATTCCCTCTTGAGAACATCCATTTTCTTTTTCTTAAAAGAGTAGAAGAGATCATAGACTGTTTTTTGGTTGAATGTCCAGTAATAGATATACCACCCTTTTTCTTTGTCTTTTTTTCTTGTAGAAGAAACTAGATTATGAGTTTGGAGCTTATATAGCTTGTTTCTTACTTCATTCACAGTTAATTTTAAAGATTCAGCAATAACAAATTCTGAGATATTCTCCTTATTTAAGAGAAACTTGACTATCTTAAAGGCTGTTTCGTCAGCAATTTGTGTGACTATTTCTTTTAGGTCTGTTTGAGACAAATACATAAAGCAATCCCCCTTTTGAGTGATATAGATACTGGAAAATAACCTTTAAAAAACTTTGGTTTTAGTTTAAATTCTGTGTTTTAGATTTGTTTATTGAAGTTTACTACAAGAGAATAATGAGAAAAGCTTTAATAGTATAGAAAATAGGATTTTCTAAGGGTGGTTTTTTATGGGGTTATTTGGTAAAAAGAAAAAAGAAGTGAAAAATCCTGTTTTTCAGCCTTATGAAAAAGGACTAGATGTGCCTGACTTTCCTGAAAGCAATAAGGATTTGCCTCTGTTAGAGCCTGACTCTAAGTTATTTGAGCCTTTCAAAAAGAGTGTGCATGAGGCAAATAAACCTTTAAGCACATTATCTAAATTCAAAACTCATGAGGATATTAGTATTCCGGAAAGAAAGAAAAAGATACAAGAATCCTTCCGCCCTGCCAGTAAGTTACATGAACATAGAGAAATTTCTCATGAAAGAGCAGAAAAACAATTTAAAGAGCCTGAGAAATCTGTATTTGTGAAGATGGAAAGGTATAAAGAGGTTCTTGATATGGTTGATAAGATTAAGGAAAGACTGAATGAGATTGATGGTATTTTAGCAGAGCTCAATAGGATCAGAAGGGAAGAAGATAAGGAGTTGGATGCGTGGTATCAGGACTTAGAAAGGATTAAAGGGCAATTATTAGACCTTGATAAAAGGCTTTTTGAACAATGAATGAAGCTTATATAAAAATCGGGCATCCTCTTGCTTTAAGGAGAGATGTCTTGAAGAGCGCACTTGAAACAACACGATTATTGAGAGAGTATGAAACATACAAAAGATTGCGAAAAGAGAAAGTTGATAGGATAAAGGCATTAAAACTGCTGATGAATGATATAAAGATTGATCTTGGAATTTTACAAGAAAAATATCTGCCTCCTCTTCATGAGAATAAAATAGAGGAAAAAGTGAAGAAGATGCAACCTAAGAAAACCCCTGAAGTGAAAAGCGATTTAGAAAGGCTTGGTCTTGAATTAAAAGATATTGAGAATAAATTGAGAGAACTTTAATTTTCTGAAAAATAAAAAATGCCATCTTCTAACTTAGTAAAATATGCAAAAGAAGCTGTGAAAGAGCATCCTGAACTCTTTGAAGCTCTGTTAGAGTATGAGCGAACAGGGAAATTACCTAAACCCAATCCAAAAGAGCGAGCAAACTTTACGATAGATAGCAAGATTTTAAGAGAATACAGGCTTTACTGCAAGAAACATGGATATAAGATGAGTACAAGAATCGAGAAATTTATTGAAAGAGAACTACAAAAGAAGTAGAGGTAGAAAGTTTTAAATAACATTTTCCTATCTTCTTTCTTATGCATCATAATGAAATTGCAAAGATTTTTTTGAAGTATTTTCAGAAGCATCAACATCTTTTAATAGAAAGCTCTTCTTTAGTTCCAAAAGAGATAGATCCCTCTGCTCTGTTCATCAATTCAGGAATGCATCCTATTAAGAATTATTTTTTAGGTGTAGAACAGCCACCTTCTAAAAGGTTATGCTCATTGCAAAGAGTATTCAGAACTATAGATATTGATAATGTTGGAGGTAATGCAAGAACATTAACATTTTTCTTTATGCTAGGAAGTTGGTCTATTGGAGATTACTGGAAGAAAGATGCTGTAAAATTAGCTTATGACTTATTAGTAAAAGAGTATGGTTTTGAGAAAGAAAAATTATGGATGAGTGTTTTCGAAGGCGATAGCGAAGTTCAAAAAGATACGGAAACCTTAGAAGCATGGAAAAAGATTGGGGTAAATCATATTGTTGAGCTTGGAGAGAAACATAACTTCTGGAAACTAGGAGATTCCGGACCTTGCGGACCTAGCACTGAGATTTATTATGACCAAGGAAAGGAAGCTGGTTGTGGAAAGAAAGACTGCAAACCTGGATGCGATTGCGATAGATTCCTAGAAATATGGAATGCTGGAGTCTTTATCCAGTATAACAGGAGTAATGGAAAACTTGAGAAATTAAAATTACAGAGTGTCGATACTGGAGCTGGATTAGAGAGATTAAGCATTATTTTGCAGAAGAAAAACTCTGTTTTTGAAACGACCTTGTTTTCGCCTCTTTTAGAGAAGATAGTGCAGTTAACAAAGAAAGAATATCAAAAGAATAAAAAAGAAATGCATATTATCCTGGATCATTTACGTGCTTCTTGTTTCTTAATCAATGACGGAATTACTCCAAGTAAGATGGAAAGAGGATATGTGTTAAGAAGGTTGATCAGAAGATTAGTGAAATATGGAAATCAACTAGGAATTCAAAGAGAGGGTTTTGCGGTTTTGATTGAGCATACAAGCGAGATGTATCAAGAATTAGACAGTATCAAAATTAAAAAAGTATTTGATGAAGAGTATAGCAAGTTCATTAAAGCATTGAGAAAGGGAGAGAGCATTTTCCAAAATGAGGTAAAAATGCTGAAACAGAAAAATGCAAGAGAGATTCCTGGAGATATTGTATTCAGACTTTATGATACTTATGGGTTTCCTGTAGAGCTAACACAAGAGATGGCCGTAGAGCATGGATTAAAGTTAGATATGGGTGGATATGAAAGCTCTTTTTTGAAGCATAAGGAGATATCAAGAAAGAGTGCTGAGAAGAAGTTTAAAGGGGGTTTAGCTGATGAGAGTTATGAAACTACTAAATTACATACAGCTACGCATTTATTGGCAGAGGCTTTAAGAAGGGTTTTAAGCAAGGATATTGAACAGAAAGGAAGCAATATTACTGCTGAAAGATTGAGATTTGATTTTAATTTTCCAAGGAAGATTAGTGATGAAGAGCTAAAGAATGTAGAAGAATTGGTGAATAAAAAGATTAAGGAAGGTTTAACTGTAAATAGAAAAGAGATGAAGGTAGAGGAGGCAAAGAAGATTGGGGCTCATGGTGTTTTTGAAGAGAAATATGGAGAGAAGATTTTTGTATATTCTATTGGAAAATTTTCTAAAGAGATTTGCGGTGGTCCACATGTCAAGAATACAAAAGAAATCGGGAAATTTAAAATTGTGAAAGAAGAGAGTGTTTCTGCTGGAGTAAGAAGGATTAAGGCTGTTGTAGAATAAGTTTTTGACTTAAACTATAAAAATAGAAATTTATAAAATTAAAATAAAGTTACATCCTTGTGTTATTACTTATACTGGATCTAAATTTGTTGAAAGAGTAAGACAGATGAAAGAATTCGGAAAAATACTTAGATTATGGAGATAAAAATTATCAAAAAGTAATATACTTTTACTGGTCAGATTGGCTAGATAACAAGTAGTATGCACTTAAACTCAAAAAGAAAAAAGACGTGCCGTTTTATTTCCGTGAACGGCTGAGAATGAGAGACAAAATGGAAGAAGAAGAGTCCAAAGAGGTTTATCGTATGAGAAAAAGCACTGTTGAGCCTGTGATTGGGAATATCAAGCAAAATCTTGGCTTCAGGGAATTTTTGCTTAGAGGCTTGCATGGAACAAAAATTGAGGTGAACTTGGTGAGCATAGCGCATAATTTACAGAAGATCTGGAGATTGAGAGCAGCTCAAAGCTGCTAATTTGATTTTTTTATTTGTTTGTTGAATTTAAAAAATAATTATGGGACGGCGTCCGCTGTTATATTCCCCGTAGGGCTGAAATTTAGTGCAACGTCCCGAAGGGAAATTTCAGAGTTCAGAAACCCGAGCCGTTCAATCCTTAAATTGTGAAAAAACATCATTTCTTATTTTTCTTAATTCAAGAATAAGATCATCTATTTCAGAGATAGTATCGCCATATTCAAAGGTCACTTTTTTTGTTGATTTTCCATTATTTATCTCTATCCATTCTGCACCACCATCAGCACAATCAGGACATCCAATTACATCTTGCAATGAGTTAAATTTTTCAAAATCTACAGAGTCCATTAATCTGTTCCATTGTTCATCAGAAATTGGGACTTCTTGAGTAATTTCTGGATATTCTTGACCCCATCCACTTTTATGAAAAATAATTTCTTCTGAAGTAATGGTTATATCTTGTTTACAATAACCTACACATTCTCCAAAAGAAGTTCCGGTTTTAATCGTTAATTGCTGTGATGTCGTTGCTGATGGCTGTCCTGTTGATGGTTGTTCTGGCGGTGTTTTTTGTGTACAACCAACGATTAGTAAAGTTACAACAATTAAAACAATCGATATAATGTAAATAATTTTTTTCTCCATAATAGTTAAGTTAAATTAAGAATTATTTAAATGTATTGATAACTTCTATCTGGTTTGAACATAAAGGCTCGGGTTTCTGAATTGAATATAACATATGCGATTAAGCGAAGTTTTTGCGTTAGCAATTTGGGAGAGTGGAGAGTTGAGGCTCCACGAACCGCTAAATCTCTTGTTAGGCGACTTTTTCCCCAAAACTTGGCTGGAAAAAGCAAGGAGCAAAGCGACGCAGAGTTTTGCGAACTATCTTAAAAAATTAAATAAAATATTCGCAAAATTTTGCCTAACGTCGCGATTAAGAGAAGTTGTTTGCAGTAACTGAAATAATAAAATGGGCAAACAATTTGGGTTAATTTCTGGTTTTCACGAAGAAAATTTGCGAAGCAAAAAGAAATTACCTCTTAATCTGCTGTTGCTTGACCTGAAGCGAAGCGGAAGGCTCGGGCTGGCTCACAAAGAGCCCCGAGAGTTGAGATTTCGTTCTCAGCCGATTTCGTAGCGTAGTTGCTGAAAGTGTATTAATTTTATAGTAGCGAAAGATTTATAAATATAGGATTTATTCAATTTTTGAGGAAAACAAAATGCCAAAACCAGAAGAATTTAGCCCACTAAAAATGTACGGGAGAAAAGATGTTTTTGAGAAAAGATTAAATGAGGGTTATACAGAAATATCTTTCGGTGGAGGAGATTGGGTGGGCAACCAAAGAATAGTAAAGCTCTGGGTGTTCTATCATCCAGAAGGAAAAATTGCTACATTTGCACACCCCAAGATGTTTGATGGCGTTACTAATGTGCGCGGCATACCCTATGAAGCGGAGTATACCGAAAGAGAATTTAAAAAACACCAAAAGAAATTCCAACTAAAAGTGGGCAATAGAGCAGATTTGGCAAAGATAGTTAGTGATTGGGAAGAATAAATCTTCCAAAATATTTCTTTCAGCAATTTAGTTTAACCTTTGTTATGAGAAGTGCGAAGCATTTCTTTTCTGTTTTGTTTTTGTGAGGTTAAACTTAGCAAGAAATCTGGAGGCTGAGAATTGCGAATGAAATGAGCAACCTTTGGCGAAATCTCAATTTGGGCGAAGCCAAGCAACGACTATTAAGCGAATAAATTATTCGCTTAATAGCCTAATTTTGGTATAAAGCGAAAGTTTATAAAGACCGAAGACATTATTATCTTATGACTATAAAAGATCAAGCGCTAGCGCCTGAGGAAAGATATAAATTGGTTGGAAAACTGATTGAAGAAATAAAGCTCAGAAGATACTCTTATCAAACTGGTAAGTCCTACATTTCTGTCATTAAGGATTTTTTAAAGTCCGGCAAACCACCAAGAGAATTCCTTTTATTATACACTAATAAAAGTAAATCGACAATGAGATCAGCCTATTTTGCTTTGAAATTCTTTTATGAAAATGTCCTAAACAAAAGTTTTGAAGAAAAAATACCTCTTGCCAGAAAAACCCAAAGGTTGCCAATAGTATTAAGCAAAGAAGAGATAAAGAAAATGGTTGAAGCAACGAATAACCTTAAGCATAAGATTGCGCTTATGTTCCTTTACTATTCAGGACTACGCTTAGACGAAGTAAGAAATCTAAAATGGCAAGACATAGACTTTGACAGAGAGATGATTCACATAAAAATAGCTAAGGGCGATAAACAAAGGGTTATTTTCCTTCATAGCAAATTGAAAGAAATACTAAAAATATATGGCATACATAAAGAAGGTTTTATTTTTACTTCACATGGAGATAAGGTTTATAATAAAAGGACGATTCAACAAATAGTTAAGCGCGCATCTAAAAAAGCTGATATCAGAAAAAGAGTAACCCCGCATACCTTACGACATTGCTTCGCCACTCATTTATTGGAGGCTGGAGCAGATATTAGATACATCCAACAGCTTTTAGGCCATAAAGATTTAAGAACTACTCAAATATACACATATGTTGCTAACAAAGACATAAAAAGGTTAGCGAATTTAATTTAAATAAGATATGGCTTTATTTCGCTAATAGCAAGATTAATAAAAAAGACATGCCAAGGTTAATGCATTCAAAAAGCAAAAGAGAGAAAAAGAGATGAAAATCGCATTTTTTGAGATTCAGGGCTGGGAGATTCCTTATATAAGAAAAAGTTTGAAAGGACATAAAATAATATTTAAGAAAGAGACTTTAAGCTTAAACAATGCTTCTCAGATAAAAGATTGTGATGCTGTTTCTGTTTTTATTTATTCTATAATAGACAGAAAAATCCTTCAGAAGCTTCCTAAGGTAAAATTGATTGCTACTAGGTCAACTGGATTTGAGCATATTGACTTAGATGATTGCAAGAGGAAGAAGATTAGCGTATGCAATGTACCTTTTTATGGAGAGAATACAGTAGCGGAGCATACCTTTGCCTTAATCTTATCTCTTTCAAGAAATATCCATAAGGCATATCTGAAAACACTTAGGCAAGATTTTTCCATTGAAGGATTAAGGGGATTTGACTTGAAAGGAAAAACTTTAGGTGTAGTAGGGGCCGGACATATCGGATTGCACGTTATCAGGATAGCAAAGGGGTTCGGGATGGATGTTGTTGCTTATGATTCCCATCAAAATAACTTTTTGGCTGAGGTTCTGGGATTTAAGTATGTCTCTTTTGAAGAGCTTTTAAAAAAAGCAGATATTCTTACATTTCATGTTCCTTTAACAAAAGAAACCCGTCATCTTATCAATAAAAAGAACATTTCTCTTATCAAAAAAGGAGCCTTGCTGATTAATACTTCGAGAGGGGGCGTTATAGAGACAGAAGCTCTCATTAAGGCATTAGACAAAAAGATATTAAATGGAATTGGCCTTGATGTTTTAGAAGGAGAGGAACTGATAAAGGAAGAGAAGCAATTGCTCTATGATCAAAAGAAGGTAAAGGTGCTAAGTGAATTAGTTAAAGATCATATACTTTTAAGCAAGGAGAACGTTGTGTTTAGCCCGCATATTGCATTTTACAGCAAAGAGGCTTTGGAAAGGATTTTGGAGACAACTGTGCAAAATATTCTTGCTTTTAAAGAAGGAAAGGGACAAAACAGCGTTGTATAATAGTTTTAAGAATATTTATAAACACATAAAAATCAGTTAATATATGCAAAAAAACTATAAGAATCTTGGCTGGCTTTTGATAGGATTTTCGCTTGTCTTGCTTTTAATACTTATTTTAATTAAAGTTGATTATGATGATCAGGCAGCTTTCTTATGTGAACAGGTTAGTGAAAATGGCCTTAATATGGAAGATTGCCCTGCGCATAAGAGCAAGGCTTCCTGGTGGATAGTTAGCGCTTTCGGGATTAGCTTTTTAATTTTAGGCATCGGCATTTATATGCTATTTCTAAGGACAAAAGGAGAGGAAAAGACTGAGTTTAAAGCTATAAACCTTGATGATTTAGACAGTGAAGAGAAACAAATATATGAAATTGTTAAAAACAAAGGCGGCTCTGTATTCCAAACAGAGTTAATTAAGGAAACTGGGCATAGCAAAGTTAAGATTACAAGAATTCTTGACAGATTGGAAACAAAGAAGGTTTTAGAAAGAAAGAGAAGAGGCATGACTAATATAATTGTGCTGCAGTAAGCCATATTCTTCCTGAAACTAGTTTCATCATTAGTTATATATGGTGTTTCAGAATTCTCTAAAGTAACATTTTACAAGTAGAGATGAAATGTCATGGAGGAAAAAAGCATGAATGAAAATAAGAATTTAGACAATGTTATTATAATTGTGATTATGCTGACTTTAGTTGTTGTTGTCTTTAACACCTTTGGCATTAATAGCATAAAGGGAGCATCAATAACCGGAATGGCTGTGCAGGAGACTACCCAAGGAATTAACACTCTTGGAAGCAATGCTGTTGATGTAATTCCTAAAGGAATTCCTGATGTTTACGGAAAGGAGTTAGGCGTAAGCTTTGATGATATCTCTGCTGCAAATCCTGGAAAGGCAGATGCTACAATCAGAAAATTAGGCGTACTTGATCAGCAGATAACTTTAACAGGGGATAATTTGGAAAGATATATTACAATTGTAAGCAAGATCAGCTGCGAATACTGCTGTGGTGCTGAATCTATTATTTTTGAGAACGGACAAGCAGCATGCGGATGCGCTCACAGCTTTGCCATGCGAGGGCTTGCAAAATATCTCATTAAAGAGCATGGAAATGAATTTAGTGATGACGAGATATTAGAAGAGATGGGAAAATGGAAAACACTCTTCTTCCCAGGACAGATTACGCAAAAGGCCAGTGTCTTGAAAGAGCAAGGAATTGAATTAAACTACATAAATCTAGCGTCAAATAAGTATCGAGGAATTGAGCAAGGAGCAACTGGAAATATGGTTGGCGGATGTTAAATAGGAGGCAAAAAATGAAACAATATATTATTTTGGGTGCGGTGTTACTGCTTTTCCTGGTTTCTTTAACACAGGCATTTCAGATTAATGCAATGAAGAATGAAATAACCGGAAATGTAGTGAAAGAAGATAGTGGTGGGGAGAGCTATGAAGAGATGATGGCTCGAATGCATCCAGAGTTAGCAGGGCAGGCAAGTGAGCAAAGTACGCCAACAATGGTTGGGGGTTGCTAATATGATGTCTTTGTTTAAAAGAAAAGAGAAGAAGAAAGAAAAACAGGAAAAACATCATAAATGCTGTTAGGTAAAAATATGAAAAAAACCCTCTTGTTTGGAATTCTTTTTTTTCTTTTATTTTTAGGAATTATTAATCAAGTTAATGCACATTGTCCATTATGTACTGGGGCGGTAGTTGCATCTGCTGCTGTAGCTAACTACTATGGTTTAGATATAAGCATTATAGGGCTATTTGTTGGAGCGTTTAGTGTTTCTCTTGGCTTATGGGTTGGGAGAGTAATTAAGAAAAGGTTTATTCCATTCCAAACTTCATTATTAGTTATACTCTCTTTTTTATCGACAGTAATACCTTCTGTGCTTGTAGTAAAGAGTGATTCTTTGTATTTGCCTGTCTTATTGTTCGGTGCAGAAGGATCTGTTTTTAACAGAGTGTACTTGTTAGATAAACTATTATTAGGAAGCATAATTGGAGGTATTGTAAGTGTTTTTGCTTACTGGCTGCATAAGCATATCAAAGCGGTAAAAGGCAGGGTGTTGTTTCCTTTTCAAGGCATAGTAATCACTTTAGCTTTTCTCATGATTACAGGAGCGATTCTTTATTTTATTTTATAGAGGTATGCTATGGAAGATGAAGTAAAACAGTGGATGAAAAAAATAGAAGAAGTTAAGAAAGGAGAAGTAGATCTATCCAGAGATGAGGATTTAAGCATTGCACTGATGAATCTTGTAAGCTTGGAAGAGCATTTCTATTTCACTGCAATGAAAACAAACAATCAAAAATATCTTGATATGCTTAATGATGTAAGGGCATTAAGGAAAACATTACTGAAGAAGATTGTTGTCAATCCTGAAGGAGAAGAGTGGTGCATCTCAAAACATTTATTGGCTTCCAGCATGCGCTTGATGGAGGTAGGGACGAAAGAGCTTGCAAAAGACAAAAAGAAAGAGGCTAATTTATTCTTTTCCTCTGCATTTAATTTGTATTCCCTGTTCTTTGCAATAAACATGAAGATAGTAGATACTAAGAGATTAGAGCATTTTGAGGAGAAAGAGCAAGGGATTATGCAGAAATTTTCCGGAATTATTAAAAAGATTGTTGATTGCTGCAAGGAGTGATATTTATGGAAAAAAAGGGATTGTTTATTACTGTCGGGATTGTCTTAGTGATTTTTTTGCTTATTGTTTCTTTTTTAGGTATAGGAAAGGATGAAAAGCAAGATGTGCCTCTTGATGCTGCAAGAATTAGCGAAGGCCAAGTAACAATCAAGATTACTCCTATAGAATTTAAAGATGGCATTTTCTCTTTTAATATACAAATAGATACTCATACAGGAAGTTTAGAAGATTATAATTTAGCAGAATTAACCGAGCTTATTTACTCAGATAAGAGCATTAAGCCTGTTTCAGCTCCGACTTTATCAGGACATCACAGCTCTGGCATTCTACAATTTCAAGTAGAAGAAAAACCTGAACAATTTCGTATTGTTGTGAATGGCATTCCTGATATTGAAAGGAGAGAATTTGTATGGGAATAAAGTTAGGAAAATGCATCATTTGAAAACATAAGGTTAAAATAGTCAAATATTTACTGATAAAAAAATGAGGATTTCAAAACGTTTTTTTCTTGGCATAGGAATTGTTATAGTTATTTTTGCCATTATTATTATCAAAAAAGCAGGGAATGGAACAGAAGATGGAGCATATGATAATTTTGCAAAATGCTTAACTGAGAATGGCGTAAAAATGTATGGTGCTTATTGGTGCACTCATTGCAATAATCAAAAAAAGGAATTTGGAAAAAGCTGGCAGTATATTGATTACATTGAATGCTCTTTACCGAATAATTCTGGACAAACTCAAATATGTTCATTAGCTGGAATTAATGCTTATCCTACTTGGGAGTTTCAAGGCGGTGAGAAGATAGAGGGAGAGTTATCTTTTGAAGAGCTTGCGGGAAGAAGTGGGTGTTTATTAGAAAAATAACCTGTTAGTGCTCATTTAACCTCACAGGGGTAGTTTTGGCACATCATGGGTAGAAAAGGAGGTATGTTTGAGTGCTGTTTCAGAGAGATTTAGAGTCTATTTGGTTGAAGATTATTTAGCTAAAAAATTCATTTGATGTATTTCTGACTTACCAGCATATCTATCGCTGTTTATCCCGAGATTCTTGCTTTCTACCATATACAATAGCTGCGGGAAGTGTTATAAGGCCGACAACAACACCTAAACCGGCTGCGTCAAAGGGACTTGGCGCATTACTGTCCGAATATCTGCCATCAATTATGGTTGCTGAGTCATCAGTTTCAGTGTATCCGCCATTCAGATATTCACTCCCAATATTTATTGCTGCACAAGAAGCTCCCATACCAGCTAAATATAAAATACTACCGAGCACATAACCTGTACCTCTTCCTGTATTTCGTGCAAATCTTCTGAAATTTGTCATTTTTTCACCTTACCAGTAATCCCTGCCAGCCAGATAACGCTGCTCAAAATCCGGCACCACGTATCCAAACTGCCTTATTGAGGCGAGCCTTTTTTCGTTTCTCTCAGCCCCGACCATATCACCTATTCTTGTTCTAAGTTCCACGGCCTCAGTATAATTGTCACGCCTTTCGGCTTCAATAGCCTTCGTTACAAGACTTTTTTCTTCTTGCATTTTTACTCCCTTAATTATCATAATTTTGATACTTTTATAGTGTATGAGCTCATTTATAAATCTTTCGGTTTGTTACTACTACTTAGTTTAATTAAATCTAACAACCTATTTTTCCCAAGTTTCAATTCAGTAGTCAACTCGTAAGGATATTATTAATAGCTTGGTGTTTAGTTATAAATTAATCCCTTAACGCATAGCCCCTCAGGACTGTCCCATAATTCGATTTTTTATGATTTTTGAATTTTAAAATGGCTCTACAGCCTCTCTAAAGCTTGATTTCTTTTGGAAAATTTAATTGTGAGACAGCTTCCCCTGTTTGTAGTATCCCGAAATTACTTCACCCCTACTTAGAACGCTATTTCTCTGAAATTAAGACAAAAAACTATGATATAAAGGAAGCTATAGCATTCCTTAGAATGGTAAGCAGAAAAGAGAGGAAACTCGAATGGGCTTTCAAGGAAAAAGAGAAAGGATTAAAGAATAAAGACTTATCTTACTTATGTGGGATAGGCATAAGATGGTTCCAACAGCTTTATGCAGAATACAAAATGACAGGTAAACTACCTAAACTGAACTGGAATAGAAGACCTAAGACATCCCTCACAGAAGAGGACGAAAAACTGATAGACAAAGCTTTAGAAGAAAGTAAGATGAGCGGAGCTGTTTACCTGAGACTTTACATTAAGAAATGCTATGAGAAGAATATTGCTCATAATAAGATTCATCAATATCTTCTTAAGAAAGGGATTGCGCAAGAAGATGCGAAGAAAAAGAAACAAAGAATTTACAGACTTTATGAAAGAGATCATAGCTTCTCTCTGGTTCATCTAGATTGGCATGATTCTGATCTATTTCCTGGAAAGCACGTATGTTCAGTTATAGATGATGCTTCAAGAAAGGTATTATGCGGAGGAGAGTTTGATAATGAGTACGAAGAACACGCAATAGCTCTAATGAAAGAAGCAATAAAGATAGCTTATAGAGATTATTCTTCTGTGATAAGGGAATGCAATTCTGATAAAGGATCTCGGTTTTATAACAATACGAAAAACAAAGATGGAGAAAGGAATAAGAATGAATTTGAATTGTTTTTAGAAGCAAACAATATCAAGCACATTCCATCAAGAAGAAAGCATCCGCAGACAAATGGCAAAGAAGAAAGGTGGTTCAGGACGTATGAAGAAAAACGTATGTTATTCAAAACATTTAAAGAGTTCATTAAATGGTATAATCATAAACTAAACTTAGGGTTATCAAGAAAAGAAGGAATAACACCTAATGAGGCCATGATATTTAAGCTTCAACCAGAAGCTATTTTAGGTCTCTTTTTCAGAAGAATTGAATAAAATGGGCAAGAGAAATTATAGAGTAAAGCAGCCATGCATTAATATCAGGATACTACACGCAAGAACATTAAGTGCATTGCCAACCTAGGAAAAAAGTTTAAAAAAATAGTGTTATTCCAAATCAGATTCTTCAATAGGAACATCAACATCTTCTATATCAGTAATTTCAGAATCATCTTCATCAAAGATTTCTGTTGGATCTTCTGAAGAAGATTCTTGAGAAGATGTTTCTTCTTGATCATCACTTGTCTGTGATTGATCAACTCTACCACAGGCTGCTATTGTAAGAATTCCTAAAAATAAAAAAAATAAGAAAAGATATTTTGTTTTCATAGATACCATGTTCTCTCTTTGTGTTTTTAAATCTTTCTATTCTGTCAGTATCTGTAGTATACGGTTATTTTTGCATGGTAATTTTATCTTATATTTTGTAGCAGTCATTTTTTATCAACCCATTTGAGGAATAGTCCTAATAAGCTTTCGGGTGGAAGCTTATTCACAATAGCTTCG